>JAALLR010000923.1_pt1 | contig 9830 bp, 16 predicted proteins | sample 7245931 | NCBI WGS metagenome assembly JAALLR01 (sample SAMN13049201, study PRJNA578106) | oil field metagenome | isolation source: filtered produced water from oil reservoir B9 | place: USA:offshore Texas | collected 2016 | reverse complement strand
TCTACTACAGTGCTATAAAAAAAGAATTAAAAATCTATGATAAATTACTAAATAATTCATTAGATGAATTAGTTAGTGCTGGATTAGTTAAAAAAGAAGTAGAAAACCCCGAAGTAAGAACATCAAAAGTTTATTATTCCCTTACCGATTTTGGAAAAAAAGCAGTTAAACTATATGACTATGCAGAACAGTTGGAAAAGGAACTGGAAGAAAAACATTCAATAATCATTAATGGCAGTGTTGGAGACAACAACATCATAGCCAACAACATCCAGAACTCAAACATCTCTTTTAAAAAATAATCATTGTCCCTATTGCAATAATAGTTTCTTTTAAGAAAACATAAATAAAGTTTATTTTAATTGAAGTTCATGAATTCACGTGAATGACCTTAAACCATTCACGCAAAAAGAAGCAATTTTAAAAGAGTATAGATTTAAATAACTCCTATAAAAGCCCATTCACATATTCACGCAAAAAAATTTTAGGGGTAAATTTTTACCTCCGAAACCTAAAAAATTACATACTCAAACCTAAAAATTACCCCCTTGAAAAAATTATGTGAATATGTGAATGGGTTATTATCATTGAGTATAAAGCAAAATCTCTTATAAAATCCGTTGTATTATGTGAATGAACAGACACCCGTTCACGTGAACGGGCGGTTTTTCTAATAAGGAAAACTTGAATAATAAATATATTAATATGATAGGTGGTATATTTGATAATTGACAGCAATTTAATATGGGATATTTTAAAAGTATTTTTTGGAATGATTCTTGGAATTGGAATAACAATTATAAAATACAAATATTTGACAGCCCATGAGAATCAAAAAACTATTGCAGAAATGAAGGGAAGCTTTGAAGAAAGATACAAGAATTGTGATAAAAATTTCAATGAGTTAATTAGAAGGAAGAGAGGAATGAATTTTTAGCATTAGTTGGTATTGTTTTACTATTGGGTATGGCAGCTTATTTTTTATCTAAAAAATAATATCAAATATATATTTCAAAACAACAACTACTATTGGAGGAACAACCACATACTTAATTAACAAATGGAATGTTATTTCTTTTATTGTTATTTTCATCAACTTTTTTAAAATCTCTTTTTTCTTCGCATCCTTCTGGAATGTCTCTTTGATTTTCAATGATATGATTATCTTCAACAGCATGCTTAGTTTTATAATTTCGTAAGTAATTTTGTGCATGCTTCTTTGCATCGTTAAGAATAAGAAAAAATTCATTAGGATACAATGCAAAGTATCCTATAACCATAGAGATTACTATAAAAATCATATACCAAAACTGCCCTGATATTGTGAAAAATACCAAATCCATGATTCCAACTACGAACATATATAAAAATATTTTCTTTTTTTCATCTTCCATACACTTCACCTATCTATAGTTCCAATATTGGAAGGTATTTGGCTGGACACAATGTTCCCTGCTATATGTTCCATTCCACCAAACCACCAACTTATGATATATAGAATTACAACAATTCCTACAATAATTAATGCATTAATTATACTCCCTAAAATGTGGATTAATATAGCATTAATCCAGCTAACTTCAATGTGTTTTTTTATAGTTTTGATATATCCTATCAATCCAAAAATAGAAGGTATGGTTTTAAATAATGTTGTGTATTCCGGTGAAAAGTATATAATAGCAAAAAATGCAGGAATGGAAATAATTAATGTATAGATAACTGAATTAATTGTTGCCATGATTAATAATCCAATGGCTTCAAGATACGATACGTCCCTATTAAAAAATCTACAGCTTATTTTAAACCCAATGGCATTTATTGCCGTAATTATTATAAACCCCATAATGGCAAATACGAGAAGTGCAGTTGTATCCATTATTCCACCAATTTGGCATTTAATCCATTTATATATATGTAGCCATGGTCATTTTTTGAATGTTTTAATTTTTCAGTTAACTCTTTATTTATTTTTCTATATCTATCCCAATCTACATCCTCTGCACACTTGAATAGCACTTTTATTTGACAGTTCCCCGTTATTGTTTTATCTAAAAGTGCTATCCTCTGAGTGATTACAACCAACTTTAAGTTCCTTTTCCTCCCCCTTGTGATGAGCTCTAACAAACCACTTGATAATTTATACTGGGCTCCTCCGCAAAATCTTGCCTCATCTATTGCAATAATACAACCCTTTACATTATCAAATATTTTTTGATACAATTTATCCAACTGTTCCAGGTAATCCTCCTGCCTTAGGTTAGGAACATACCTTACAACAGGTTTAGTTCTTAAATCATTCAATATATTTTTGGTGGAAGTTTTGGCTATACCATCGTATTCATCTTCTGGGTCTATTATTACAACTTTTATTTTTTCCTGCACGGCAGGTTTTAAAATATTCCTTTTAAAATATTCTGATTTACCTGTTCCAGATGCTCCATTGATTATGACATGTTTTATATTTGCTCCTGTCATATCCTCACTCTTCTATTTTATCCAAAACTTCTTTGAATTTATCTTCATACACATACGCTACAACCGTTATTTGTTCTGATTTTTCAACAGCATCTAAAAGGAAGTCAAATATTTTTGCATTTGTAAATCCAAGTGCCATTTTAGCCACTTTTATTAAATCTTCATTTGCTTCGATTTCTTTTTTTGTGTCGATATTGATTTCTTTTAATGTTTTTTTTGTAGGTATATCGATTATTTTAATATTCATACTACCAAGCCTCCGCATATATTCCAGTTTCAGTAGGTTTTAAAGTATTTGTTGTAATTTGCTCTTGTTTTGATTCCTGTTTTTTATTTTCCTTACCTTCTTTTTTACTTGATTCTATACCAGCCGCCTTCTTTTCCATTTCATTTAAAACGCCCTCAAATTCCAAAGACAAAATAACTAATTGTATTAAAAAACTTATGTCATTCGCCTTCTGGACTTTCTTATATAATTCTGCATTCCTTGCAATTGTTTTTTCCATACATACACAAATACGGTTTATGGCGTCCTTTCGTTCCTTCACAAAATCCATGACTACTTTTTGTTTATTTTCTATGTTTTTATGTCTCATAGCCATGACAAATAGCATGACCAATATTATGCTTTCTAATAAATCCTTTATTTTTGCGGTTTCTTCTGATATTTCATCGGTTTTTATTTCGGTTTCGTCATCTACATCATTAAAATCATTTTCAATAATTTCAAAGTTCTTTAAATCTTCTTCAATTATTGATTCTGTGATGCTGTTGATGTCAATGTCTGGTTTTGACTCATGGTTTTCAACAACCTCTTTTTTGATTTCAATCATAACCACCACATTTTTTAGAATTTACACTAATTTTTATGTAAAATCCTTTTTTTATGCTCTGTTATTTTCAGAAGTTGCAGAAAACTATTAAAATTACTAATTTAGTAAATTCCAGAAAATATATAAAATTAATAAAAAATTAAGGCATAAAAAAGGAAAAAAACAATTGTTTATTGTCTATAATTAATAAGCTTAACTAAAAATTTGAGGTGTAAATATGGCAGACCCAGTATCAGTAGGAATAGATATAGGAACATTGCTTTTCATGTTCATTGCAGCAGGTAGCATTGTAGGAGTAATTGCATACACAAAATTCAACAGCTACATGCATGGAAAGCAAATTAAGAACGATATAAGAACTGAATTATTAGACAAAGAACAAACAAAAGAAATCAAAAGGATAGAAAGAGAAATAGACAAAAGTTAAACAAAGTAATCAGGAATTGAGGGAAAGAGTAGCTTATTTAGAAGGAGTAATTGAAATGCTTTTAAGAAATAAATAATTCTCATTTTCTTTTTTGGGTGATATTATGACTATTATGGGTGTAGATGTAAAAAAAGCAGTTGTTTCGGCAATAATTTTTTGGATAGTTATTGTAGCATTGAGCTCAGCAGTTAAGGCAATACTTCCAGGAGACCAGGATTTAATGTAATGGTGATATTATGACAGGGGTTATAGAAAAGATAATCGGTTCAACAGTTAAAACAATAGATGCGAAGGATAAAATACAGTCATATCTAAAAGAGAGCTATATTTACAACGCATTTTATTTTAATGTAGATTTTGATGATGAGGTAGAATTAACAGCAGACACTCTTAATCAAATAGACATTGGAATATACGCAGGAACAAAGGATAAAAGCTTCTTTTTAGGAACTTTACTTGATATTAATGTGCTTTCATTCTTACAAAACGGTAGAAATATAGTTGATTTGAAAAATAAAAAAGTAAAATCATTATTGACTTATGATTATAATGATGATACTTTGAATACTGCAATATTCCCCTACTTACTCCCAGATTGCCAGATTGAAATTACAAACAAATTAGAAAAACAAATTAAGGCAACACTTGGGTATATTGGACTTGATACAACAAGTTATGTTCAATATGTAAAAGCAAAATATGGAGGTCAAATATCGGAGGAACAACTCAAAGCACAATTGAACGCATCAATAAATAAAAGAATATTCACAGGAAGAGGAGAAACCATCACAGCAACAGAACAGACATTTACAATATCCTCTGCGAATGGATGGTATGATAGAATTATAATATATGTTCAGGAAGGAAACATCAATGAGTTGGAACTCCAAGCACTCCAAACAGTTGTTGAAAGAAACGACATGGAAACATTAACTGACATAACATTTTTAAGAAATGATAGAGACCCAGCCAAAGCAACACCACAGCAAATAGCAATAATCGAAAACCTACCGGCAAATCATAATTTGAATTTAACAGTAAATGGGGATAAAGACACAAAATTTAGAATTTTAACTGAACGAGTAGTTTAAGTGATAATATGATAGCACCTAAGCGGATACTTACAGCTTCAAGAAACTTTGCAGTTAAGAATCCACAAGCTGCAACAGCAGTTACGGGTATTGGTGGATTGGGTATTGGATGGGTTGGAGCAAATACAAAAAGAGATATTGAAGATGCGTTCCAACCTAAAAAACCAAAATCATTATCCAGTTTAATTTTAATTTTAATTTTAATTCTGGTTGGTGCAATTATATACGCAGTAAAGAGATGATAGCATGCTTCCAATAGGTAGAGTAGCAAGAAGGATGGTTAAGCCCAGACCGCATATAAGACCACGACCACCAAGAAGAATGCCAAGACCACGACCACCAAGAAGAATGACACCACCACGTCCAAGAAGAGTTCCACACAGTGCAAGAGCTCAGATAATGAGACCACTCAGACCACATATAACACCTCCAAGAATGCCGCACATACCACATATTAAAGCACCAAGAATACCTAAAATCAGAGCTCCAAAAATTAGAATGCCAGAAGTCCCTCATATGAGAATACCAAAATTAAGAACTCCAAAGTTAAGAACTGGAAAAGGAGTAAATGAACCAAAAGTTTCAAAATGGGACAAACTAAACGCAATAGTTGGTGGATTGGGTATAGCAGCAACTGGTGCAGAATTGTATATGCTGAGTAAATGGATGGGGGATTCTGGGGACGGTGCTTATGAAGATACAGGATACGGAGAGGATTATGGTTATGGAGATATGGGATATGGTGGAGGATATGGCGACATGGGATATGGCGGATATAGTGATGCAGGATATGGAAGTGGATATTTAGATAGTGCGATAGTGCATTAGACCCAAGCGGGGACATAGAAAATGGAACACTTCAACCAACCGATGACGGCGGATATGTTGATGAGAATGGAAATTACTATGTTCCAGACCCAGAGACAGGGGAACTTATAAACCCTAATACAGGACAGCCATACATTCCAAAAACTACAAAATACACTCTCATCGGTGTAGTGTTGGTTTTATTTTTAGTGGTTGGTGTGGTGATACACAAGAAAAGGAAAAAGGGATAATATGTATATTCTAACTGGAAATATGGAAGAAACTACAACTGAACGATTAATAATAGAAAAACAGCAGTATAAAATTTATTTCGTCATCATTATAATCATTCTACTGGTGTTATGTTATGGGGTCTATAAACGCAGTAATAACTGATGCAAGCAATGTAAATAACTTAACTAGGATTATAACCACAACAACGGGCAAAATAGAACACAATATTAACAATTCATTTAAGATATTGGGTGTTTTATTCTCTGGTTTCCAATCTGAAAGCCCTGCTGTGGTAAGTGTAAGACCTGATGATTTTGATTTTATAAATATGTATGTATTCAAAGGTGTATCTGGTGCTATGGGATTAAAAAGTCCAGTTTTCAACCAAAAAATAATAATTGAAACAAGCGGAACAATTGAGGCTCCTATTTACTGCACAATAATATATGAGATATTGAGAGGTGATACAAATGGCTGAAACAATTGGAACAATTAACACAAAGGGACAGGCTGGAGAAATAGTAATATCAGTTCCTGAGGATTTATGGGAAAACAAAAACATCTATTCAATAGGTGCAGATATAAGTGGTGATGATTTCCAAAACGGAGTAAGGGTTCAATGTGTATATAACGGAAGATGGACGGATATATCAGATAGGACTTGTAGGTGTGATAGATTAGAAAATTTAAACAACACAGGAAAAATAAGAATAAACGTCACAAAAGAATACAGTGATACAATTAGAGTTTATTGGGTAAAAGAAGACGTCCAATAGTGGTAATATGAGGTATGATTATTTTATCAAACCAACGGGGGATGTAAAGGAAACAATACTCAATCCTATTTTAAAAGAGGCTCAAATATATGATATAAACCCATCCAGTGAAGTTAAGGAATACTTGATAAAACCAAATATTGTTAGTGAGTATTTAATCAATCCTATTTTAAAGGACGCTATAAACTATACCATAAATCCATCTAACGAAGTTAAAGAAAACATTATTACTCCAGATAATAATGTTTTAGAATTGGAACTTTCAGGTTCTGGCAATCCTATAAATCAAATATTCACCACTGCATCACATCAATACAACATAAACCCATCCAGTGAAGTTAAGGAATACTTGATAAAACCAAATATTGTTAGTGAGTATTTAATCAATCCTATTTTAAAAAATGCCATAGGTTATAGCATAAACCCATCCAGTAAAGTTAAGGAATACTTGATAAAACCAAATTTAAAAAATACTTTAATATACGACATAATCCCATCCAATGAAGTTAAAGAAAACATTATTACTCCAGATAATAATGTTTTGGAATACATTATAAAACCAACTGCTTCTTTTTACATTTATCCAAATGGAAATGTGGATGACTTCAAAATAATTCCATATTATAAACTGTTCGGAGGAGGAGCTCACGGACATACAGCCAACACATACACGACAACATTTGTAGGTAATGAAATATTTTCAGATTCAGATTCCACGGGAGACATTGAAATTCCTAATTTATTGGACATTATAGATTATCCATTTAGCATTCCAAGTGACTTTCCAGATATCAAAATTTACACGGGATATTTATATTTCAATCTAACAATCGAAACATTAGGATATGGATTATGGCGAGGTTCTACATTATGTTCTGTTCCCAATCGTATTATGGTTTTTCCTTCTGCATATACAATGAATGGAAAAACATATTGGGGGACAGACATACAGCCTAACTTTGGAAGTGTAAAAAATAGTTATATCGGATTTTTCGGTTCAAAAAAGAGGAATTTATTGGAAGAATGGGGAATATATGATGCTCAATATATACATTTTTTAAAAGATATGGCTTTAGAATGGATGAAATTAATGAACGATTATGGAACAGATTGGAATAATCATTTATTGGATGATCCAAAAACATTGAATGTTGCAAGAGGTATGGAATACGCAAGCAACATAATGGATGCAGTTTTATCCTATGGAGTTGGAGGATTAATACAGTTGGGTAAGGAAAAAATTGGCGACGCATACGAGTATGTTAAGGATAATCCTGAAATATTGTTATATATTGGATTATCTTGTGCTGTTGAAGAGGTTGCGGGTGCGGGTTTGGCTGGTGTTGGGCTGTCAGGAGGACTGGCTTTTGTGGGTGCATTACTTGTTGGAGCAACGTTTCCAATAGACCAACTTATAGATGACTGGAATAACTGGAAAAAAACACACGGAACAGGATGGAGTAGTTATGCAGGATTTGCAAGCAATTATATAGATCCAACAAATCTTGATGGATTTTGGCATGATTGGACTAAAAACTGTTTAGATTTAGCAGGTTCAGTTGCCGATTGGTTGGGGATAAATCCTTCTGAAAAAAGTTGGGAAGATTGGTATAATGAACTGTCAGAATATTCATATAATTCAATAATTGGGGAAGAATTAGAGGAAATTGCATTCATGGTGAGGGACTGCGGATATTCCACAGCATCCTATGATGGTTGGTTGTTCAAAAAATACCATCTAACAAGTGCCAACAACTTCCAAGACCCAAAATATGAATTAAGACAGATGATGATACTACCTAATGGTGATGTGTTTTTAAGACCTTTGGAATTCGATGTGGGTATGTTATTCAATAGACCATTTACAAATCTAATCATGTTAAAAAACTGGGAAAATGATTATCCTTTGTTATCGGAAGTTATTAAAAACAACAACACATCAACATTTTATGTTTGCTCTCCTTATCCTTCCTACATCCAAATGCAATTGTATAATATCTTAAAAATAAAATTAGGGTGAGTGTATGAAAAAATATTATACATACATCGAGCTATGCAACTATTATTTGGAGAGATTCAAAGAGCAGAAATATTTTTACTACCATTTACGGAATTTTATAAATGAGGATGTTAGGGAATGGAACACAAAACCACCAAAAAACGTAGATGCAATATGTAATTATGCCTGGAAAGTATATTTATCTTTGGAAACGGTTGAGGGTAAAAAGAATTTCATATATTCTTTATTTGTATTTAATCACAAGGTTATTGAAGTTTTTAGAAATATGAAAATAGTGGAAGTTAAGAGGATACTTACTTCTGTAAAGGTCAATGAAGAAGTTTTCAAAAAAAATTATTTAACATTCGATGATGAAAATTTCAGGTTTATAATACACCAAGAAGATGGAAAAATAGTCGGGGACATCTTGGAATATGATAAAGTTATGGAACTATGCAAATACTTTAACATTCCTGTGGGGGTGGTTAAATGCTTGACAAGGTAATTTTTTGGGGTATTGTAGTTCTTGCATTTACTGTTGCACTGATATACTCCACAAACAGATTGATAGATGAGGTGAGGAAATGGTAATGAGTAAGGGATTGCAAATATACAACTTAAAAAGGTTTTTAAAAAAACACGGTATTGATGAGGATTTAATTGATTTGGAAGCGTTAATTGACCCTACATTATCATATCCAGAAAATAAAGAGATAGTAGCAAATTACATAAAGAACATGATTGAAAATAAAGAATACAATGAAGAAAAATACGATGAGGAATACATCCAACATTTATTAAATGTTGCAAGGGAACTTCATGAAGAAAGAAGCGAACAGGCACAGGAACAGGATGAAAAGATTAAGAGTAAAAAAGTTATTGATTTAGAAAAATCGAAACATCCAGAAAAGGACTTGGAAGAATGGAGCAGGAACATGGGGAAGATGGATATACTTGGAATAGATTTTATACCTGATTTTTCAAAACCTTTGAAAAGATTATTAAAGGGAAAACATGGTTGTTAAAGTTGCAGTTGATACAAATGTTTTATGGTATTTGGGCGAAACAGAAACTACTTTGAAAAAATCCGCAAAATCAATTAAAAAACTAAACGAAGAAATAAATAATATGGAAAATGCACAGGCATTTGCAAAATTAATATGTAGCAATACTCGAATCAAAGGGATT
>JAALLR010000439.1_pt1 | contig 9844 bp, 9 predicted proteins | sample 7245931 | NCBI WGS metagenome assembly JAALLR01 (sample SAMN13049201, study PRJNA578106) | oil field metagenome | isolation source: filtered produced water from oil reservoir B9 | place: USA:offshore Texas | collected 2016 | reverse complement strand
AAATTACATAAAGGAAAATTATATCCGATAATTGCACTGCTGGCCTTATGTTTGATCTTGACGGCCTGTTCTTTGGGTACGCAGCCCGGCCCGGAAAACAATAAAAATACCGGCGCCGGCCTTGCTATCGAATTAACCGGCGCCGACGGTACAAGTACTAAACTAACCCTGGCCGACCTGGAAAAGATGCCTGCCGTAACGGGAAAAGGCTCTTTTAAAAAGTCCACTGGTACCATTGAAGGGCCCTTCGAATACAAGGGAGTGAAGTTACGCGAACTTCTCAACCGGGCCGGGGCCGCGGACCAAAATGGTATCGAAGTGGTTGCCAGCGACGGTTATTCCATGACCTACACGGCGGAACAAATCGACGGGGAAGTGATGACTTATGACAGTGACGGCCAGGCGCAAAAGCCGGGCGGCACCACAGCCGTGCTGGCTTACGAAATGGACGGTCAAAAAGATTTTGAGGGCATCCCCCGGATAGTATTTTTGGCGGAGGAAAATGTTATCACCGACGGGCACCTGTGGGCCAGGGATGTGCAAACCATCAAGGTGCTTCCGGAAATCAAGGATTGGGTAATCACCCTGAAGGGAATTGAAGAGGCCAAGATGGACCGGGCCACTTATGAAAGCGCCGCCACCTGTCCCGATACCCAGCACCCGGCCCAAACTTATGAATTTACCGGCAAGGAAGGTAAAACCAGCGTCTATGAAGGGATACCTTTATGGGTTTTAATTTCCATGATCGACGGCGCTGACCCGCAGTTGGGACATTACCGCTTCAACGATGACCTGGCCCGTAAAGGTTACAAGATCAAAGTAATCTCCAAGGACGGTTACAGTGTGGAACTGGAATCCCAGCTGGTGGCCCGGAACAGTAATATCATCGCGGCCTATAAAAAGGACGGCAGTTATCTCCCCCCGGATGAGTTTCCGTTAACCATGACGGGAGCGGACCTGCCGTCCAAAAAGTATATGGTCAAACAAATAGCGGAAATCCAACTGATTGAATTGCCTAATCAACAATAACTCCAAGGATAAATATAAATGAACCGTATCCATATCCGCTGTCCCCGGGTATTGACCTGGCTTTTGCTGCTGCTTGTTACCCTGGCGGGCTGTAACTTTTTCGTATCGGGAAAAAAGCCCGCCAATTCCGTGGGACTGGCTTATCTACCGGATGAGCCGCCCTACTCGTATAGTTTTGTGGTAGTGGGAGATACCCACGGAAAAAGCGAATTTGTTCAAGCTATCCGCGGTAAAGAAAAAGATGCGGAGTTTATCGTCCACCTGGGTGATTTTACTCCTTCCGGCACCAAGGACCAGTATCTTACCTTTCTTCAAGCTGTCCGGTCAATGGAAATGCCCGTGTTTGTTGTGCCGGGAAATCACGACGTCAAGCATAACGGCGCGGCCTGGTTTAAAAAGTTCTTTGGCCCGGCAAATTATTCTTTTTCCATCGGAAAGATGAAATATGTTTTTTGCGATACTTCCAGCATGGATATAGATTCCAAAACCCTGGCCTGGCTGGCCGGAGAATTAAGCGGCAAGGAAACCAAGCTGCTGTTTATGCACGTGCCGCCAGTCGATCCCCGGGGCAAAGGGCATTGCCTAATTAACGAAAAGAATTCCCAAAAGTTGCTGCAGCTGATTAAACAGCACCAAGTTAAAGCTGTTTTTACCGGCCACATTCATTACTATGGCGAAACCGCACTAGGCCAGACAAAACTGTATGTCACCGGCGGAGGCGGCGGACCCCTGTACGCCGCCAAAACACAAGGGGGATTTCATCATTACCTGCGCGTGAAAGTAACCGGCGGTAAAATCGAAGTAACCCCGGTTGCGCTGGACATACCGCCGGTTTCGGGAGAGCTTGCGGTACAGGGGGAAAAAGAAATAACTCTGACCTTGAGCGGGCTTCAAGCCATGAATACAGTAAAGGGCGTTTCCAGTTTTGAAAACAAATTCGGGAACGTTGCCGGAAAAGGCTCATACTGCGGTGTACCCGTGAGCAGTCTGGTGGAAGCGGTCGGGGGAATGAAACGGGATGATACACTGGTAGTTTACTCCGCGGACGGCTTCAACCAGAAGTACAGCTACACCAATGTTTACCCCGCCGGGGCAAACCTGAAACGACAGGGCACAATGGCACTGGCCTACAGCTATAACGGGAATGTAGTGCCGGAATGGGAAGAGGGTTACCGGATTGTGTTCCTGCCGGAAGACCAACTGTACAGTAACGATGATTGTGCCGCCACTTCGGCGCCGGGCCAGGGGTGGCATGTGTACCGGTCCGCCGGGGCCAGATGGGTCAGGAACGTGAACAGGATTGAGGTGATCCCGTGCAACCAAAGGAACAATTAAATTACAAACATAATCAATATTACTTTACCACCCGGGATCTGGTAATTATAGCGCTGCTCTCCGCCCTGGGCGGGGTGCTCAGCGCATATATAGGCTACCTGGGTAACCTGGTAAATAAACTGTTCGGAGTGCCCTTCGGGGCCGGCCAGTTTATGGCCGGGCTGCACGTGTTCTGGTTTGTGCTGGTGCGGGGGCTGGTACGGAAAAACGGCGCGGGCGCCCTGGCGGGGCTGCTTAAGGGCCTGGTGGAATTGCTGGCCGGCAGCACCCACGGGGTGGTGATAGTTATAGTCTCTTTTGTAGAAGGCTTTATTCTAGACCTGGCCATGTTCCTGCTGCGCCGGGAAAACCCGTTTAGTTTTTCCCTGGCCGCCGGTTTGGCCGCCGCCGGCAATGTATTTGTTTTTCAAATCTTTTACTTAAGCCAGGTACCTGTACACTATATCCTGCTTATCGCCGCCTTCGCCCTGGTTTCCGGGGTGGTTTTCGGCGGTTATTTCGGCAGCGGGGTGACCGAGCTGGTGCGCCGGCAGGGCATCCTGCGCCATGAAACAGCCGCCGGGGAGAATGATCTTGGGAATCCCATTGCCAGGCGGGTCAGGCTGGCCGCCAGCCTTATTTTAACCCTGGCTTTAACCGGCGGCGCGTTTTATTACTATACGCAGGTTTACGAGCCTTTCTGGGCCGGGCCGGTGTGCCGGGTAGAAGGCAAGGTACAAAACCCTTTTAACTACAGGGTGGAGGACTTTAAACTGAGCGAAGTTACGATTAACGCCGAATTGAAAGGGCAGGTTACTTACCAGCCGGCCCGGGACTACACCGGTGTAAGGCTGAAGGATATCCTGGCCGAAGCAGTTCCTTTGGAAGACGCCCGGAGCCTTCAGGTAATCGCCTCGGACGGGTACGCGGTAAATTTTAAGTTGAATGATGTACTGCAAGATGACGAATTGATCTTAATCAAAACCGGGGATTCATTCCAAATTGTCGGAGCTCATTACGAGGGCGGATACTGGGTTAAAGATGTTTGTAAAATGGTGGTAGAATAAATGATCAGAGTGGAAAACTTGAGTTTCCAATACCGGGGCCGTTCGAAATATGCTATAAAAAACCTTTATTTGCAAGTGGAAAAAGGCGAATTTATTACCATTACCGGCCCCAGCGGCTGCGGCAAGTCCACCCTGGCTTTCTGTTTGACGGGGTACATTCCTCATGGGATCGCCGGCACCATGCAAGGTAGGGTCCGGGTGGGCGGGTTTGATACCTGGGCCCACCCGGTGCATGTGCTGTCCCGGACCACCGGGCTGGTGCAGCAGGACCCGGAAGCTCAATTGTGTACTACCCGGGTTGAGGACGAAGTGGCATTCGGCCCCGAGAACCATTGCCTGCCCCGGAGCGAGGTGGCGGCCCGGGTGGAATGGGCCCTTGAGGCGGTGGGGGCGTTAAATTTAAGGAACCGTGCCATACATACCTTGTCGGGGGGCGAAAAACAAAAGGTAGCCATTGCCTCCATGCTGGCCATGCGTCCTTCCGTGCTGGTGCTGGATGAGCCCACCTCGGGCCTGGATCCCCGGGCTACGGCGGAACTGCTCGAAGTGCTTAAAAAATTGCAAAATGATTATGGATTAACCGTCATCATTATTGAACACAAGCTGGAGTATTTTCTTCCTTTATCTTCCCGGGTTATTCACCTGGACAATGGTTCGATTGCTTATGATAGGCATCCGGATCAAAGGCCGGGAGCCCGGTTTGACGCGATTACCAATAATTTGCCTTTTGATCCAAGCGGGCGGGAAAGTTTGCGGGTGGATGCCTTAAGCCTAAGATTGGGGGAAAACTACGTGCTCAAAGATATCTCCCTGTCCTGCCGGGAAGGTGAAATTCTTGCCCTTATGGGACCCAACGGCGCCGGGAAGACTTCCCTCCTTTTGTGCATTATGGGCCTGGTCAAGCCTACAGCCGGTAAAATATTTTTCCGGGGACGGGACATTTCGCGGGTCATCGTTTCCCAGAGGGCCAGAATGATGGCCTTTGTTTTTCAAAATCCCAACCACCAGATTTTTACCGATCAGGTGCTGGAAGAAATATACGTAACTCCCCGTAATTTAGGTATCAAAAGTGAGGTGTACAGGAAGGCGGCCGGTGAAATTCTGCAGCTTTACGGCCTGCAGCTTTACAAAAACGAGCATCCCCTGGCCCTGAGCTTCGGCCAAAAAAGACGCCTCAACCTGGCTTCGGTGCTCTGTCACCGGCCCGCGCTGCTTTTGCTGGATGAACCCCTGGTGGGCCAGGATAGGCTTAATGCCGGCCAAATTATGCAGTCCATCATGCGGTTTGCCGGCCAGGGCGGGACTATTATCATGGTGTGCCATGACCCCCGGGTGGTCGCTAAATATTGCCACCGGCTGGTGTTCATAGAAAACGGCCGCATTCTGGTGGATAAACCGGTACCGGAAGCATTTGCAGTTTTACGCAGTTTGGGCAAGGAATGTTTTGTGCCTAAACTATGTGGCTGATTATAGTTTAACGAGGTCGGGAGTGGTGGGGGAGTGGCATTGTCAGGTCTAAAAGAGGAACCTTTTTTATATAAGCTACACCCGGTAGCAAAAATGATCGCCCTGGTATGCCTTTTCCTATTGGCCGTGCAGTTGGAGTCACCCGGCCAGGAAGCTATATTGCTGCTGTTTATCGCGCTGCTAAGTTTTGGGGCAAGGGGTCAATTCAGCAGCTATTATAGAAAAATCAGAACCATATTATATTTCTCGGTATTCATTTTCCTGGGACAAATGTTTTTTACCCGGGAAGGTGTGGTTTTATGTTCCGTCACTCAAATCCATCTCGTCATCACTGACGCGGGCATTCAAACGGGGCTGGCAACAGCTCTGCGATTCTTAAATATAATTGTGGCCAGTTTTCTTTTTGTGGCCACCACCGACGGGGGGCGCCTGGCCGCCGCGCTGATGCAAATCGGAATCCCTTACCGGCTGGCCTTCCTGTTGACTTTAGCTATGCGCTTTATTCCTGTTTTCGGCTCGGAACTGGCCATAGTAAGAAATGCCCAATCGGCCAGGGGTCTGGATCTGGAATCGGGCTCGGTGAGAAAGATATTTGCCCTGGCCAAGTATACGTTTGTGCCCCTGATCGTCAATGCGTTGTCCAGGGCGGATGGTCTGGCCATGTCTATGGAAGGCAGGGGATTCGGTATGTATAAGAAAAGGACCTACCTGAACAAAATTTCCTTCACAGCTCGGGATATGGCTGTCGCCATTGGTTTCGTCATTGGAACCGCGTGGTGTTTATGCTAAACTTTTTACCCAGCTTTATCTAGTACTGGTTTATAATAAGTTTTTTAAGCCATTCCTGCGAATTTGGGCGGCCATGTGCAACAAAATCTCTCTTTGGGCGGGCCTCCACCGCGCCGTTGCCGCCAGGGCGCCGGCAATGGATTCATCTATGCGGGACTTAATTTTAAAAGGCCCTTTATTTTCATAACGATCAATCAATATTTGGCAGAGCTCAAATTTATCCCGGGTGAACATGGGCTCGGTGTTCAAGATGGAATTACAAATAGCGCCGATGTCCTTCGCCGGGTCCCCCGGCTGGGCCTCTTCAAAGTCAACCCCCCATAAGGCATCGTGCCAAATAAAGTTTTTGAGGATGCCGTCACCCTTTAATAATGTTTGGGCGCCGTCCCGGAAGGCGCGGTGCAGCCCGGCGTACCAGTCCGCCAGCGCCAGGGCGAAACGCTCGTGTGGTTGACTGTTGAACAGGTCGATTAGATTTTCCCCCGGTATATATCTCTGAATTATAATGTAATCGCGCATGTCTATGATTTCCGGAACCGGGATACCCCTCTCATAAGCTGACCTCAGCCAATAAAATTCGTTTCGGGCACGCCATCGATATTCCGGGGCAAAAATCTTTAGCACAACTTTTTCTGCACCGGTCGAGGCCAGAAAGACGGAGTTTTTCTTGCTCTTAAATTTTGCCAGCAGGGTCAAACCTTTTATTACCATGTCCTAACCTCTTGTACATAACAATGGCATTATTTTACCCTTGATCAAAGTGAGCCCTTACCGGCGCCGGGCAAGCAAGTTGTTATGCGTCCGTAGCTTTTTCCATAATTAAATTGATATTTTTTCGGTCAAAACCCAGGCGTACGGGTTTATTTTCCCGCAGGCCAAGCTCAAAATACCGGTTGGGGGTCAAATAAGCCGTAAAATCCAGGCGGCCCGCCCGGACTCTTACTTCGGAATAAACGCCATTGTTGGAAACAGCCGCAACGGTCCCTTGGATTTGATAATCAGTTTGCAGATTTTGCTTACCCACTACTATATCTTCCGGCCGCAAGCCTATGAAATACTCCCCGCCACCGTTGCCGGTATTTTTTTGCCTGGAGAGATACAGGCCGCCCAGTTCCCGCAGATCGAGCTCCAGCAAATCGCCCAGCATAACCTTACCATTTGTTTGGTGCAGTGAAAATATGTTTTTCATACCCACAAATTCAGCCACAAATTTAGAGCGGGGGGTTTTAAACACATTCTGTGTAGACCCCACTTGCTGGACTGTACCTTCCTTGATAATGGCCACCCTTTCAGCCAGGGAAAAAACCTCGCTGAAATTATGAGTAACCATCAGCGTGGTAGTTTTCAGGGCCCCGCGCAATGCTTTTATCTCCGATTGCACGGTTTCTTTGGTATTAGCGTCCAGGGCGCTAAAGGGTTCATCCAGCAAAAGAATATCCGGTTCCACGATCAGAGCCCTGGCCAGGGCAACCCGTTGCTTTTCACCGCCGCTTAGATTGCCCGAGTAGCGCTTTAGAAGGTGGGCGATGCCCAGCATTTCTATGAGTAAGTTAAATTTTTCAAACTGGGCGGAACCGCCATTTTTCCTGAATCTCAACCCGTATCGAATATTTTGTTGCACGCTTAAGTGCGGGAAGAGCGCGTAATCCTGGTAAACAATGGAAATGTTTCTTTGTTCGGGTTTTAAGGCTGTAACATCCCGGCCGTCAAAAAATATTTTCCCCCGGGCCGGTGCTTTAAGTCCGGCAATGGCTTCCAGAAGAACCGTCTTGCCGGAGCCGGTGGGACCCAAAAGGGCGAAAAATTCCCCTTTATTTATGGACAGATTGATATCTCGCAGGGCAAACCCGGGAAAAACTATGTTTAAATCGCGCACTTCTAGCAATCTTGCACACCTCTTTTCGCAATTACCCGCAGAATAACAAAGATAATCAGCGAAATCACTATTAGAATCGCTGATACCGGTTTGGAGTAGTCCAGCCCGAAAGCGTTAAACCGGTCAAAGATCAAGGTGGGCGCTATCATGGGATGGTAGGTAAGGATAACCACCGCTCCGAATTCACTGATGGACCGGGCCCAGGTTAAAATCATCCCCGTTAATATGCCGCGCCAGCCGATGGAGAAAGTAATCAACATAAAGGTTTGCAGGTGTGTAGCGCCAAGAGTGCGGGAAACGTTCTCCAACTTGGGTGAAATTGCAGCAAAGGAATCTTTGGCGGCGTTAATTAACAGGGGCATACTGACGAAAAGCATGGCGGCGACGATGCCGATGCGGGTGCCGATAACCTCGATGCCCGTGTTTTCCAGCAGTCTGCCCAGCCAGCATTGTCTGCTGAAAAGCGTTAATAAAATGATACCGGCTACGGTATGCGGGATGACAATGGGAATGTCAATAATGCTTTCCACAATCCTTTTCCCCCGGAATTCATTGCGAGCCAAAAAATAGGCGAACGGTACGCCGAAAACAAACACAATTAGAGTAGTGACCGTGGCGGTAAATATACTGGTCCAGATAGCGTTTACCACTTCCCGGTCCTTTAAGGTTTGCAGCAGGATCCGACCGTCGGTGCTTATTAATGAGTTCATTATGGGATACATAATGAATAGGATGATCAGCAGGCCAAAAAAGGCGGAAGTCAAATACAGTTTATCGATTCTTAACTTCATTCTAATTAAACCCTTCCCGAAAGTTGATGATTATCCAGCCGGGGCGGTTTGACCACCCCGGCATTGCTTTTTCATCTTGAATCATTAACCGGTAATTTCTTTTAACTCCGAAGGCATTGCTTCCTTGCCCTTAATGATCAGCGGGTCCTCAACCGGCTGCCCGTTGTCTTCCAATATTTTCAATCCCTTATCTTTAGCCAGCAGAAACTTTAAGAACTCAACAGCATTTTCTCTGTTTGGCGCGTTTTTCACCAGCGTAACTCCGTAAACGATTGGCTTGCCCACCTGGGTGATTACTTCTCCCGGCTTTTTACCGGTCGTATCCACCGTGGCCTGTTTGTAGAAGTCGGACTGGTTGATGGCGCTTAAATTAATTGGGGCCGGCAGCTCGACAAAAGGCATATTGTGCTGCTGGGCGACGGAACGGTAGATAAACAAATAATCCAGGGCTCCCGACTCCACCATCGCGATTAAATCGGTTTCCTTGGGCCTGATGTTGCGGGCCGGGCATTTTTGATCCAGTTTTTGGTATAAATCTGGTATTTGGTAATGTTTTGCCGCCAGTTGCCAGACCATCAGCGCCCGGTAACCGCACGGGTCGGCGTTGGGGTCGCTATGACCGTACTGAACCCCGTCCCGGAGTAATATTTCGGGCCAGTTTTCGCTGTTTATTTCATCTTTAAATTTGCTGTGCTCGGAATACATAATCACCATTTCATTCTTGGCAAACAAGGCGTTCCATTCCGCGTAGTCCGGGATCAGTAAGTTGTCTATCACCGTATAATCCGCCGAAGCGACTATATCGGCCGGTTTGTGGAGGTCAGTGACTTTTTTGGCGCATTCGCGGCTGCCGGCGGGTTCCCTTTGCACATCCACCCCCGGGTGCAGCTGCTCGAATTCTTTTTCCATTTGTTCAAAGGGCACTGATAAACTGCCGGCGTGGAAGATGATTACCTTGCCGGCCAGTTCTTTGGCTGCCTGCCCGTCATTAGTTGCCGGGTTATTATTGGCGGTGTCCGGGCCGGCAGCTCCCGAGCAACCTGCCGCAAAGGCCAGTAAAACGAGAACGGCCAGCAACGCTAATTTTTTAACCAGTTTCATTCTTAGTACCTCACTTTCGTTAACCAAGGGTTGTCCTGATAGACAAAGATACTGTAGGTGCAGAAGATATAACTTTTGCATACTGTAGGTTTGAGGCAAAAACATCTGTACATAAGAAGCATATTCATAAGGATGCCGAGGAAGTTATATACATCCTTTCCGGCAGAGGGATGAGTGGGGTTGGGGACACGGAAATGGAGATGGGTCAAGGAGACACTATGTTTATTCCACGCGGGGCGGTTCATTGGTTTTACAATCCGTTCGACGAACCCGTGGAGATGATTTTCATTTATATGAGTTACGTTGGCAAGGGGTTTACACTTGGAAAAAAATGATAACCCTCTCCAACCTTATTCTATTAAAAACATGTTCTTGGTGGGTCCCCGAGGCAATTTCAATCAAAGTAGCGC
>JAALLR010000437.1_pt1 | contig 9857 bp, 13 predicted proteins | sample 7245931 | NCBI WGS metagenome assembly JAALLR01 (sample SAMN13049201, study PRJNA578106) | oil field metagenome | isolation source: filtered produced water from oil reservoir B9 | place: USA:offshore Texas | collected 2016 | reverse complement strand
AGCTGCGATGACGGGTATGTTCTGCCTACCACAACAACCCTGCGCCCGTACCAGTTAGCCTTGTATTCTAGCATAGCTCGAAACTCTGACCAACCAGCGTCTGCGATACTCTTGGCCAGCAAGTGATTTTTCTGCATAACCTGCACACCCAGGTCTTCCAGGCAGATAGTTTGGTTCTAACGTATCAGCCTGGTAGACAGCTGTGGGGTACAACCGGAACTTGAATGCTTTGTGCATATACCCTGCACCATCCTCTTTTAAGATGTACTTGGTTGGATTATATCGCACATGTGTTCTAGAAAAGGTAGTTTTATCTCAACTTTCCCAGGCTTCGCTGGGGCGCCTTATATCCCCACGGCTAAAGCCGGGGGCTTTACGGCGCGTTTCGGTAAACGGCATCACTTATTTCCTCCTAAAGATATTAAAGCCGCAGGCCCTAAAAATTTAATTTTAGAACTCGCGGCTTTTTTAGATTTGTTCTCAAAATGGCAACCTTATCTTTGCTGGTTATTAAAGTAAGCTGTAGCCACCTCAAGCGCGAAGTCGGCCATTGCATGCCGTTCATCCGGACCGGCATACATCTTATCCAGGTGATATATCCGGCAGAGCCGGTTCATAAGACGGATGTTTACCATCACTGTATCATGGGCAGCCCGGCGATTTCTGTCCAGATTTACGATATATGCCTGGTACGCTTCGGTATCCATCCGAAACCGAGCAACCTGGCTAGCTGCCTGGTGTGCGGTTCTGGCATCAACGTAACGGCCACAATCTTTTATGAAGTCCTCTACAGCTTCTAAGTCGTTAGCTTTATGAGTATCGTTGGAGTTGTTAATAGCATCAATTAATGCACTTACCCTGTTTCTAATGTCTAGATTCATATTGATCCCAGTTTTTAGCTGGTTCTCTCCTTCCTTCATGCAGATTCTTTCTGCTGTTCTTTATTTTTGACGTTCTCAACCGGTTTCCACTTGAAAGTCTTTCTGGGGACGGTGGAAGTAATCACCTGCTGGAACTGCTTTGCGAGTTTTTCGTCTTTAAGCAGTTTTTTAATCGCTGTGGCGTCTGCTTTAAGATAACCGTCCATCGAAAGATCATTTCTCTTAAGCAATTCGTAGTATAGTTCCATGTCCGTCACCGTTTTTCCTGGCGCGCTGGGATGGAAGTCGAACACAACACCGTTGGCTATAATCGGACCGTTTTTACTAACCCTAGCCTTAATCTCTTTTTGGAGTGTCTTATACCTGGCTTCAAGAGCAAGGCATTCGGCCACCAGTTCTTCGTCAGTTTTTTCTTTGAGCATCTTTTCTGGCGGTTCGGCTGCCGGGCAGGTAATGGCGTGTGGGCAGTACTGGCAGAACCGGTTAGACCGAGGCGGGAACCCTGCCTCCCCCTGGGTCAGCCGTTCATCAATCTCAGCGAACCTATCCATTACCCAGAGTTTGGCCTCCTCGAAATCTTCCGGGCCTAACTCTTCGACCACTACGTCACCGTCACGCAGGTACCAGAGTTCGGTGCGACAGTTTCTGAACCCGTAATGTAGTGAGCCCATCCATGCGTAAACCCGGAGCTGCATGGTCTTTGGTTTTAACCGCCCGGTCTTGTAATCTACCAACCTGGCCCGGCCAGTATCTGGATAAATTGCGAAATAGTCGGGCTTGCCGGTAATAATATGTCCGCCTTCACCGAATTGGACTTTCAGCCTTTTTTCTGTATGCACCGTGGCGAAGTCCAGCTCAAACCGTTTCACGAAAACCCTGGCCATTATGATACATTCCTCTAAGATCCGGTCGAATTCCGGTTCCAGTGTATCATATTTTAAGACTTCTTTCCGGCAGGCATTTTCAATATCCAGAAACGGGTCTTTGTGCCAGTTTTCCAGGACGTTGTGGACTACATGCCCTTGGTCGGTGACCATACTGGGTGGTTCTTCGATACCCAGGATATAGCGCTTATAAAACCGGAGCGGACAGTCCAGGAGTAGCTGTAGCGCGCTGAATCGTAGTATCAAAGCGCAACCCTCCTGTTTTTTTGTGTGGTATCCAAGAATTTTTGAAAGGCTCGCTCTACCTTTTTTAGATCCTTCTTGGAAAGCTGCCCCAAACACTCACAGCAACGTGAACTGCTGGTAAATAGCGAGCTTACGCAGATTTTGGATGGTTTTTTCAGGTTGGCACTTTTCCAATTTAAGATATCTACCCCCCAGGGTGTCCGCTTGTTGCATGATGTTACTTTAGCACAGACAAAGCTTGGCGGGTTGACGCGCAGAACCACTGCCGGTCGTTTTTTAAACTCCGGCCGGTCTTCATACGGAAATAACGTGTAGATGATGTCTCCTGGTTTCATTTCTTTTCCACCTCCTTTGTATTTTAGCCGGCCAGCATCCTGGATAACCAATTGGATATTCTTGCAAGGGCTTTGGGTTCTTCGAGCGGTTGCATGTTTATCGCTACAACCGTCGGGTCTTCGCGTTCACTGGTTATAGGCTTATAGTTAAAAATCGCAAAATCCCCTACTTTTGCGGGCAGACCCTTGTATTGCAGATATTCAGGTGTAAGGTCTATCCCGACATCTACATTCCGTAGAGTTTTTTGCAAAACATTAATGTCGATTACTGGGGATCCGTCAACGATAGCCAGCGGCTTATTATAGACCATGTTGTACACGTCAACGGCGGCTGCCAGGTGCCAGCATGGTTTACCGTCTTTGGTGGAATGGCAGGTGTGTACGATTGCATCCCTGTCTCTGTAGATTAAAGCCCCTACCCGCAGTTTTGCGTTCGCTGCCCCCAGTTCGATGGCAAGATTGCCGTGCTGGGTAAGCCCCACCGCCAGCAGGGTGTCTTTTTTTGTTAAAAGCTCGTTATATTGCAAAAAGTTTTTAGGCCAAATTTTCATATTTTGAAGGGAGTGGCTTAACTGCCACTCCCTTTTTCACCTCCTATGCTGCAGTTTGGTTTTTAATGGCGTCGTTGGCCCATATATTGATTCCTTCGCTGGATGGCTTTATAGTAGCCTTAACCCTTAAGACATCGTTTTTATTAAGGACATCTATTTTAATGTTATCCAGGTTTTCAGGAATATAAAGCAATCCATTTTTTAATGTTTTATCTGGGAACTGTGCCTTGACAGGTACGGTCCATACCTGGATATTGTTCATGATGTGAGGTCCTTTCGGAGTATCTTGCAACTGGGTTAAAAGGAGCACGAGGTTATCATTACCTTTGCCCTGGCTGTCACCGTCAGGTTTTTCATCCTCCCCACCCTGCTGTTGTGATTTCTTCTGGGCGTCCCGGAAGTTTCTAGCAGCCTCAACTTCTTCGGCGCTGCATATCCCGGTTCCGATTAACCCGAATCCGGCTTCGGCTATTGCTCGACCGAGGGCGCTAGTATAGGCCGTTTCCAAGGGATTAGACCTGTTGGCACCCTCTCCGTTCCAGAAGATACGGGCGACGTTTTCCAACTGCCCGAAGATTTCTGATTCAATCTTGACTACCAATGGAATCGCAGAGTGAAGGCTACCCTTTTCAAGAATCTGCTGGGATAAAAATTCGATGTTGCTGCTGATTTTATATTTTGCCCGTTTGCCGTCTCCGAGATCATGGGCATCTGCGAACATTTTCAATCGCCCATCTACAGATACATAAGGTACCTTTATTTTAATAAAGGTTTTACCCTCATGTTCATAAACGTTTTCCGGTAAATTCTCATTTTGTCTTGGCGGGAATTTGGCTAGGAGTTTATCTTCATCCAAAAGCATTAGAAAATCATGATACTGTTCTGGAATGCGTTTCTTGGCCTGTTCTATTGCCATTTGCTCTTTTTGTAAGGCTTCTTCAGCCAGTTTTTCCAGGTGGCTTTTTGCCATTTTATTATCCCTCCGTTTTTATAAGGAAAATATGAAAAGCCCCCCGATCTTAAATTCGAGAGGCTTTTTAGTGCAACTACGCTGCTTTAACATCATTGGTATTATTCTGTTTATTGGCTGAGAAAAAATTGCTTGTCCTCTGAAGTGCTACTACCAGTTCTGCCTTGAATTGTTCCAGAAGCGGCCGCAGTTCCTGGTAGGTTTCTTCTTCTCCGGGTGCAGGCTGGAGTTTTTTGTTTTCCATTACCGCAATTTTACTTCTCCGTAAAAGCCGGAGAAGTGACCGAAATTTCTGTCCTTCGGCCATAGTCATGAGCACTGTCCATCCGACCGAGTCTTTGGACTCAGCCCAAGGATCTACCGTTACCTTAAGATCTTTGACTTTTAGCAGACAAATTACCTTGAGGGTAAGGGTTGGCTTTGTAGTTGCCTTGGCATACTGAAGTTCTTTACACGTAAGATACGGTCCCTTAACCTTTTTTGCCTCTGCCTGCTGTTCATCAAGGACCCACCAGACTTTTATGTTACCAAGATCTTTCATGGTCATTAGCTTTGGGCCCTTTTGTAGTTCTTCCCTCAAGTTACTCAATTGAATCTCTCCTTTCCAGCCAGATGGCCTTAAATTTGTAAATCATTCTCTACCCCCTTTTTCTTTATTGACTCGTAAAAAAACAAAAAAAGCCACACCAACTCTTCTCTGATTTAGAGAAAAGCCGTGTGGCTTGAGTCCTTGTTTAAGATATATATAAAAGGGCGCATTGCGCCCTTTTTGACTGATAAAATCTTTTAAATTTCCCGGAATTGTCCAGGTAGAAATATTTCGCAGAAGTTTTCTGCGACATGCTAATTTTCCGGTTAAGCCGGGGTTTATTCCTTTGGAACAAAATTATACCAGTATGCGGTGTAAAAAACAAGGCTAGATTCTTTTCTTTGGATACTTATTCTCGGGAGGATAATGCAGGGGAACATTTTATTCTCTGGGGACAAAAAAATAGCCCCATAGGGGCTATTTACTGTCTATTTCGAGTTAAAAACGCAAAAACTCCTATTAATACCTGCAATTTTCTCCGTCCAATTGCCTTTTTGGGGGCTGAGGGCGGCGTTTTTCACTTTCCACATTTGCATATCCAGCATATCGGCGTTATGGACTACCAGCGCTTCAGCGGTCAGGGGTTCTACGGGCGACCCCCAATCAAGTCGCCCATGATGTGACGCCACTATATGAAGCAGGTGGTCAAGTTTTTCTTTAGAAAGGCCCGGGCAGTTTTTGGCATGCTCATTAATTATCATCATGCCGAGTGTAATGTGGCCGAGCAACTTACCTCTATCCGTTGTTTGGAAGGTGCAGCCATAATGATCTATTTCCTCAATCTTTCCTATGTCATGAAGTAAACACGAGCTAATAAGGATAGAGGTGTCTAATCCGGACTTGTCGGTTGGCAGGTGTGCAATGGTACCCAAAACGTGCTCCATCAACCCGGAGATGCTTGCGTGGTGATGAAAGACCGCGGCCGGGGCCATGGTGAAACTGTTTGCGTGTTCATCAAAGATTGACTTAAGAAGGTTTTTAAGCCCGGGGTCTTTGACCTGGGCCGCGTAACTTTGGATTTCCTGCCACATTTCTTTTGTGTCTCTTGGGGAGACCGGTAAGAAATCTCTCGGGTTATACTCACTGGATTCAGCAACCCGCCAGGTGTTAACTGTCAACTGTTTTTCGCCACGGAATTCTGTTACGTTGGCCTCAATAAAGATAACGGTGTTGTTCTCCGGCGAATCTCCACTATGATTCCATACCTTTGCCCCTACGGTAATTTGCCCGTCAGTTAACTGCATATCTAAAAAAAGTTTATCGGGGTTATTTTTTGTTGAACGTACGGTACACTCTTTAACCGCCAAATAACCGCTTATTTGTTGGCCTACTGTACAATCTTTTAATCTTAAAGACATTATATTTTCCCCTTTCTATTGGCTCACTTTTTTCTTTCGCCTGTTTTTGGGTGCTGTGGCCCTGGCTTGAAGGTTTTTATCCGCATGGTTGACGGCCGCCAGCACTTCCTTGGTTTTTAGCATGTTCTGCAGCTGTTCGTCTTGAATATCTAAGAGCTCTCTCCTGTACTTGTTTAAGTCAAGCTGAAGCTGCAAAGGCTCTGCGTTCTTGGTTCTGGCCTCGTTTTCTAGTTGCCTAACCTTTTGCGCAATGACGCTGACTTGTTCTCTTACAGACCCGGGGTTTAGGTTGTTAACTTCTGATTGATAAACTATCCTTGTCCCGCTTATTTCCAGCAACCGGTTTGCAATATATGAAAAGACCAGCTCGATAATACTCTTAATTTCCGGCTTTTCTTTTTTAAGTGTATACAGCTGGTTTTGTATGTCGAGAAGCCGTGCTGTGTCCGCCCTGGTGGCGCTGTTGGCTTCGTCAACTATTTTGGCTAGTGTTTTGAGATCCATTTCTTGAATATCGGTAAACCCAAGCAGGTAGTCAGGAGTAACTTCAAAAATCTCACTTAATTGTAATATTAATGTCTCATTCAGTCTTCGCTCACCTTTTTCAAGATCATAAAAGTATTGTGGAGAAACACCTAGCTTCTCCGCAACTTTTGTTCCGCTAATTTTCTGTTTATTGCGCAACGCTCTAATTCTGTTAATTTGCTCCATTTTAAACCTCCAACTCCCAGAAAATTTATTGATTAACAATAGCAGCGGCATTTGCCTTTAGACTGTCAACGCTTACCTGATTTCCCTGGCAAAGTTTGTTACAAACACCCTCGGTTAGCTTTTCCTGTAGTATTCGGGCAGGTGTACTCGGGAGTATGGATTTCAGAATTAAGGCACATCCGGACAGGTAATCACATGTTTTGTTTTGCATTAAGGTACACTCCTTTTAAAATGATTTGAAGGGATTGCCGGCTTATAGGTAGGAGGAGCCTGTGACATAATGTCACAGGCTCTCAGGACAATACCTGATTTCAAATTGCTCTACATCGATTCTATCAATACTTATCTCACCGGGCTTTACACCGTCAGTGCCCTTAAGGACGATATAACCCTCATGGCCGTAACCATAGACACATTCGGTATATGGTCCCTTATAATAACCTTTCACAAGGGTCAATTCTTCTTCCTCTTTATACTCTGAAAGAAAGCCCATTAAATTAGCGACTGCTTCTGGGTTGTTTTCTTCGACGACGTATAATCCTCGCCCCAGGTCGCCGACATATCGGCCTTCTTTTAACCCGTTTTGCTCGATATAGTTACGGTCGGTATCGATGACGTGGAGGTATTCCAACCCGTCGTCTTTAGCCACGGATATGAAGTCTACTCGCAAACTGGATGCAAATTCTTTTAGTGTTGTTTTGCTTTTTATCTCTTCCAGCTCGTTTTCTGCTACCACCAGGTGGGTAAAGAGAAAGTCGCCCATCTGGAGTTCTCCGGTTTTTTCTATTCTAGCTGCAAATTTGTCGACCATTCTCGGAGTTTCTTTTGCCCGAATTTCGATAGCCTGATTTTCTTCATCAAGGGTTCTACAACTGGCCTTATCGCAGCCCCAAAGGCCACTTAACGTAGTTATCCCCTCGTCTTCCGGTATGAACGATTTGCATACTTCACATCTATATTTTTCTAAAATTAGTTACAGCTCCTTTCTTGCATTCCTATTATTATAATCGGTCGCCTTGACTACAGGCTGTCAACCCCGGCGCAAATCCTAATCCCCTGGCAAGCCACCCTTTTTGATAATTGGGATGGTCCTTTGCCTTTTCCAGTTTTTTCTTGGGGGATTTTTTGATTAGTGGGGTCTTTTTACGCTTTTGATATTTCGTCGGCGAGTTTTCTTGCATTAAGGTAACCTCCAATTACGACTTTTTTTTTAAGAAAGCACAAATGTTCCTTATAGAGGAAGGTTTGTCCGGTAAGTATTACCATATTTTAGGAGGAGGGTCGGACATAATGTCCGACCCTCCTCCATGAATTGGTAACCATGGGCAGACCTGCAATGGTTCCTAACTGACTTTAGCCATTAGCCTGCTGGCCACCAGGTACGGTGTCGCTTCATGAAATACTTCCTCTACCTCCCCACTGGGCAACGGAATATACCCGCCGTAATAGCGGCCGGGTCTTTCGAAGATGCGCCCTTTTAGTGCACGAACCTGGTTAATAGAGTGCGGCAGCATGTTTTTAAGCCGGCACAGTTTTTCATAGGCATCTTTTTTCTTCCGGTTGTGCTCTTTTCGCTTTGTTTCCCACCTGTCCAGCTCTTCCAGGTAGTGTTTTTTTAACAACTTCATTAACCGGTAGGTTTCGGCGGTAGGTCTTTTGATATGCTCTACGCGTGCTTTTGTTAGAAATTCCAGTGCCAGAAACTGCGGCTGTTCGGTGACGAACACCTCATCCCTTAACCGGTCGATCAGCCGGGCCAGGGAGTCGATGAACACCTGGGTTGTTTGTCCCCGGTCAATCTCATAGGAGCATCCGAAACACCCGTTTACATTGATGCTGTAATAGGGTGACTCGTCTACCGGTGCGCCCATAAAGACTAACCTAAAAGGCCTCAATACGAATTCGAGGCCCTTGCCGTTGATGGCAAGTTTTTCGGTGCCCATAGGGTGCGGGTCCCGGGTTTTGACTGCACCCAGCTCGGATAGCGCATCTGCTATTTCCTTTATAACTTGAAAGAGTTGTCCCGTGGTGTCCCACAGGTTGTCAAAATTATAATTCGTAAGGTCGGTGAGGTTCCTCTGTCGCCGTTCTTTATAAGTTTCCAGTTTAATCAAGTCTTGTCTCCTCCCTATCTCCGCATTGCTCGCAGAGGTTATTTTCTTCGCTGCACTGCCTACAAATCTTATAACTGGGTATGTGTGGTGTCGGAGTGGGTTTGCCGCATACTTTACACTTTCCGGTAGATAGTGCCGTTAAATAGGCACTTTTTTTACATTTACTGCAGAGCAATTTCATTACTCCTATTTAAAAATCTGTCCAGATCTTCTTTTGTTAGCTCAACGCGAATACATTTCTCTTGGACCGTGCCAAGATGGTTAGGGAAATAGCCGAAATTTACTCGTGAATAAGCACCGCAGCTGCAGTGCAGGTATACATCTGTGGAGTTGTCTAACTGTTGAATACCAAGCACCTCAGCTTTTGCATTGCACTTGACGCATTGTTTAAACCGACCTCTAATTTTCAACTGTTTTGATAACATATCTGCGGGTACGGGCTTTGAGCCCGTACCCATCCCTCCTTTCGGGTGATTGGTACGAGCGGAAAGTCAAGATAGTTTTGCTATTTTATTTAATCTGCCCCCATTCTGCCACCAGAGGCGGCGAGCTGGCTCTGGCTGTGCGCTTTGATAGCCTTTACCCGGGCCGGTACATATACCGGGGTGTGCTGCGGATGAATAAGGACACGGTTCTCTTTATCGAATTGGTGACGGGTACCATGCAGTGCTTTAAGGTTATCCCGGCCGCTCTTGAGTTCTACCAGGTAGACATCGCCCTGCCGGGCTACCCAGCGCCCCTGGTCTTCTACTTTTTTGATGGCAGCGGGCTTTAGCCATTCAAGCGCTTCCAGTGCCGAAGTGCAAGTATTGGGTACCCGTACCGCCCAGCGCTGGCCCTCGGTGTAGCCGTATAACCAGCACACCCTACGCCAGCGGTCTCCGTAGCTATTGGAGTAGTGGTACCGGCCTTCTTTGACTACCAGGGCGAAACAGCCTGCATGGTTACACTTCCTGTCCTCTATGCTGTCAGGATAGTCCCAGGTACGGCTCTGCAGGCTTCTGGCTTCAATCTCTTGCTTTGCGCGACCAAGGATAAAATCCGTCAGCCTGTGCTTTAAAGATGGGCCGGATACTGGTTTTTGCTTCGTGCGGGCATCTTTAACTATCCCGCCGGGAAGTCCCCGTCCTGAGCAAAGCGAAGGGCGGGGATGAAAGGCGGGCAATGTTTTTTTGTGGAACTATTGTTCTCTTTGGGTTTCGCTAATATAATATAGTC
>JAALLR010000433.1_pt1 | contig 9959 bp, 6 predicted proteins | sample 7245931 | NCBI WGS metagenome assembly JAALLR01 (sample SAMN13049201, study PRJNA578106) | oil field metagenome | isolation source: filtered produced water from oil reservoir B9 | place: USA:offshore Texas | collected 2016 | reverse complement strand
ACCTGCGATCTGTCAAACATCGTTCCCAGTGATGTTTTCTCTATCAGGTCATCAAGTCCTATTCTGTCAAGGACACTTGCTCCAATTTTACCAAGTGCTCTTCCCGCTATCCAGCCAACGATGATCAGTATTATTACTGCCAGTAAAGTCGGGAGAAAACTGATAGTTTCACCCGTTAAATCGTATACACTACTCGTTACCGAAGGATTTGCCATTATATGTACCCCTTTCTAATTGATTTACCAGTAAATGTTTCAGTGATGAAACATTCCAACCCCGTTTAAATGAAAATTTGTTTCTTTTGTTATTTAAACATGTTGTAAAAAATCTGATTTATATGGTATATCGAAAAAAACTTTACATATTCATGGCATCTTGAACTGGATGGAAAAAGATAACTATCAGTATTTCAGGAAATGGTTTTCGCAATATGTAAGGTCCTTTTATTCGGACGACCCTTACATTGCACAGAACATAGAACTCAAGGAAGATCATAGTCTGAGGGTCTGTCAGAATGCTTCCTTGATCTGCGGATCAGAACAACTGCCGGATGATGAGCTGTATCTTGCAATGACAATCGCACTTTTCCATGACATCGGTCGCTTCGAGCAATTTCAGAAATATCGTACATTCAAGGACTCGGAATCCGAGAACCATGCCCTTCTGGGTGTAAATATATTGAGATTTGAGAAAGTTCTTTCCCCCCTGCCTTCAGAAGAGCAGGAGATTATCTGTACAGCTATATCCCATCACAATGCCAAAAAGCTCCCACAGAATTTGGATTGTGAGTGCCTCTTCCATTGTAGGCTTGTCAGGGATGCGGATAAGCTGGATATTCTGAAGGTCCTGGACGACCATTATTCCATGAAAGATAAATCGCCGAACCCTGCACTGGAACTGGGTTTGCCGGATATTCCGGAATACTCCCACTATATGGTCGATGATATCCTCAATAACAGGATCTCAAGCACTGCAGGTGCCAGGACCTGCAATGATCTGAGACTCGCAAGGCTTGCCTGGGTCTTTGATATGCACTTCCCTGAGACATTTCGCCTTGTGGCAGAGAAAGGATATATTGAAAGAACAATTGCTCAACTGCCACAGGACCCTGATATCCGGAGAGTACGTGATCATCTGAATAGCTATATTGGCAGCGTACTCTCCGGGAAGGATTAAGTCATGCAGGAGTATGCAAAATATAATCTTCTTTGAAGTAATTACTTTAATATTCAGTTTTGGAAGGGGTGATCGGATAATGGATCTGGACTTAAACAAGCAGATTGATCTTAAAATTGACAGGGTAAATTCATTGCCAGTTATCAAAGGCTATTATCTTGTAGTCGGCGGCGGGAAGATCGGTAGCAAATTCGTGGAATACTCAAAAAATCATGATCTGTCATTTGTACTTGTCATAGATATCGATTGCGAGGCTCCGGTCTCAAAGCTTGGGAAGGTTTTAGAAGCCAGGAAGGATCTGGCTGATATTCTCGATTCACTGAACACAGATACTTATCTTAGAGCTAGTTCTCCACCGGAGGAGAACAGGGCCACTCAAAAAACTGAAATCTATTTTTACTGCATGGATTCAAAGGACATCCCCTCTCTACTGGGTTACGGCATACCTGAATATATCATTCCTGCGGTTCCGTCACATGCGGCCGTTGATATTATTGCGGACTTTGTGAATCTTGATATGGATACCGATCTTATCCGTGAGGTCTCCATGGATAAAGCTGACAGGGATCGGCTGGATGTTTTCCAGAGCATTGTATCCAAATTTCCCGAAAATATTGTGGCAGGAACTTTTCCTGAGCATGGTGCGATCTTCCTCTCTTACGCCCGCCCCGGGGAACTGTGTCCTGATAACTGCAGGGGACAGGAAAATTACTGTTATAACTTCAAGAGGGAAAAACCAAAGACAATCACCAGTTATGCACGTGAAATTACACAGGGTAGGCCCGGCTGGGTATTCGAAAGCCGTCAGATGGGACCGGGTATTGGTGGGATACAGGGCAGTGATCTAAAAGAGAATCTGATTTCTTTCATGAAGTATGTGAATCAATTAGAGTGTCTGCCTTTAGACGCCGATTTGGAAAACAGGCTCCCGTTTGTAGCAACCACATGTAACTGTCATGGAATTCTTAACCTCCTGCAGATAGACGATATTTCCTGAAATAATCGGTTTATAAGATTGATTGTAAAAGAAGATTGGCCGGATAAAAATGGTTGGTGGTTGGTTGTTGGTGGTACGTTATGAACCCGGCCTATAATTTAATATGCAATACTAATATAAAAATATATTTATTCATGCATAACTTGCATGTAATTCAGTTTATTCCCTGGATTTTAGACTTATTCGTAAATGGTGATCCAAGAATTACCTAAAGTATTTATTGTTTCCATTCACACTATTAATGGGGGAACTTGAGAGTGAATAAATTCGAAAGATATTTCTTTGCACTTCTTGGACTTATCATAGTCATCCTTCTGGTATGGGTAATTAGTATGATGAATAACCCCGCACCGGGCTATACGGACTATATGCCGGGCTATAATCAGCCCGGAGGAATGATGGGTCAGGGTGGGATCAGAGATTCTGACACTGTCTATCCATATGAAGAGCCGGGTAATGATGCGCAGTTTGACTCAAATGGTGAAATGATATACTATACAGGATTCAACGAAAGTGGACAGCGCATTCCATTTTCATACGGTCCTAACTGGCTTTATGTCCATGGTGGAAGCTGTGTCAACTGTCATGGAGTAAATGGTGAAGGCGGCGTTCCCATTATGATGGCCTATGAACTGCCGGCAGACATAACATATGATTCGCTTACATCTGAAGAACATGAAGCAGAAGAAGGTGAAGAGCATCCTCCCTATACTGATGAGACCATCAAAAGAGCCATAAGAGAAGGTGTTGATCCTGCAGGAGAAGAACTGGACCCCGTGATGCCAAGGTGGCATATGACCGAAGGGGACCTTAACGATACTGTAGATTACTTGAAGCAGTTGTAACTAAGGACCGACTATGAATGTGCTCATATAATTAACAAATTCATATTCGGGTGTATACACACCCATTTCAAATATGTTTGAAACAATTTTGATATGCCAACAGTTATATCTTTTGAACATTATTACCGGCGTATGAACCACTTAAAAACGCCGGTATATATGGTGGGTGCAGGTCTTGTTATTGTCTTCTTGGTAGCTATCCTGTCATCCACATGCGGGCTTTTCGGAATTGACCTGGTTCCTGAAGGTTCATGTGGTGAGACCGGAAATATATCTATTCCTGCGTCTATCATCTTCAATGTTGGTTTAACCGGTGTGTTCATGGTCTTTATCGGAACCATGTGGACTGTCAAGGCTTATTTTATCGGGGATTAAGTCCAGGGAAGACAGGTTATACTTAAGTTGTCAGATCATCTTCTGTGAATCCGGAACATTATACAAAATATCAGATCAGCTATCTGTGCTCAGCTTCAAAGCCCTTCAGTTCCGCCACAAGCAATTCAAAATGCCTTTCTACTTCTGGCACCATGGCCCTTATGTTCTCGATATTATCTGCTTTTACTGCTGCTTCTATTTCATTGGCAAGACCACTCAGAGCCACTCCTCCAAGGTTTGCAGAAGAACCTTTCAGGGAATGTGCGCAGCTGCTGATACTACCTATGTCTTCCTTCTCCACAGAATCCTTTAAACTAGTAATCATTTTGGGCGCATTTTCCAGGAAGATCCCAATTATATATCTGGCTATCTTCACATCATTCAGCACTCTTTCCATGAATGCCTCGCTGTCAAATACCGGCAAACTTTCAAAGGCATTCTTCTTTTCAGAAGATGTATCATCAATATGGTTTTTTTCACTTGATTTTACTGAATATCTGTTCAGCAGTCCGGTAAGTGCCTCAATCTCAATTGGTTTTGAGATGTAGTCATCCATACCTGCTTCGAGACAGCGCTCTCTGTCTCCTTCCATTGCATGTGCGGTCATTGCGATGACAGGAATATCATGTTTGCGGACTGCAGAATTGGGGTTTCTTATTATTCGGGTAGCTTCGAAACCGTCCATATCTGGCATCTGTACGTCCATAAAAACAAGGGCATAGTCTTTTCTTTCAAGTATCTTTATTGCTTCTATGCCATTATTTGCAATGTCTGCGTCAAGTCCGAGTTTACTCAGGATACTCTGTGCAACTTTCTGATTTATGATGTTATCCTCAACCAGCAGGATCCTCATATCAGCATTGTGTATTTTAGCGCCATCATTATTTGTGGAATCCTGTGTTTCCTGTGCCGCTTTATCTTTTAATCCAGATTCTGGATGTTTTTCAAAATTCACAATAAACCAGAAATCAGATCCTTTGCTTTCCTCACTTTCGACACCAATTTCACCTCCCATCATCTCCACAAGCTGCCTGGAGATTGCAAGTCCAAGTCCTGTACCTCCGTAATTGCGCGTTGTTGATGTGTCAACCTGGCTGAATTTTTTGAAAAGCAGGCTCTTTTTGTCATCAGGAATTCCAATGCCAGTATCTTTTACAGAAAAGTGCAATGTTACATCTGATTCAGTTTCGGATTTTTGGCTCACCCGGATGACAATTTCGCCTTCATGGGTGAATTTGATGGCATTTCCGCCCAGGTTTATCAGTATTTGTTTCAGTCTTACAGGGTCAGCTTTGATGTAAGATGGCACATCCGAATCTGCCACGTATCTGAGTTTAAGTCCTTTTTCATGAGCTTTTACAGACAATATGGATTCCATTTCTTCCAGGATATCATTCAAATTAACATCCAGTTTTTCAAGAGTCAGCTTACCTGCCTCTATTTTGGAGATATCAAGTATGTCATTGATGATCTCGAGTAGTGCCTCACCACTTTTATTCACGGTATCAACATAGTGTTTCTGCTGCTCGGTAAGTTTTGTATCAAGGAGCAGGTTCGTCATTCCGATAATGCCGTTCATTGGTGTGCGTATCTCATGTGACATATTGGCAAGGAAATCACTTTTTGCTTTTGTGGCATCTTCTGCCTTTATCAGGGCTTTGTCAAGTTCAATGTTTTTTAACTTTAGTTCATCGGCATACTCACGCAGTTTTTCTTCTGCTTTCTTCTGCTCTGTAATGTCTCTGAACTCAACAGCTCTGACCTTCCTTCCTTTATATGGAATAACTTTTGCATGTACATAAACCGGATACTCACTTCCATCTTTTCGACGCCCCATCAACTCGTATGGCTTCTCATAACCTGCATTAATATTGCCCACTACTTTCTCTCTGTACGCTTTGGCTGTAAGCAGCAGTCCGTCCATCCCGATCAATTCCTCAACCGTGTAGCCGGTCATTTCTGAAAGTCCCTGGTTGCAGTCAATTATGATATTGTCTTTGTGGATGAAAATTCCACCAAAAGAGGCGTTGTGTAGTGCTTTGAACCGTTCTTCACTTTCAATAAGTGCTTTTTCGGCTTCTTTGCGCGCTGTTATATCCTGCAATGTACCTGTTATCTTAACGACCCTCTCATCCACTATCTTCGGGCGGGCACTTGCCCTAACCCATTTGTGATTGCCTTTTCCGGTGATAGTTTCCAGTTCAAGGTCGAATGGTTCTCCTTTTTCAATAGCATCATTTGTTGCTTTTTCAAGTATAATTCTTGATTCAGGAGTAAAACGCTCTATTGCTTTCCCAAAGGTGCCAATTTCTTCAGTTTCATGGATTCTTGCGACCTCAGGTGTCCATGTAATTACATTTGTTGCTACATCTAACTCCCATCCACCAATTTTTCCAATTCTTCCAACTTCATTGAGTAGAGCTTCGCTTTCAAGCAGTTTGTTCTCTGCGATTTTGTACTCAGTGATATCCTGCAGTGTGCCGGTGATTTTAACGACCTTTCCGTCTACCACCTTCGGATAACCGCTTGTTCTGACCCACTTATTGTTTCCTTTAGCAGTTACAAACTCCAGCTCAAGTTCGTAGGGTTCAGCATTTTCAATGACATTATTGACAGCTTTCTCAATGATCTCCCTTGATTCGGGAGGGTAGTATGATAAACCATCTTCAACATCTGTTGCTCTATCTGTATCCAGTTCATGTATCTTTGCAACTTCAGGTGTCCATGTAGTTTCACCTGATATAAGATCCAGTTCCCATCCGCCAATTTTGGCCATTCTGCCAACTTCATTGAGCAGGGCTTCACTTTCACGCAATTTAGCTTCTGCTTTTTTACGTTCAGTTATATCCTGAAATGATCCGGTTACCTTTACCACATTTCCATTTTCTATTGTTGGACGTCCACTTGACCTGACCCATTTATGGTTACCTTTCGGAGTAAGCAATTCCAGTTCAAGGTCATATGGTTCTGCCTTTTTGATAGCATCATTGAATGCTTTTTCCACAGCCTCTCTTGAACCGGGAGAATAATATTTCAACGTATTTCCGTAACCAAGTTTGAAGCTTGTATCGAGGTCATAGATCTGATAGATCTCAGGCGTCCACTTAACGTTTCCATCTGGCACAGCAAAATCCCATCCTCCGATTTTAGCGATTTCACCAACTTCTCTCAAAAGATTTTCGCTTTCCTGCAGCTTTTCTTCGGCTATCTTACGCTTGGTGATATCATGGAAAACAGAAGCAACAATATTCTTTTCAACTCTGTAGGCATTGACGCTGTAATATCTTTTCAAATCTTCTGAGTAAGTCTCAATACTGGTAGGAATTCCGGTAAGTGCCACCTTCTTGTGCAGATTAAAGACAGTATTTTTCTTTTTCTCAATACCTGGCAATACTTCAGTCACACGTTTTCCTATCACGTCTTCGGCTTTGAGACCTGTATGCTTTTCAAAAGCATTATTTACTTCCTGAAAAATATAATCAATCGGACATCCTTTTTCATCCGTGATAATTTCCGTTATCACTATGCCGCTAATATTGTTCTCAAAAAGTCCACGGTATTTTCTTTCACTCTCTCTGAGTGCTTCTTCTGCTTTTTTCTGTTTGCTGATATTCCTGAACTCAGTAACCCTTACCTCTTTTCCTTTGTAGGGTATATTTCTTGATTCCAGCCTGATATGATATTCACTGCCATTTTTACAATGTAGCATTGCTTCATACGGTTTCTCATAACCACTACGTATCTTTTCCATCACTTCATCCCGGTCTTTTTCTGCTATGAGAAGCATACCGTTCATTCCTATCAGCTCTTCCTGGGAATAACCTGTCATGTCGGAAAGACCCTGGTTGCATTCAAGGATCAAACCCCTGTCATGGATGCCGATTCCTCCAAAGGATGCGTTGTGAAGTGCTTTGAACCTTTCTTCGCTTTCCAGTAATTCCTTTTCTGCCCTTTTGCGTTCAGTGATATCCCTTATTGCTGCCACACGAACCCGGCGTCCCTTATAATTTACATCATAGGATTCAACTTCTGCCGGATACAGGGTACCATCCTTTCTGATAGCTCGGACTTCATAGGGTTGTGCAACCTTATTTTTCATCTGTTCTATGGTGATTTCAATATCATCGGGATGGACAGCCAGTTCCAGGATATTGTTTCCCAGTATTTCTTCTTTTGAATATCCTGTTATACGGCATATGGCATCGTTTGCATAGATCACGACACCATTATCGTGAAAGATAACACCCTCAAAGGAGGCGTCAGCAAGCATCTGGTATTTTTCCTGGTTCTCTGCCAGCTCTTGTTCTATTTGTTTATTTTTAGTAACGTCTCTGGCTATTGCTTCAAATGCTACGACCTTTCCATTTTCATCATAATGCCAGAGGCTCTTTTGTTCGATCCAGACTACATCCCCCTCTTTTTTTATCCAGCGGAAAGTGTAAGTGGTTCTCTCGTTATGTTCTTTCAATATATTCTTTGTATCAGGCAGATCGTCAGGATGCATTATCTTGAAAGGCAGGTCCGGGTCTTCATAGAATTCTTCGGGAGTGTAACCGGATATTCTTGTGACGGCGGGACTGATGTAAGTGAATCGCCTTTTTGGGACATATTCATAGCTGTATACTATATCGTCAGCATTTTCGGCAAGTGTCCGGAATCGCTTTTCGCTTTTCCTGAGCTTTTCTTCCATCAACTTACGCTCGGTAATATCCTCAAAAACACCAACAACAATGTTCTTCTCTACTGGATATGCAGTGACACTAAGATGTCTCTTTAATTCTTCAGAATATAATTCAACATTTATAGGGGTCCCATTAAGTACTACATCCCGATGTATATCGATAAAGGTGTTTTTCCTGTTTTCGATACCGGGATATACTTCAGTTGCATGCTTTCCTATTACATCTTCAGCTTTCAAGCCGCTATGTGTCTCAAAGGCATCATTCACTTCCAGAAAAATGAAATCGACCGGATATCCGTTCCCATCTCTGACGCTTTTCGTGACAAGTATGCCACTAATATTGTTCTCAAAAAGCTCACGGTACTTTTTTTCGCTCTGTACTATGGCTTCCTCTGAAGTTATCTCTTGTTTCTTTGTATCAGTAATCCTGGTTATTGTAAAACAGAGACGTTCCTTATCTTCAACTATTAAAGGAATACAATGAACATCAACATTACACCGGGATCCATCTGCAAGCCTATGTTCGAAAAGGCAATGATCGAGTTTTTCATCCTTTGCCCTTTGGATCTTAGCTATTAGTTCCTGCTCCGGTAAAATACTAAAATCGGATATTTTTTTACTGATAATCTCTTCCCGTGACCATCCGTAAAAGTTACATGCGGCACTGTTTGCATCCACGATTTCAAGACTTGCGGAGTCTATAAGAAGCATAGCTGCATGATTGTTATCAAATAATGCTCTGTATCCGGTCGGATAATCACCCCAAAGGCTATCCGCCGGCTTGTGTTCATCTTTCCCCATTAATGTCCCTTCCCACAGTTATCATTTCAGCTCCACATCAGATCATCTTTTCTCTAAGATGTCAGATCGAATGTGAACTGTTTTGTCATGTTTATAACCACTCCTCTGGCAGGTATATTTCATGATACAGCTTAAATGATTAAATGTTACGCACATCTAAATCACTATATAATTACTTTCCCTGGTTCAGATACAATCAACAATATATTATTCTCAGTTATATCATATCCATTTATTGTTTCAAGCTTACTTGTCCGGAATTGCATTCAGAACTTTTCCCACTCATAATTTCTGAACGAACTATAACTCGAGCATATACCCTTTAGTAAGCCCCCGGGGGGATTTGAACCCCCGACCTGCTGATTACGAATCAGCCGCTATACCGCTAAGCCACAGAGGCGATGTGAGCGAACCTTATAATCGTATCCAGTGATTTAATCATTTCGCTTATTCCCTGTCAATATCATATAATTTTGACCTCGATACAGACATTGAACTGGTGGGGAGCATAAGAGCGGACAACACGCTGCCCAATCAACTCGACCCGGCGGTCTGCGCGGCTGGCAGCTTCTTCTATAAGCTTCAGAGAGCTGTCAAACAGCTCATCTTCCGGTGTGATGTCATAATAGTGGATCACTGCACCGGGTGCACATACCTTTATTGCAGCATCAAGAAAATCCTGTGCGTTGTGTGGCAGGTTCATGATCACATGATCGGCAACCCGGCCCAGTTTTTCGGCTTGCAGATTTGCGTCGCCTTCTATGGCTTCCACGTTGCTGGCCGAGTTCAATTCTATATTATTTTTCAAAAACTCTACTGCATCGGGATTTTTGTCGATGGCAATAACGCGTATGTCGGGACTTTTTTTAGCTATCATTATACTGTAGGGTCCGACACCTGCAAACATATCGACTACTGTCTGTCCTTCTTTGACCTGCTCCAGTATGCGTGAGCGCTCCGTAGCCAGACGGGGCGTAAAATAAGCCCTTTCAAGGTCGATATGATATCTGCATCCGTATTCCTTGTGAATCGTATCTGTCCTGTCCTCTCCCGCAACTGTACTGAACCTGCGGGTCCTGAATTC
>JAALLR010000431.1_pt1 | contig 9976 bp, 8 predicted proteins | sample 7245931 | NCBI WGS metagenome assembly JAALLR01 (sample SAMN13049201, study PRJNA578106) | oil field metagenome | isolation source: filtered produced water from oil reservoir B9 | place: USA:offshore Texas | collected 2016 | reverse complement strand
AAGGGGCGGTGCAGCCAGCAAAATGTTTAGTCTAGCAGGTGAAAGTCCTGTCTTGGCAATTTGTCCGTTTCAGCCAAGTAGATATATCCGACATACTGAACGGTAACGGGCAGTATGAAAGCTCGGAAGTAAACGGCCAGACTGCTCATTGAAGTAGGAACGACTCAGTGGTCTATCAATCTGGGAAGCCCTAGCATAAAGCGAAGACTGCTAGCCGAAATTTCCCGCCTGCGTGAAGTCGTTTGCAGGGTATTCAGGAGGTCGACCTATCTGCGCTCCATAGGGAAGACTGAAACACTCGACAATTCAAAAACGGACTATTTGTTGAGTGCTCCTGCGGTATAGGGGTCAGAGCGTCTCAGAAAAGACTAAACATCAAAGCTGGGAAAGTCCTATCCAAAAAGGGCTGTTGATATAAGTTGAACAAACGAAGTTCAACAGGCGGATAGGATTCTCGGATGAGCCCATAGTAGCGATGAAGTTTCTGTAATGGAAACGGAGCGAAGGGGCTCTGGACGATAAGTTCTATGCAGGGACACATCTGCCAGACACAGAGCTGGAATAGAGATGTCAACAAAACTGTATAGATATGCTCAATGTAAACTGGCGACAGGAAGGCATTGAGAAGAATTATCGTTTGAAGCCGTATAGGGGAAATCCCTACGTACGGAATTTTAGAGGGGGTGGTGGAAATAGGGTTAAGGTAAACCTAAACGGGCACGAAACTGGAAACGGTGGATACAGCCAAGGGGAACCTAAGGCCACTACGCCACTGCTCTACTCAACAAGGGGTGCTAACACAAGTTTTAGAGTTTCTAAAGACATTACCGTGAACTACTTACCTCTAAAGAGGTAAGCTTCCTAATTCATCGACTACCAGAACAGAATGCAAGATTAGATTGTAGTCTCCAAAGGCTTTACTTCCCCCAGTCCCTGGGGTAGAGTCAGTTTATACAGTGACTAACTGTTCTATTCCAAACTGCCTAATGTTGATAGCAGCGTTTATATCTCTATCATGTACAGTTCCACATTCAGGACATACCCATTCCCTATCAGAGAGTTCTAAATCTTCGTTCTTATACCCACATACACTACAAGTCTTAGACGAAGGTTCGAACATTCCTATTTCGATTATTTTCTTACCTAATCTCTCCACTTTGTATTTTAGGAATGTTTTGAATTGGTACCAACTTGCATCTGAAATACTCTTTGATAGTTTACGATTTTTAAGCATGCCTCTTATATTGAGAGTTTCCACAACGAAGACATCAGCTTGGTTCTCACTGATTTCTTTCGTTAGTTTATGCAGAAAATCTTCTCGAATATTTTTAATTTTCTCATGTATTCTAGCAACTTCTAATTTTGCTTTTTCCCAATTCTTAGAACCTTGTACTTTGTTCGAAAGCTTCTTTTGTGCATGCTTTAGTTTCTTTTCGTATTTACGAAAAACTTTAGGTGCTTCAACTTTTGTTCCATCTGATAATACGACAAGATCTTTAAGTCCCATATCCATACCGATTGAGTTTTCGTAGTCTATATCTCTTTCAGGGTAAGAACCTTCTACTTGGAATGTTATAGACACAAAGTACTTACCTGTTGGAGTTTTAATGAAAGTACAATTTTTTATCTTTGCATTTGGATCGATTCTTCTATGTACTCTTACTTTAATACCTTCTTTAAATTTTGGTACGAAAAGAATTTCGTATTTATCATTACCCTCATTTTCATATAGTTGTATATGTTGTGGAACTCTAAACGATTGTCTACTTGATTTCTTTTTAAACTTCGGATGTTTACTCAGTTTCTTAAAAAAGCGTTCAAACCCAATCTCTAAATCTTTTATAGACTGTTGTAATGATTGAGAGTTGACATCGTTTAGCCATTGATACTTCTCAGTTTTTTTTAAAACCGTAAGTACTTTAGCCCATACATAGTAGTTAGTATACGTTTTAGTATTCTTATATGCATTGTTTGTAAACTCTAAGAATAGGTTGAACACAAATCGATTATGTCCAAAATGCTGATTAAGTTTCTCAATCTGTTCGTTTGTTGGATATATACGAAACTTGTATGTTTTTAACATATTCAATCACCTTAATTTCGATAATTGTATGATATAATACAATTGTACCATACATATATATAATTAACAACGTATTTTTGACCTAGATTCGCTTTGTGTTTCTAAAACCAGCTATCATCTCTCCAATAAATTGGAGAGTGTTTTTGCTGAATTTTCATAAAAAGGAGCTTTTTTAATGAAAACAGCAATGATATTTGGAACACGACCAGAAGCAATAAAAATGGCACCATTATACAAAAAGATGAAAGAAGAAAATATGGAAGTTAAAGTAATAGCAACCGCTCAACACAGAGAAATGCTCGATCAAGTGTTGAAACTTTTTGAAATAAAACCAGACTACGACTTAAATATAATGACAAAAAACCAAACCCTATCACAACTAACTTCAAAACTAGTTACAGAGATAGATAAAATTCTAAAAATTGAACCATTCGATTATATACTAGTACAAGGCGATACAACCTCGACTTTTGTAGGAAGTCTCGCTGCTTTTTACAACAAAATACCTGTTGGGCACGTGGAAGCAGGCCTAAGAACGAACGATATATACAACCCTTTCCCAGAAGAAATGAACAGAAGACTAACAGGCACAATTGCAAAGCACCACTTTGCTTCTACCCAAAAGGCAAAAGATAACCTACTAAAAGAAGGTGTAGAAGAAAAAAATATAATAGTAACGGGGAACACGGTTATAGATGCATTACTATGGGTAAAAGAAAACAAAAATAAAGATATAGAAAAGATTAAAGAAAAATACAACATAAAGAACAAAAGGTTTATCTTAGTTACGATGCATAGAAGGGAGAACTGGGGAAAACCGATAGAAAACGTGATGAAAGCAATAAAAAGGTATCTACACGAAAACAAAGAAATGTACATAGTATTTCCAGTTCACTTAAATCCGATAGTGAGAGAAAGTGTGTATAAAATACTTGGAAACGAGGAAAAAGCCATACTAATAGATCCTGTAGAATACTTAGAATTCATAGCGTTAATGGACGAAAGTTATTACATAATGACAGATTCAGGAGGGATACAAGAAGAAGCTCCCACATTGGGCAAACCAACGTTGATATTAAGAGAAACAACGGAAAGACCAGAGGCAATAGAAGCAGGAACAGCAAAATTGGTAGGAACGCAAGAAGAAAAAGTGTATCAAGCCATGAAAGAATTAGAAACAGAAAAATATGTTCAAATGAGTAAAGCAAACAACCCTTTTGGAGATGGAAAGACATCTCAAAGAATCGTTGAATTTTTGAAAGAAAGATATTACTCTTTATAAGGGCTATTTTCACTTGCCACCATTCTATTGCCTGACAAATCAGATCTATAATACAGTTCGTCGTAGAGTTGCAAAAAATCTTTAATAGAAGTCTCTTCGCCTAAATCAATACATTTATTACTCTCATCAAACTTAACTTTTAGATTGAAATCATCTATTATCTCCTTAACCTTAGAAAACTCAAATTTCTTATAATTACCTTTTTTGATAACCTTATAAAACCTCTTCAAATACAAAGGTTTATTTTTGATTTTCTCACTAAAATAATCGATACCTTTTAATTTAATATCCTTACCAAAAAGATTCTCCTCTCTTTTTATTTCCTCGATAACTTCATCTTTAGCCTCTTCATATTTCTTGTAAAACCCGAAATCTCTTTCAAAATAAGTCAGATTTCTAATTAAGACAGTATCTCCAACAACCATGTAATCAAAACTATTTTTAGGAATTATGAAAAGCCGTTCTTTTAAAGGTTGAATTTTACGTGCAGTAAGAGCTAGAATCCTTTTGTCTTTAAAGATTTTGGAAGCCGTTAAATATTGAATACCCAACAAAAAATCATTCAACTCTTTACTATACAACTTTACTATCAGTTTGAACTTCTTAATCGTTTCCAACTCTCCATTAGAATAATTTTTTATATACTTACCTTCACGAATAATCTCAACAATATCCCCAACATCACTCACATTCTCTTTAACATCTTTCAGAAACAAAAAACTCCTGTCATGAATGACTGTCTCGTACTCATCTACCTTGTTTGACTCTTTGTCGACTAAATCATTTAAAAACTCGTCAGCAGAGGCCAGAAAAATGCTCTTGAAAAAGAAGGGATCTTCATTTTTCAACCAAAATATTTCGTTGTTCTCATTTTGGATAAAAACATCCATTATGAAATCCTCTGAAGTATCTATTAACTCCCTAAGAAGTTCTAAATTCTCTTTTAAAAAGATATTCTCTAAAATCTCATCCCAATTAACTTTATTCATCTCTTGCCACCCATCCCCAAATAAATATCTTTGGAAAACTCTTTAAATTTCATTCCTTCGGTTATTGACTTTGAAATCAACCAAACGGGCCTCATACTTTTTTCACGTCCGTCCATAAGATAAACCTTGTAAATGCTATAGCCAAATAAAGAAAGAACAGGGTTTATAACAATTAAATCCGTTTTTACATAAATATTGCCTACGATAAAAACGATTATGGCAAAAGAAATCAATTCTTTTATGCCACCCATATTGATAAAAGGCAAGATATAAACAAAAATATAATCCAATAACCTCACATTCTGTGATTCTACTTTCTCAAATTTAATGAACTTTTCCTCGGCATTATTCTTAGCAGAAATAAAAAGAACCAAAGAAACAACAAAAACAAAAATCGAAAAAATACTAAAAAATAAGAACAAAACGTTCCCAAAATTATTAATGGCAAAGATAACAAAAAGAGGCAGATACGAAAGTAAAAACAAAAACGATTTAAACAACGTATTGATCATACCAAAACCTCCCCAGTGAGGAAATCTATATATCTTAATAAGTCACATATTCATAATTATAACAAATAAACTTTCCTTTTAATTCTATATCTCACATTAGCTTCATGTAGAAAGCAGTTGTTTCTTATGATATAATAAATCAGAGATAATAAAAACACAGTCTTTATAATTTCAAGGTGAAATCTTATGAAAATACTAATCATTGGCTACATGCACCCAAAATTTGACAAAAGAGTATATAGAACGGTTAAAACTCTTTCTAAAGTTCATGAGATTATTTACCAATACTTGACCAATAAAGATGAAAAAGAATATATAGATGGAAATATTGAATACATACCCATAAAAGATATCAAAGAAACAAAAGGCAATCCATTAAAAAAGCTTATTAATAGAAAACCTCTTGATAAAAAAATATGCAATTTGGTATCTGAAAAAAATTACGACATCTTATACATGCATCATTTTCTAGCAAGCATACCTTTGGAGCCTTTTAAAATAGCAAAAAAAAGAAATAAAAAAGTCGTTTACGATATTCACGAATACCATCCAGAAAATTTTTTAGCAGAGTTAGAAGGAATCATTGGAAATTTAAAAGTAAAAACCGTCTGGAGGTTTTTTAAAAAGCAGTTAGAACTCTCAGATTTGACAATTTTCGTTTCAGAAGAAACAAGAAAAGATGTTGTTGACAAAACGAACGTAGATAAAGAAAAAACGTATATTATACCAAATTACGCAAATTTTATTATAAAACCTGATATTCAAAAAAAGAGAAAAGAAATTGTCTTAGTTGGTAAAGTAACAAGAAAGATTGAAGATGAGAAAAAAATCCTAAAATCTTTAATCGAAAAGGGTTTTAAATTCAAGGTTATAGGAATGGATTCAAAAGAGTTTATGGACATACCCCATGAATATACAAATTTCTTACCTTACGATGAAATGATGAATGAACTATCCAAAGCCATGTTTTCTTTAATTTCTTACAACACCGTCAAAAACAGAGATTATAAAAACGACATTTACGCTTTGCCTCACAAGTTTTATGATTCCTTAGCTGCAGGTTCCCCCGTTATTGTAAAAGAGTCTTTTGTGTCAATGGCTAAACAGGTAGAGGATTTAGGCTTAGGAGTAGTTATAGATCCAGCTAACTTGGAAGAAAGTGTTGAAAAGATTACTAACGCATGCAAAAATTACGCAAGCATCATAAAAAACGTTGAAAAACATCAAAAAGAATTTATATGGAATGAAGAAAAAGAAAAGAAATTTATTGATCTGATATCTCACCTAATAAAGTAATCAATACTTTTTGGAAAAATCCTTTCATATACATTTCGTCGCTTAATTTCACTCCTCCCTCAAAACTTCTTCAAATAACTAAGCTTTTATTGAATTGGCTGAAAAACAAAGCTTTTACAGTATAATCAATCCTAAATCTCTTTAATCGCCTCTAATTATCTCTAATCGGATTTGATAAAATAATATAATTCTGATAAAATAAGAATACGTATTCAGAAAGTATTTAAAGTAATTCGAGAACTTCTTAGATAAATCGAATTCATGATTTTAAAGGAAATGGGGAAAATTTTTATGAAAACAATGAAAGAAATTGCCAAAATGGCTGGAGTTTCTCAATCAACTGTTTCAAGGGTGATAAATAATAATCCTAACGTCAATCCTGAAATCAAAAGAAAAGTTTTAGAATACATTAGAAAATACAATTATCAACCCAATAGAATGGCACGAAGCCTTGTCAAAAATAAAAGCTTTCTTATTGGAATAGTACTACCCGAATTAACGAACCCTTATTTCCCAGAAATACTAGAATCCTTAGAAGAAGAAGCAAATTACTATCATTATAACATTGTTCTGTCAATCACTTATGGTAGCCTTCAAAGAGAAAAAGAACAAATAGAAATGCTTTTAAGTAGAAGAGTTGACGGATTAATCATAAATCCAACGGATCTGTCTCATGTTGAACATATAACTAAAATCAAATCAATCTTACCTACTGTTATATGTGCCCAAGATTTAGATGGTTTTGATTATGTAACGGTTGATCACTATTTGGCGGGAAAAATCGTTGCTAAATATCTAATAAATAAAGGGCACATAAACATCGGATATATTGGATATTTAAAAGATAAAAAGTTAAAAGGATTTTATGAAGAAATCATAGCTAACAATTTGAATTTTAACGAAGACAATTATCTAGTGGCTCCTGAGGAGATATCTGATTCTAAAAAAATCAGTGAAAAAAAGTTACTAACAAAAATTATAGATAATAATATAACAGCAGTCTACACTATAAACGATATTATAGCAACAAAAGTGATCAATATTTTGATAAAAAATAAAATGAAAGTTCCAGATGATGTAGCGGTAGTAGGTTTTGATAACACCATAATTTGTAATTTAACAAATCCACCGTTAACCAGCGTCGCGCAACCCACACGAGAAATCGGTAGAAAAAGCGTTGATATATTAATCAAAAAAATTGAAAAAACGAATGCACACACCGAGTATATTTTGGATCAAATTTTTCTACCACCTAGATTGGTTATAAGGAAATCCACATAATCAAAGAACTTACAAAGGAGGAAAAAGGTAAATGACAGCTATCAAGTTAGGAATCATTGGAGCAGGAAGTGCAGCATTTTCTTTAAGATTGGTTACTGACCTTTGTAAAACAAAGGGTCTATCAGGAAGTTTGGTATCCTTAATGGATATAGACAAAGACAGATTGAACGCAGTACACATGCTTGCTAAAAAATTTGCAGAAGAGTTCGGAACAGATTTGAGGTTTGAAACTACAACAAACGTTGAAGATGCAATAAAAGACTCAAGTTTTGTTGTAAATACAGCCCTTGTTGGAGGGCACAGTTACTTTGAACAGGTAAGAAAAATTTCAGAAAAATACGGATATTACAGAGGAATAGACTCACAAGAATTCAACATGGTTTCAGATTATTACACAATAAGTAATTTCAATCAATTAAAGTTTATGCACGATGTTGCAAAAGCTATTGAAAGGATATCTCCTAAGGCATGGCTTTTGCAAGCGGCAAACCCTGTTTTTGAATTAACTAATTTAATAACAAGAACGGTCCCAATCAACATGGTTGGAATATGCCATGGACATCATGGTGTAGACCATATAATTGAAAAATTAGGTTTAGATGCGGAAAAAGTCGAATGGCAAGTAGCAGGTGTAAACCATGGAATATGGTTAACAAAATTCATGTACGAAGGAAAAGATGCCTATCCACTCATTGATGAACTATTAGAAAAAGAGATTAAAAATTTCAAACCCACCAATCCATTCGACGATCAACTTTCTCCCGTTGCAAAAGATATGTATGAATTCTATGGGAAAATGCCTATTGGAGACACAGTCAGGAACGGAAGTTGGAAATACCATTACAACCTTGAAACAAAGAAAAAGTGGTTCGGAGAGCCATGGGGAGGCGTTGATTCAGAATTAGGATGGAAATGGTATCAAGACAGACAAGCAGAGATTGCATTAGCAATGCAAAAAGTTGCCAAATATTTCCAAGAGAATAAAAACGCCAAATTACTTTCAAAAGATTCACTCAATGAGATAATCTCTCAAACCAAAAACGATGTAAAAGAAGAATTCACAAAAGAAATATGCAGCTTGTTAGATCCTCAAAAGAAAAGCGGCGAACAACATATATTGTTGGCAAATGCCTTATTAAACGACGAAAAAGTAGACCTTGTTCTCAATTTACCAAATAACGGTACTATACCTGGCATACCAGACGATGTAGCCGTCGAAATTCCTGTGTATGCAGACAAAAATGGAATCCATCGTTACAAAATAGATCCACCACTTCCAGAAAGAATTAAAAAGATGTACTTATACCCAAGAATTATGAGGATGGAATGGGCATTAGAAGCATTCCTAACTGGAGATAAAAAAGTACTCGAAGAATTCTTGATCAGAGATCCACGTACAAAATCTTACGACCAGGTAGTAAAAGTTATCGATGAAATACTTGCTTTGCCAGGTAATGAAGAAATGAGGAAGCACTACAGCAAAAAATAGTTTATTTTAGGGGGCTAATGCCCCCCTTTACTTAATAAACAAACTTATCTGCAAAAATTTTGTATAAATCCTCGTTATAAGAGTCAGTGATAAATTTATCTATTTCTTCTATTTCAAATGTTTTCATTATTGATTTTTTACCAAACTTAGAACTGTCAACAAGCATATATATTTCATTACAATTTTCTCCAACGATCTTTTTGATACTAGCACTTTGTGGTAAATGCTCAAATGCGCCCTCTTCAAAAGAAAAGGCACTACAAGAAAAAAAGGCTTTTTCTACACGGATTTCTTTCATCATATTCTCGGGGATAACACCAACAGTTACCCCATTTTTGTTATCTAATGTTCCACCTGCAACTACTACGTTGTGAGTAGGATTCTCACAGAGTGCCAATGCGGTGTAGAGATTATTAGTTACAATGTTCATAAACTCTTTTTTTTGAGCTATCTTCTGAGCTAAAATGTAGGAAGTACTACTCGCATCTAAAAACAAAGTTGAATCTCGAGTTATAAATTTTAAGGCTAACTCAGCAATCTTTTCTTTTTTATCTTGATTAAGCTTCATTCTCTCAAAAAATCGAGCTTCGGATAAGCTATTTCTCTTTCCCCTTATGCCTCCATAGAATTTCTCAATTAGCCCTTTTTTATATAGCTCTGATATATCTCTTCTCAAAGTTACCATAGATACACCCAACTCTTCCGCCAAATCTTCTATATTAACAGATTTTTCTCTTTCTAAAATTTCTAAAATTTTATCCTGCCTCATAACTTTTGTCATTAAAATCACTCTCCATCAATGTTTTATAAAAATATTTTTTAAAGAAAAATTAAAAAGTTTAAAATCATGCAAGAAATCCGATTACGGCCGATTATAATGAATTATTTGCGAATAACTCAAAAAATCTTTGATTATGTTAGTTTTGTATTTAGCAAACTTAATGATATACTATGTTGAAATTATATCATAATATTATCATAGAATGATCATATTTTACAAAAATATAATATTAAATTTAGAAATATCAATTCTAAAAATAAAAA
>JAALLR010000427.1_pt1 | contig 10056 bp, 8 predicted proteins | sample 7245931 | NCBI WGS metagenome assembly JAALLR01 (sample SAMN13049201, study PRJNA578106) | oil field metagenome | isolation source: filtered produced water from oil reservoir B9 | place: USA:offshore Texas | collected 2016 | reverse complement strand
AGTGTAGATCGACAGCAAGTTATAAAAGATTTAGTAGTTAAAACAGATTCCAAAATAGTATTACTTGTTATGGATGGGTTAGGAGATCTGCCAAAAGATGGTAAAACTCCTCTTCAAGCTGCATACAAACCCAATATGGATGCTTTAGCCAAGGAAAGTGATTTGGGGCAAAGTGTGCCTGTTTTACAAGGAGTTACTCCTGGTAGCGGTCCAGGACATCTTTCCCTTTTTGGTTATGATTCCTTAAAATACGATATAGGAAGAGGCATATTAGAAGCTCTTGGATTAGGAATAAAAGTGGATAAAAAGGACGTTGTTGCAAGAGGCAATTTTGCAACAATAAAAGATGGGATAATAGTTGATAGAAGAGCTGGAAGACCAGCTAGTGAAGAATCAAAAAAAATTGTAGAAATTCTCTCCGAAAATATTAAAAAAATTGAAGATGTTGATATAACTTTCTATCCAGGAAAAGAACATAGATTTGTAGTTAAATTTACAGGAGATGGCTTATTTGATGAAGTAACGGATGCTGATCCACAAAGAGAAGGATCACCAATGGAATGGGCTAAGGCAACCAATCCAGATTCTGAAAAAATGGCTAATATAGTGAACAAATTGATAAAAAAGATAGGGGAAGTATTGAAAGATCAACCAAAAATGAACTTCGCATTATTACGAGGATTTTCCAAGCATCCACCATTGCCATCTTTCGAAGAGAATTATAAATTGAAAGCCGCGGCTATTGCTACCTATCCTATGTATAAAGGACTTGCCAAATTAGTAGGAATGGAAGTGCTAGAAGCAGGTCAAACAATAGAAGACGAGGTCGAAACACTAAAAAAAGTATGGAATGATTATGATTTCTTCTACTTTCATGTGAAAAAAACTGATTCCTATGGTGAAGACGGAAATTTCGAAGAAAAAGTGAAAGTTATTGAAAATACAGATAAAGCCGTGAAAGAAATTTTAAACCTCAATCCAGATGTTTTAATCATAACTGGAGATCATTCTACCCCTGCTTTACTAAAATCACACAGTTGGCATCCTGTTCCTGTTTTAATTCATTCAAAATATGTTAGAAAAGGGTTGTCTGTATCTTTTGATGAGTACGAATGCGCAAAGGGGACCCTTGGAACTATCTCGGCATTGGATATTATGCCGTTAGCTTTAGCAAATGCTTTAAAACTAGAAAAGTACGGAGCTTAATCAAAGCGGGCCCTATGGCCCACTTTTTAAATTGTATTTGAAGTATCAAAAACAAACGATTTGTAACTGATTAAATGGCAATCTTGAGAAAAAACCTTTACTGTTAGATCTTGCGTTGATTCCAAGATGACTTTATCTTGGAAGATATTAATTGTTATTCTTGCTCCCTTCCAATTGATTTTGAAAGATAACTTCTCCCATTTTTCTGGTATCCAAGGATTGAGATTCAAAACTCCATTCTCATCTACACCCAAACCTCCAAAGCCATAGACAATACTTTGCCATGAACCTCCAGTAGATGCAGCGTGTAAACCAAACTCTGTGTTTCCTTGATTATTTTCCAAATCAGTCATTACTGTTTTCATAAAATATTCATAGGCATTGTGATGATCTCCCACTTTCAAACCCATTATTGAATACATAGATGGACTTAAAGAAGATTTATGCATAGTCCTTTTCTCATAATAGTCATAATTCAATTTTTTCGTATTGCTATCAAATTCATCTTCTAGCAATAATAAAAGCATTACCACGTCCGCCTGTTTCACTAGTTGAGTTTTATCTAATTTATTGATCTCTACACCTTTAGGCCACAGTGGCATTTTGTTTTTGTCCCACTCATTGATTACATAGTCCTTCAGTTGAAAATAGCCCTCAAATTGTTCAATAAGTTCTGTGTTGTCAAATTTTGGGATAAATATCTTTTCCGAAATTTCTTTCCAGTTGTTGAAATCTTTTTCTGATAAACCCAAATTATTACACAGTGTATCATATTTTATAAAATCTTTTTGCTTAAGTAAGTTAGAAATCTCATAAGCTTTTTGCAAATTCCATCTAGCTAGATAATTCGTATAGGCATTGTTATTTACGTGTTCATGAAACTCATCGGGACCTATAACATTATTTATTTCATATCTATCTTTGTGTCCGTTATATTCTAATCTAGATTCCCAAAATTTTGCGGTTTCAAAAAATATTTCAGCTCCATAATCAAACAAGAATTTCTCATCGTTAGTAGCTCGAAAATATTCCCAATATGCAAAAGGAATGTCTGCTGTTATATGTATTTCTTCGTCACCGGTCCATATTCTCACTGGATTACCCAAATAATCTTTTCCCCACTTTGGGGTAGTTTCTAAACCATTATCTGTCGATTCCCATGGGAATTGAGCACCTTTGTACCCATTCAAAAAGGCATTTTCTCTAGCTCCGCTTAACGTGTTATATCTGTATAGTAGAAGCGATTTTGCTGTTTCCGGTTGAGTATATATAAAAAACGGAACCATAAATATTTCAGTGTCCCAGAATATGTGCCCTTTATATCCCTCTCCATGTAATCCTTTAGCGGCTATACTAATATTAGAATCGTTTTTATTGGCACATGAAGTTAACTGAAAAACGTTGAATCTAATGCCTAACTGAGCCTTTTCATCACCTTTTATTTCTATATCAATATCTTCCCAAATCTTTTCCCACTCTTCACTGTGTTTTTTCAATTCTTTTTCATAACCTTCAAAGGCAAATCCTACCAAAGCTTCTTCTGAAACTTTTTCAATATCGCTTATGTTATCTCTTGTTGTATAAGTTACTCCATATTTATATATAGTATAAGTTTCATTTTTCTCAAGAAAAATTTCATAAAGTTCTTTTACTTTATCACCTAAAATTTTAAAAGAACGATTTCGTAAAAGGTTATTGTTATTTCTGTAGCAACGCAACGTTGTTGCTTCGATTACATCAATTGCTTTATCTTTTGTAGAAGATTTTAAAAATATACCCGGCCTCAAATCTTTCATTTTTAGAACATTATAATGTTTCGCTTCTTTATAAGGATCGTTTACAGAATTTGTAATTGATCCATCTATTGTGTTTTCGATAATTAGTTTTCCTGAAAAATTCTTCGGTACTATTTCATATTTAGCTGCCCATCTGTGGACATTATTTTTGCTGACAAATCTTTCGGCATTAATCGTTAATATTTCACCAGAACTCAATTCAACTTCTAAGTTTGTTTTTAAAACTGCTTTTCTCATATCAAGAAACCTTTTGAACCTTCTAATTTTGTGATTATCTAAATTAATCGCTTTTCCATCCATATAAAATTTTATTGTTAAAGGATCCGGATTATTTACAATCTCCTGTACTTCTGCTTCTGATTTGTCATATATACCAGCTATAAAATTACCTTTCCAACCTTTATTTGAAAATTCGTTGTAACCTCTAAGTCCACGATAACCGTTTGCTAATGTGAAAATAGTTTCGTATTTTTTGTTTTCTTCTGGATTGTATTCATCTTGTACAATTTCCCAAAGGTTCAAAATTTGCTCCCTCCCATAAAACATATTTTTTAAATAGATTCAATAAAAGTTAAATTAATGTTTTTAAAATTCTTAATTACTTTATCCGCACCTTTCAATACTTCTTCTTCTCCCACACCAACAACTTTCATTCCAGCCCTTTTTGCAGCTTGAACCCCTGCAACGGCGTCTTCAAAAACGATACATTCTTCGGATTTTAAATTTAAATAATTAGAAGCTTTTAAAAAGATTTCGGGATTAGGTTTTGCATTACTTATCATTGTTCCATCTATAACCGCATCGAAGGTGTCTTCTAAATTTAATTGTTTTAAAATTAATTTTGTGTTTTTGCTAGCTGATGCGATTGCAACCTTAATACCCTTTCTTTTCAAATTTTTTATAAATTCTTCTACACCAGGAAGTAATTCACTTTTGTCCATGTTACTAATGTACTCAACGTACCAATTATTTTTCTTTTGTGCCAACTCTTTTTTTTCTTCTTGACTAAGATTTACATTTCCCAAATCTAATATAATCTCCAAACTTTTCATCCTACTAACACCTTTTAACCTTTCGTTATCTTTTTCATTAAAAGGTATCTTCAACTGGTCTGCAAGTTTCTTCCATGCCATATAATGATATTTTGCTGTATCGACTATCACTCCATCTAAATCGAAAATACAGGCTTTTATCAAAGATTAATCCTCCTTTGTATTTCTAAAATCCATACCTTCATCATCAAATTTTTTATCCTTTAACCTTTAACCGCGGCAGCTCGACCCGTTTCGACAAACTGTTTTTGAAATGAAAGAAAAATAATTATCATTGGAATCGTCATTATAATAGTTGCCGCCATCATATACTGCCAGAACGTATAATAAGACGTCTTAAAGAAGTTTAACCCTAGGGTTAAGGTGTACATCTCTTTTTGAGAAGTAATTATTAAAGGCCATTGAAAATCGTTCCAAGCACCTAAAAAGGTGTATATCGCTAACGCCCCAACAGCAGGTCTAGCATTGGGTAATACTATTCGGAAAAAAGTTCCTCCTATCCCAGCTCCATCTATTCGTGCAGCTTCTTCCATCTCTTTTGGAAAATTCATAAAGAACTGTCTCATCAAAAAAAGTCCAAAAATATTTGCCAATTTTGGGAACACCATTCCATAATACGTATTGACTAAATCCCAATTCACCATTAAAGTATATTGTGGTATCATGGTAACTTGAGCTGGAACCATCATGGTTCCTAGAAAAAGAGCGAACCACACTTCCTTTAAGGGAAATCTTAGTCTCGCAAAAGCATAACCACCCAGGGTACCTATGAGAATGTTCCCTAAGGTGATAAGGCCTGCGTATAAAACTGTATTTAAAAACCATCTCGAATACAATGGAACTACTTCAAAAACCTTCGCGTAGTTTTCAAATGTCAAAGGAGCACCAAAAGCCTTAGGTGGCCATTCAAAGATTCGTATCTTGGGTGGCCAACTCATTACATCTGTACCTTTAGTTATGCCATTTTCGTCAACATAATTCATAGGAACAAATGAAACGAGTGCCGCCCACAAAAAGGGAAAAAGAGAAATTAAAGTGTAAGCAATTAAAACAATATAAGATATTATCCTTGCAACTTTCCATTTTTTCTCTGTCATCGATTTCACCTCAATATTCTTCAGGGATGTATCTTCTCTGCAAAAATGTAATGAACATAATAATCGCAAAAAGTATTAACGCCAGCGAGGAAGCATACCCCATATTCCCATATTCAAAAGCATTTTTATATATATAAAAAGAGATCGTGATATTTCTCATATTTTCGATTAAAAAATAAATCTGATCAAACACTTGCATACAGCCTATAGTTCCCATCACTATAACAAACAATATCTGTGGTCTTAAAAGTGGTAGAGTAATTCTCCAAAATTTCTGTCCACCAGTAGCACCATCTATATCTGCGGCTTCATATAATGAATTGGGAATGTCTTGCAGCCCTGCTAAAAAAGTGATCATAAAATATCCAGCTGTAGACCATATGTTCATGAGCATTATTGAAAATAATGCCGTGTTTGGGTTATTAAGCCAATCTATCGGTTGATATCCAAAATTGCCAAAAAGTGCTACGAGAATTCGATTTAAGATCCCTGGTTTAGAATAAATTAACCAAAAAATCATAGAGATAGCAGCGGATGAAGTTATTGCTGGTAGAAAAAATACAACTTTGTAAAATTTAACTCCTTTAACTTTTGAATTCGCTGCAACCGCTAACAGAACAGCTAAAAAAGTTTGTATAGGAACGACGATCAATGTATACAATAACGTGTTGAAAAGAGAAATTCTAACGTAATTATCATTAAACATTCTCTTAAAATTCTCTAATCCGACAATTTGGGGCTTATACTTTTTAAATAGATCTTTTTCTTCTTTCATATAAGTTGTCATAAATTCAGAACTTGTCATAGTTGTATTCAATTTACCTTCGATAAAATCCTCCAAAAGTTTCTGGGTATCAAAATAGGTAAGTATCGCTTCTTTTTGTTCATCCGTCAAATTTATTCCAACATCATATTGAATAAAAGTTAGTACATCAAACCAGCCTTCTATTTCATCGACTGATTCCACATCTGTCTGAAACATACCAAGATGAAGTTCAATGGCTTCCTGTGGGTTAAGAGGTGCCTTAAATTTTTGTGTTTCTAAAGGGTTAAAATTGGTAAAGCTATAATAAAATATCATAATAATTGGATATATAACAAATAATAAGACTATAATTATAACAGGAGACGCAAATACATATCCAGATATTGCTTCTCTAGTTTTAGGTTTCACAAAATCACCTCTTTTCTTAAAAAATGATGAGGGACAATCCCTCACCATTTAATTCACTTTAATAAAAGCCTTGAAAGCACCAGACTGATTTACTGAGTTACCCAAGAATTGTAATTCTTTTCGATAGAATTTACAGCTTCTTCAATGGTAATTCTTCCTGCAAAAAGATCATTTAGTACCGAGTTCAGGTAATCGTTTGCCTTGGCAAATATACCCGTAGGAGTCGGAACTCTCCATGGATAACCAAATTCAACTGAATCATAGAACACCTGTTTCATAGGATCTGTATCTTTAGCAGCTACACTTTGCCTTGAACCAAGAACCCCAGCCTTTTCAACGAAAATTTCTTGTCCTTCGGTTACTAAGAATTTTAAAACTTCCCATGCTTCATCTTTATGTGCAGATTGTCTATTCATACCCCAAGCAACGGTATATATCATAGAGGATTTTTCAACTAGGCCTGGTAATTCAACTATACCTGTCTTTTCTTCAACGTTTGGAAAAGATTCTCTTATATATCCCAAAGCCCAAGGACCTGACATTACCATAGCAGTCATCTCTTTAGCAAACGCATCTCCAAGCCATCCCGCACCCAACGTGGAGGGTAGATAAGCCAAATCGTATTTTGTAACTAGTTCAGTATAAAACTTTAAAGCAGCCACCGCTTCTTTTTCGGTTAAAGCAGTTGATAAATCTTCTTTCACCAATCTTCCACCAAAGCTATGAATTAATGGAATCAATCTGTTGAAATCTGCTGCCAAAGATAAAGGTGCATCGTAACCTCTTTCTTTCAATAAAGCGCCTTTGTACAGCAAATCAAACCACGTATCTTCGCTAGTAGGATAAGAAACGCCGTATTCATCAAAAATTTCTTTGTTGTAGAAAAGCGCAAGAGTTGAGAAATCTTTAGCTATTCCGTATATTCTGTTGTTAAACGTAAACGCATCTACCAAGTTAGGATAGAAGTCGTCGATATCAAAGTTGTCTCTTTGTATATAAAGATCTAAAGGTTGTAAAACATTGGCTCTGGCAAGTTCTTCGAAAACATATACATCTACATAGAACAGATCAGGTCCTTGACCACCCGATAACCTAGTCATAAGAGTTTGCTTATAATCTCCGGCAATAGGATCCCATCTGACTTGGATATCTTGGTGAGAAGAGTTGAATTTTTGAACAATCTCGTTTATAGCTGATTCTTCAGCAGGGTTCCCAGGCCATCCGGTGATGGTAATAGTAACAGCAGAAAAAGATGAACCTACCAACAAAACCATTAAAACAAATAAAGCTAACTTTCTCATACAATACTACCTCCTTTAAAGTGTTTTTTATGGTACTAAAAGTGTTTCTGAATAAAACTCAATGTGCTTTGTCTCTTAATTAATTTTGAAGGAACAACCATAGAAATCGTTTCTTTCCCATTTGCTATGTTATCTACTGCCTGTGCTGCGCTGTAACCAATTTTTATAATGTTCTGATCTATGGTACTCAAACCTACAAATTCGGAAAGAGGAATATTATCGTATCCAACAATCGGTACTTCTATATTCAACCCCCTCAAAAATTTCATAGCTGAATAAGCCATAATATCTGAGGCACAAAATATTCCATCATATTCAAATCCTTTTTTCAGAATAGATTTTAATATTTCAACTGTTTTTTCTTCATCAAAATCGCCGAATTCTATATCTACTTCAACGCCCAGGTCTTTCTGAGCACTTTTGACCCCCGTTAATCTTTGCTCTGAAACAGGAATTTCTCTATTACCACTAATATAAAGAATCTTTTTACATTTTATCTGTTTTAAATGTTTGATAGCCATATAAGCTCCAGCTACGTTATCGCTATCAATGTATACAAAATTGTTTTCATCATTTCTACCTATGACAACATATGGAAATTTTTCTTTATTTAAAAGATTCACCCTTTCATCATTTTTCCTGATATCTAAAAGAATAAAACCATCTACAATCTTACTCTTTATCATATTACTGTAATATTCAGCTACATTGCCATTTTCATGGATATCTACGATAAGTTTAAGACCTTTTGAAGAAAAGTAATTTAAAACGCCTTTTAAAAATTTTGTGGAGTAAGTTTCCTCTAAAACCTTTCCACCTTTCACCGAAAAAATAACAGCATAAATCCCTGTTTTTTTTCTTCTCAAAGAAGTTGCTATCCTATCCGGTTTATAATCATATTTCCGAATTATTTTTATAATCTTGTTTTTTGTTTCAAGGCTTACTTTATCAGAATCATTCAATACGCGGGAAACAGTCGCTACAGATACATTTGCCATTTTAGCAATATCTTTTATTTTTAAAGACATAATAATTACCTCTCAAGATAATATTTGTAATCGTTTACATAAAAATAGAATAGATTAGATTTATTTAATACCTTTAAATAAAAAGCTTGAAGTCTAAATTTTTTAAATTATTTTCAAGAATAAGCTGTATTAATGTAATCGGTTACATTAATTATATATCAAAATATTAAAACTAGCAAGTCAAATTATAAGCGTTTAAAACTGATTACAGTCATTTAAAGTCGATTATTTTGAAAATTCTTTATTTTTCTCAATATTTGTATTTTCTTTTTGATATTTCAAAACAACTATTTGTTCTTTATCAAGGTCGGCTTTTTTCTTATCCATTTCAAAGCTATTCTTTCAAAAAATCTCATAAATCGAGTCCATAATCCTTCTTTTTTAGATAGAGGTTTAACTTTTATTGTGTAAAATCCTAAGGCATTCCCCAAAGCAACATCCGTAAAAAGTTGATCTCCAATCACTATGCCTTCCCCAGGTTTGTAACCATGTAACTTTATTTTTTTTCTGATTTTAAACCTTAATGGCTTCATTGCAGAAGTCAATAAATCTATTCCTAATTCATTTAATTGTATATATAAATTCATAAAACGCTTCTTTGAACTATTACTTGCTATTAATATATAGAAACCGAGATCTTTTAATTTTAAGAAAAGATCGATGACTTCTGGTTGTAAATAATCACTATGCCATTCATTGAGGGTATTATCGAAATCAAAAATTAAAATTTTATACCCCTTATCTTTGAGGTGCGGATAATCAATATCAAATACACTTTTTTCAAATTCATTTGGACCTACTAAATCAATAGCTCTAAAAAACCAACCTATAGTATAAAAAAACACGTTGTAAGCAAATTTTGTGAATCCAGCAATAAATTGTTTAAACTTATTTTCAAGTCCATAAGTATACGGATTTATCAAAATTGTATACAACCCCAGGCGATTTCCTGCGCTAATATCCGTGATAAAAAGATCACCTATAATAACTGTTTCTGATTCTTTGGAACCGAGTCCTTCTAAAACGTATTTTATTTTTTTAGGATTAGGTTTTTTCATACTTGTATGTACTTTTACCTTCCCGTTAGTCAATTTTTCGATTCTTCTTACCTTTTCTCTTTTGGCATTGGTAACTATTGCAACTTTAAAACCATCGTTTATTAATTTGTTTAAAAGGTTTAATGTTTTGTCGGGGATATTGTCGTCTCTCCAGACAGTAATAGTAAAATCATAATCCATAAGAATAGTATTGAAACCAAGTTTTTTTAATTTTTCATAATCAATAGAGTATATATCAGGACTATATTCTCTAGGTATTGGAATGTATTTAAATAATCCCGTTATGCGGTTCAATACTTATAACCTCCACTTTTATGTCAGAATTTTTTAAAGAGTTGAGTAAA
>JAALLR010000426.1_pt1 | contig 10097 bp, 10 predicted proteins | sample 7245931 | NCBI WGS metagenome assembly JAALLR01 (sample SAMN13049201, study PRJNA578106) | oil field metagenome | isolation source: filtered produced water from oil reservoir B9 | place: USA:offshore Texas | collected 2016 | reverse complement strand
GGTAGAATATTAGATTATAAGTCAAAAGAAACAGATGAAATCCCATAGCTGGTAGCAGAAGCGACTTCATTCTTCTTGGGCAATCAAAAATTTTGGCGAGGCAGTCTTTGCGCGTTATTAATGATTAAGGCTCAAAACCAGAGATTATTCGGTTTTAAGCCTTTTATTCTTGCCAAAACTTCCGATTGGACCCTTTAAGAACCGTCCCCATGTGCACTTCCGAGTAAGTGAGCGCAGGGTGCTGCCCGCACCGGCGAAATAATTACCCCTTCAAGTCAAAAACTGCCCTAATTGGAATACCTTCTAATAAACATTGATGCTTTATCACTGTCCAGAAACTCATGAAAATCGGTTATTCCCAGGTGTCTCAACAATTCCGTTACATGCTCGTTATCAACCGGGGTTAAAGAATCTGCTTCCTTGCCGTACTCATTGACCCGTTTGGTCCCGGTCTCTATGTCGGTAATTGACCTCGGGCCACCCACACACCCGCCGGGACATCCCATACCTTCTAAAAAGTTAGCCTCTATTTTGCCTTCCAGGGCATCTGAAAGCACACTTTTGCATTCCCTGGGCCCGTCAGCTTGAATTGCACGTATTTTTATCTTTCTTTCCGGCCATAACCTGTTAAGAGTATCAGAGATGGCCTTGCTAACCCCTCCGGTTCGGGCATAAATTCTTCCTGCCGTAGAGGAGTGCTCACTGGGGTCTTCTTCCATTTCGGCAGGATTTATTCCCACTGTTTCAAAGATTTGCTCTACTTCTTTAAATGTAAGCACGGCATCAACTGCATCTTTGATATCTTCTTCCTTTGCCTCTGCTTTTTTTGCAATGCAGGGGCCGACAAATACTGCTTTTGCTCCGGGGTGCAGGTATTTTATGCCTCTTCCGCAGGCCACCATGGGGGAGACTGAGGGTGATATATGAGGAGTAAGGTCCTTATACACCCGCTTGACCATGGAAAACCAAATGGGACAACACATACTGGTTAGCATAAAATCCTCTTCTTTTGTGACCAGCCTGTCAAATTCCAGTGCTTCTTTTAAAGTAAGTATGTCTGCAAAGAGAGCAACTTCCACCATACCGTAAAACCCCAGTCTTTTAAATGCCGCCCGCAGCTTACCAGGGGTTATATCCGGTTCGTACTGGCCGATAAAAGCCGGGGCCACAATGGCAAATACCGGGTGTTTCCGGTTCTTTAGCAGTTCAATTATGGGGACAAACTCTTTTTTATCCACCAGGGAATAATTTTTACATACTTCAACACATTTACCGCATCCGGAACAGTTGTTGTGTTTAATTACTACATTGCCTTCCATATCCCTTACTATGGCGTTAAAAAGGCAGGAAGCTTCGCAGTCCTCACCGGCTCTTTGGACGCAATCACCTTTGCAGTCCTTCACCTTAAATACAACCTGGTTTGGGTCTCCGCCGCCGGAAGCGTAAAGTGCATATTGGCCGGCGTTCTTGTCACCTGACTGCTTGATTTTACCCATTTCCTCCTCAAACTGCCCGTCATATGCAGCTTTAACCAATCTTTTGAATATATCGTCATAATTTGATTGTGTAGTTTGGTCATGCATTTATAATCACCGTTGGAAATCCTCCGTCGAGGGCTTGATGGGGGCCGGTGCATGGGGCCCTCTTTATTTTTATCTCTCAATATTATGAACTCCCGGTGAATTAAGTATGCAAGAGGGGTTTAAGCCACAAAGGGTTTCCATGCGGGAATTAAATAATTGAAAAGACTATCATGGATACAATTGCTCCTCCCAGTACCAGCCATATGGTGTCTATTTTTGTAAACCGCTGCAATGCCACGGCTGCCAATGCCATTGTCCAGGTGGGGATATCCACCAGTATGTCACCGGAGAGCCTTATTACCACTGCCCAAAGGGTGCCTATAAATGCCGCAACAATTCCCCGTACTACCAGGCGGATGGATGTAACCTGTCCTGCTCTGCGGTAAAGATCGGCAGTGAGATTAATTATACAAAAAGTGGGTAGATAGATATTAACTGTGGCTACCAGTGCTCCTGCTAGACCGGCTGCTTTAAAGCCAATAAAAGTGGCGATTTTGGTAAGGGGACCGGGTGTTACCAGGCTTAAAGCCAGTGCCGCGGTGAATTGCTGGTTTGTGATCCAATTAAAATGATCCACCGCTTCAGCCTGTATAAAGGGAAGCATGGCATAACCACTGCCAAAAACAAGCCCGCCCAGTTCCATGAATGTTATACCAAGGTTGGTAAAGGTTCGGGAGGTGCTGATCAGGATTATATTTGCCACCACGGTGGCTAAAACGAGGGCTCCGATTATCCCCAACCTTTTCCAATTAAAGGGTTCAGCCCTTTGTTTCTTTTCCGCCTCCCGGTCAGTAATCCCGGCCATTTTTTTTGCCCACCATTCAGAATGCCGGCTGAAAATTAAAAAAGTGATACTTAGCAGGGCGGCTGTAAAAATTATCCAGTAAATACTCAGGTCAAACCAGTAAATTAGCATAAAGCCACCAACGGCCAGGATCCAATTCTGCTTTGTGGTTACCCCGGACTGCCATAGATTAAGGACTGTATTGATTACCAGACCCACCACCAGCGCACCCAGGCCCGTAAAAAGCCCTGAAATAATTGGAAGATGCCCGTATCCTGTGTACAGGTATGTGAAAAGGAGCATAAAAACAAATGCCGGTAAAAGATATGCACCTGAAGCACAGGCGGCACCCCAAAAGCCGCGGAGCCTGTGCCCCAGGTATATCATCAGGCTCACTGCCGGTGCTCCGGGTAAAATTTGCGAAAACCCCACTCCCTGTAGGTATTCTTCATCAGTAAACCATTTTTTTTCTTTTACCAGCCAGTTCTTGGCCTCACCAAGTGCCGCCAGGCTGAAGGACACTATACCGATGCGTAAAAAAGTGAGACTTATTTCATGTAATGGAGGGGCTGCTTTTTGGTCCGTTTTTGGTCTGCTTGTAGACATAGTTTACTCCTAGGTTGTTTTTGCTTAAATATTCGTCCCGGAAAGAATATCATCCTGCCGCAAAAAAAGAAAAGGTTTATGTAGATAAAGGGTGAAATATTTAATATGCGATTCGGAACTAAACGCTTTGTCCTGACGTCATAACTAGAATAAAGAGCAAGGAGTCCATTAGGTGGCAGGAAGGGCTTTTACCGGTACGGCAAAAGAAAAAAAGTACATAATTGAAGGGAGAAGTTATATGAAAAGGGTCTTCATCATTTTGGCATCTGTGGCCATACTGCTGGTTTTCATTGGGCCGGTGTGCGCCGCACCGGACTTTAAGCTGGGCAATGAAGTTTTTATGAGTAACGGGCAGTACCACAAGTTAATTGAGGGGAAAAGAATAGGTCTGATTACTAACCAGAGCGGGGTAACCAGCACAGGGGAGAGTATGATTGATTTACTTGCCAATGACTCATCAACTAGGCTGGTGGCACTATATGGCCCGGAACACGGAATTGACGGTACCGCCAGGGCCGGGGAATACGTGCAGTCTTATATTCACCCGGAGTTGGACATTCCCGTTTATAGTCTGTACGGGCCCAATAGAATGCCCACCGGTGAGATGCTTGAAGGTGTGGATATGCTTATTTTTGACATCCAGGACATTGGGGCCAGGACCTATACTTACAAGTCCACATTGAATTACTGTATGGTAGCCGCGGAAAAGTACAATAAAAAAATTATCGTACTGGACCGTCCCAACCCGGTAGGGGGGACAATTGTAGCCGGTCCTGTTCTGGAGGACCCCTTTAAATCCTTTGTGGGAATTGATAATTTGCCCATGGCTCACGGGATGACAATCGGAGAGCTGGCCAAATACTTCAACCGGAAGATAGGAGCCGACCTCACCGTGGTTCCCATGGAGGGTTATGGTCGTAAAATGATTTACCAGGATACGGGCCTTAACTGGGTAGCCACTTCTCCCAATATCCCCGATATAGAGTCTGTTTTCGGGTATATGGCCACCGGCCTGGGTGAGGGAACGGGTATACGCCAGAGGGATACATTTAACTGGATAGGCGGGAAGGGGATTAATTCCGCTGAATATGCCCGGCTTCTGAATGGGGCAAATTTACCCGGTGTAAGGTTTATTGCCGACCCCAGGGGAGAAGAAGGCGGAGTTAAGCTGGATATATTTGATTTTCACAAATTTAATCCTGCTAAAACCGGTATTTATGCTCTAACTTATGCTCACCGGTTAACTGGTTTCAAAGTGCCCAAGAGCGGTGCGCAGGTGGTAATGTTCGATAAAGTAATGGGAACAGATAAATTCGGACGGTATTTGGAGCAAGGACTGACACCGCAGCAAATTGAGTCTAAGTTTGCGCCCGCGCTGGAAGAGTTTAAAAAGGAGCGTACAAAGTATTTGATTTACGGTGACGAGCCGGGTGACTACCGGGACTCCAAAGGAAGTATTATTGTTCTGGTGAACGGGAACCAAATAGAATTTGATGCCAGCCCGTATATTGACCAAAACAACCGTACTATGGTCCCGTTGAGAGCCATTTTGGAAGCGCTGGGGGCGAAGGTTGATTGGGATGCTCAAACAAGGGGTATTAATATTGTCAGGCAGGGGGAAAGGGTTCGGTTTGCCCTTAACGATAACACTGCCGTGGTAAACGGAGAAGTAAGGATTATGGATACAACTCCTGTAATAAAGAACAGTCGTACAATGGTTCCCCTGCGGTATATAGGCGAATATTTCGGAGCAGGCGTTGACTGGAACCCCAGTTTGAGAGCGGTCAAGGTCAACACCCGGTAAACGTCTATGCCGCCGTATGGCGGCACCAGCAGAGGAATGAAAAAGTATCGTTTTAGTAAGGCAAAAAACAAGGCTCACAATCAGGTAATTGCTGTTTGTGAGCCTTATTGCAGCCTTCTCTTTTTAGTGAATCAATAATATAATATATACCATAAGGAAAATAATGTTATAGAGGACAAAATGCCTTAAGGAGACTGCAAAATATGCAAATTAAATCAAAAGAAATTAATACATTAACCGAGAAGGTGAAAAAGGCACTAGCATCCCAAAATGATATCGCGGCGGTATATCTATTCGGCTCTTACGGTACCGAATTTCAAAACGAATACAGTGATATCGACCTGGGTATTGTTTTTATTTCCGGGGTAAAGACCGGCCTTAGAAGGGAATTGGAACTTGAAATTGCTTTAAGCCTGGTGCTGGAAACCGATCATATTGACTTAATAAATTTAAACAGGGCTCCCATTCAGATTCGTCACCGAGCTATCTCCGAGGGCAGGTTAATATATGAGGCGGATTATATCACTACCAGTAATTTTTTAGAGGATACTTACAGATATTATCTTGATTTTGCTTACCACCTGGGCAGCTTTAACTATGAACGGAGTAAGGCGTTGAAGGAGGCTTATATTAATGGTTGACCAAGAGGTGCTCCAGCATAAAATAAATATTGTTGAGAATAATTTAACCAAAATGGAGACTTTGGCGGCACTTCCGGAAAAAGAATTCTTGGACAAGTTTTTTTACGTTGAATCAGCCAAGCATCTTTTGCAAGTATCGGTAGAAGCTTTGTTAGATATTGCCAACCACATTATAGCAAGAGAACGCTACCGTTCTCCCCATACTTATGCCGAGTCTTTTTTAATTTTGGTAGAGCAAAAAATTATACCGAAGGATATGGAGAATGCTTTTATTCAAATGGCCCGGTTTCGGAACAGAGTAGTTCATCTTTATCATGAGGTTGACGACAAGGAAGTTTATCAAATTTTACGTGATAACCTAAACGATTTTCGAGTATTTATCGGTGCGATAATAAAGAAATTTTTGTAATGATGGTTATCTTTTTCTTAAACGATATTTATGAAAGAATTATCTGTTAAGAATGAAAATCAATAATCCCGAGACAAGGCTTGCAGCAGCCAGAGCGGCTGCACTGGCAAGAAAACCCAAAAACAAGTCATGAAGGTACCATTTTTTGCCTGACTTTTTCTTCTTTATCGCCAGACAACCAAAATAGCAACAAAGGGCTACGGTATAGCTTATTTCTGATAGCTGAATATTATAAAACCGGTTTAAAATAAAAAATATGCTGGAAGTTGCAAAGGCTGCGCAAATACCCTCATGGGCAAGGGAATATTTTTCCTTGTCTATTTCTTCGCTGTCCGTTTCTTTGACTGTTATATATTCATCTTCTTCCTGGTCGCCTGTTTTACCGGGCGTAAAATTTTTAGAGCAAGCATTTTCATTGAAAATATTATTATAATCGCGGAATGCTGCCGCTTCTTGTTCAAAAGTATCTTCCAAATTAATGGGCTTGGAATTGATTAACTCCAGCAGGTAAGACTCGTTACCTGATCCACCATTGTTCAGGAAGGAGAGTGTGGCCATGGCGTTATATTTCGCTCTGTGTTTTGCAGGTGATTCAATGCCATGGGCTTTAAGTAACTTATGTAGGGATTTGGATAAAAAGCCTTTCTTCTTCCAATCAATGCCGTTCATTGAGCATAGCCATGGTTTTTCCGCTGCTTCACTGAAGAGGTTGATTAGAAAAGCTGAATGGAAGGCAGCGTTATGAGCGATAATTATCTCAGCTTGTTTCAACAGCGATTTTATTCGCTGGTCATCCAGTGACATACCACGGACGGAGCTTTTGTTTAATCCTAGAATTCGGCGGGCTCTTTTACTGATGGGTACCGTTGGTTCCTGCAATCCGCAGTATTTATCGATTATGTCTATAACTTCTCCTGTTTCCACGTTAAAGGAAAACAGAATAATGCAGATTTCAATTATTTCATCCCTGACAGGGTTGAGCCCGGTTGTTCCCATGTCTACAATGCCCGCAGTCTTTATTTTCTGCACAGGCACTCACCCTTTCACGTTAGAAGGAATGATAAAGCATTCTATCATTGTAAATGAAACCCCTTCTTCTATTGCTGCATTTGTTCAAAAAATACCCCCTGGGAAAGCAAAATACCGGCTTTATTAGCAGGCATCCTTTTTTCCACAAAGCTTCTTCCAAGAACTAATTTGCCCCTACGGGCAGTATAATCTCATCCTGCATTGACCCGTCTTTGGCACTGGCCTGGTACAGGATTAATTCTGATGTATTTTCAGGGAGTTCCTCCGGTTCCAGTTTAAAATATCCCCAATCAGGGGCGCCGGAGGCGGTTGTGATGTAACCTGTCAGCATATTACCTTCCGGGCTGCGAAATTCATAATTTACTGTACCTTCAAAAACTCTGGCGATACCTGTCACGTGGGCATTTACCGGGTTATAACTTAGGACCATGATGTTGTCCGAGCTATATTCGGGTTCTTTAAGGGGTTCTTCAAGCCCGACAATTTGGGGCATGTAATCCCCTTCCTTTATAAATTCAATCCTTTCGTAACGCCCCTCCAGAACCTTAACAGCCTGGGGATAAGTAACAACGGTGGCTGCAGCATCATCTTGAGGCGGTTCCAATTTTACTGTTGCTGTAACCTTATTTCCCACCTTCTCCACACCGGTTATTTTAGTAGCTTCATAAGAAGGGGAGGCAGCATTTAAATCACTGCATGACCTGGGGCTGGGTTACACTGAATCCACCGGCAATCCAGAATTACAAAGGTATATAGCCATGCAGTATGAGAACATAAGGGAAAGTGAAGTTCTTGTTACCTCCGGGGCGGAGGAGGCTATTTTTATTTTCATGAATGTGGCCCTCAAAAGGGGCGACCATGTTATTGTACAACATCCCTGCTATCAATCCTTGAAAATGAAAAGTGAGGGGGAGATTTTTTTGCCTGGAGAAGTGGATAAAATAATAACTGAAATTGAAGAACTGCGCCAAAAGCTTCATCGTCTTGCTGAGGATAAAGGTTTTCAAGACCGGGAAATCATAAAGATTAGCAAAAGCATGGATGATTTACTCAATGAATACGAGTGATTGAAGAAAAAAGAGAATAATAATTATTACATTGTTCCCCAGTCTATTAATATCAAGTACCAAGAATCAACCAAGAGTTAACGAACGGTGCCTGGCACCGTTCGTTAACTTTTGGGGTTTAGGTGTTCAGCTCTCCGGTCAGGGTCCCCCCGGTTATAAAATCCGCAAAGGAGGATTTTATAAACCGGACATTCCGGGACAGGGACTTGTAATTTAACATTAATTCATCGTAAGTACTCCTGTTAACCACAACTATTTCTTTATTGTCCAGAAGGCTCTTTTTAAAAAGGGCTTTAAAATGCACATCAGCGTCCGGGAAGGAATAACCCACGAAAATGACCTTTTTACACAACCGTATTTCCCTTAATGCCTGGTTTAGAACTTGGGAAATGACGGGGTGCGATATTTTTTTGATGTGTGAAGGCGGTATAATGAGAGTTTCAAAATTCGACCCGTCAATGGGGCAATGATTTCTGTTCAAACCGTTAACCGCTTCACCGTCGGGTTTGAAAAAATTGTTATATAAATTTATTTTGGTATCCCAGGGGGTAAGCAGTACCTGGTTGCAACAATTGCAATATTTCCAATTTAAACTACCGTGGGCCTTCATGATTTTAACCGGAAAAGGTCCTTTCCTTTCCTGAGAATAAGCGGGCCCGCCGGCACTTACCCAGTCCATCTCCCGGTGCAATTCATAATTCATTAAATAAACTCCGTAATCTATGCAGCCCTCCCCGGGATATATGGATTTAAAAGCCTCTTCCAGCAGGGTGTCGTAGTTCAATGTCAATATGGAAAAATCAGTGCCGCTCTCTAAAAGGGTTTCCCAAAAGGAGTGGTAAATTTTGGCCTCCCTGTTGGTTTTTTCGCTGATGACAAAATGAATGAGCTTTATCATCCCTTCTTTAATGGCCCTGATCATATTATTTGAATATTTGGAACTTAAATGCTCATCCTGGCTGATAAAGTAGTCCAGGAAGCCGAAAACCGTTTCCAGGGTTGGATATGCCGCCTTTTTTTCATCCCACACAAAATTATCATTGATAAACTCCCTGACAATTTTCCCGGTTTCTGATTTCTCTATATCGGGTATTTCCCCGGCCATTATTATGGGGAGTATCTCCTTTTGCAGTGGCGCTCCGTCGGCGTAAGAAGCTCCCGCACCGAATACAAAAACCAGGTCACGCTGTTTGGGGAAGCCGCCCCCCGGTTCCTTTATATTGCCCATAATTCCCACTCCATGTTAATAACGTAAATTAGTTAAAAGAAAGCCATTTTTACAAAAAGGTACATATCTATTATTTACGGATTCTTGTTATCTAAAGTCATATCCGAATCTTATAATAAATAAGCAAGGACATCATAGGTATTTGACAGAAGGGAGATGCAATATTTTGCGTAAATATGTAGTATTTGGTTTGGCACTGTTGCTAATGTTAAGCCTTACCCCTGTGGCATTTGCACATTCCGGTGGCTATGGCTATTTTAGCGGTAACAGTGGCTGGGTGAATGACGGCCACCATGGTCATTACAGTTTTGGAGATTTTGGTGACCGGGTGGTTGTGGATTGGGACAGCTATTTCGATTATGTTTTTGACCGGGACAAGCATAAATACCGGTATCACGGTGGTTTTCGTTATTATGATAAAGCCGACGGTGAATGGTACTATTATAAAGATGATAATGGTGTAACCCATTATTATTTTGCCGGTGATGACGAAAACAATTGGAAGTACCATAGTTATGTGGATGAGTATGGCAACACCCAGTATTCCCGCACCAAAGTTGTAAGAGTTGATAAATAGCATAGAACTTTCCTGAAAAGGGCCTGTTTTTTAAGGCCCTTTTTTCTGTTGACGGTATTTATATTTGTCTTGACTTCAATACTTTAATCCGAAAAATCCGTCTTTGAAAACTTAGACACTAACTTATAACTCTTTGCCCCCAAACGTTATACTTCAGAAAGAAGGTGTAAAAATAGCAATAGGATGCCCGGGCCTTTCAAAGGCTTGTTTAGTACATTCATAATAAGTATGTGCATCAAAACATACCAGTTTAAGCTAGTTTTCCGTCAGGAAGATTAATAACGTACCCTTTCTTTGTAAGAAGTTTAATTGCTGCTTCTTCAGGACTTTTTGCTTGCTTCTCTTTGAAGTAATCGTCGCCAAGTTCAT
>JAALLR010000425.1_pt1 | contig 10120 bp, 8 predicted proteins | sample 7245931 | NCBI WGS metagenome assembly JAALLR01 (sample SAMN13049201, study PRJNA578106) | oil field metagenome | isolation source: filtered produced water from oil reservoir B9 | place: USA:offshore Texas | collected 2016 | reverse complement strand
CGAGCTCACCATCTATGAAGGGAAATATCATCAGGTCAAGCGCATGTTTGAGGCTGTAGATAAAAGAGTGACCTATCTCAAGCGGATCGCTATGGGACCCTTAAGGCTGGATGAACCTTTAAAGCCCGGCGAGTATCGGGAATTGACGGAAGAAGAAATTAGCAAGCTGCGGGAATTATTTTAAATGCCGGCATAAGGAAGGGTAACAAATTCCACCCGGGGAAGAGTCCCTTCTTTACCTGCACCCGGAGGGCGGGGCGGTGTTGGAGAGGCTGGCCTCCAGTTGAAGATAAAAGGCCCCGCGGGGGCGGGGCCTACCTGGCCTGGTGGGCGAAGGGGTTCTGCTTATAAATAATAATATCCACGCGGCGGTTTTTACGGCGATCCTCTTCGCTGTTGTTGGGAAAAAGGGGATGATACTGGCCGTAGCCCAGGGCGACGAAACGGGAAGGGGCCAGGCCGGCGGTCTCCGTGAAATAACGGATGACCGTAGTGGCCCGGATGACCGACAGTTCCCAGTTGGTGGGGAACTGGGAGGTGTTGATGGGCAGGTCGTCAGTAGAACCGGCTACGCCGATATAATTGGGCACCTGCCCGAGGTAACCGGCTATTTTTTGCAAAATGGGCACTGAGGCCGGGCGTAAGGTGGCCTGGCCGCGGTCAAAGAGGACTGAACCGGTAAAGCTAATGATCAATCCCTGGTCGGTGGCGGTGACAAAAACCTGATCTTTCAATCCCTGTTCCGCCAGGTAGGACTGTAAATCCTGGCTGAAACCCGCCAGCTCGTCCGGGGGTGTTACCTGGTTGCCGCTGCCAAGTTCGGGAAGCACCATGCTGCCGGCACTGCTGGTGAATATCTGGCTCAGGGCTTGCGCCAGTTGCTGGTAGCGGGCCATATCAACCTTGGAAACGGCGTACATGACGATGAAAAAGGCCATTAAGAGAGTAATCAGGTCGGCGTAGGTTAAGAGCCAGCGCATGCTCCCGGCGCCGGCATGACTGCTGCCCTGGTTTTCTTCATCGGCCTGCAGTCTTTTGAAAATGGACATACCCTTTCGGTCCCTTCTTTAACAGGAGAAGTTTGCTTTATACTTCGCCGGAGGTTTCTATTTCAGCCAGGATTCCCAGCTCACGCCTGATTAGACGCGGGTTTTTCCCCTGGACGATGCCGAGGATGCCCTCCATGATTATCTGGTCGACCACCATTTTTTCCCCTGCCCGGGCCTTCAACTTGGCAGCCATGGGTAACCAGAGGATATTGGCACTGGCAATACCGTAAAGGGTGGCCAGGAAGGCCACGGCGATGGCGGCGGCCAGTTTGGTGGTATCGCTGATATTGCTTAAGACATGCACCAGGCCGATAACAGTGCCGATAATACCCATGGTGGGGGCGTAACCGCCTGCCGTCTCAAAGATCCCGGCACCGGTTTTATAATTCTGCTGGCGGCGCAGGATTTCATTTTCCATAATCCGGCGGATCTCTTCCGGGTCAATACCATCGACGGCAAAGGAGAGGCCATGACGCAGGAGGGGATCGCTGAATTGCTGGGCGCGGCTCTCCAAAGCCAGGAGGCCTTCCCGGCGGGCGGTTTCGGCCAACTCCACCAGAGTGTTGACGATATCCTCGAAATCGGCGTGGTTATCCTGGAAGACTTGCCCCAAAAGCCCGGGTACGCGTCTAAGCTCCCGGAGAGGATAGGAGAAGGCGGTGGCCCCTATGGTACCGCCCAGGATGATGACTATGGCCGGGATATTTAGCAGGGCGGTCAGGCTATTCCCTTCCAGGGTCAGGGCGATAATAATGGCTGCGACGGCTGTGGTTAAACCGAGAATGCTTGCCAGGTCCATATAGTTTCCGGTGCGGTGGCGAACCGGACTACCCTCCTTTAAGTTTTTTTCCATACATACATAAAATATAATCGGCTGCTAAGGAGGAACGTTAAGGAACCAGGAAAAAATCTTATCGGGAAAGGTCAGTTACAGAGGAAGTTACGGCCGGGCGTAGAATTAGGTAAACCGGAGCCAAGTAAGATGGAGGAATTAAATTTGGTAGCCCCGATTGAGCCTTTATACAACAAGCACTACCGTTGCCTTTTCTGCGGCCGGGAATTTACCAACAAAAGGCTGCGCCTGAGCCGCATCCGCCAGGTTAAACGTGACAGCGATCTATGTGCCTATTTTGAAGGCGAAAACCCTTACTTTTACGAAGTGGCTGTTTGTCCCCACTGCGGTTACGCCTTTACCATGGGTTTCGGGGCGGTGAAAAAGGAGCGCCGGGAAGTGATAACCCGCGAGTATATCAACAAAATAACCCATAAGGATTATACCGGCCCGCGTACCCTGGGCGATGCCTTAAAGGTATTCAAGCTGGCCCTGTTATGTGGAGATTTGAACCAGGAAAGAAAATCGGTCATTGCAGGCCTTTGTTTACATATTGCCTGGTTTTACCGTTACATCCGGGAAGAAGAGGCGGAAAAGAAGTACCTGCGGAACGCCTGTGACCTCTACCAGGAGGCCTATCAGAAGGAGAGCAGCACTGGCAGGGAAGGAAACCCCAACCTGATCCTCTACATGATCGGCGAGATGGAGGGGCGCCTGGGCAATTATGCGGAAGCCTGCCGGTGGCTGGGGCGCTTGTTAAATGTCCGCAACCTGGAACCCTACCTCCACGATTTGTTATTGGAACGCTGGGAGGTCTACCGGGAAAGATTAAAGGAAACCATTCCTGCCGGCGCGCCATAGGTCTTAATCTCAGGGCAGGCATCCGGGCCGCTGGCGCGGCACCAGCAAGCGTACCGTAGTTTGTTTTTATTCCCGGAAATTGCTATTATAGTTAAAAATTGAAGGGAGATGAGGGATTTGCCTAAACGCCTGGGTATCCTTACCGGCGGCGGCGACTGCCCCGGACTAAATGCCGTCATCAGGGCGGCTACGAAGACGGCCATGGGCCACGGTTATGAGATGATAGGCTTTCTGGACGGTTATACCGGCGTGGTCGAAGGCCGGTATATCAAGCTGGACCCCGCGGCCATTTCCGGCCTCCTCCACCGGGGCGGCACCATTCTGGGTACCAATAACCGCAGCAATCCATTTTATTTTCCCGTCCAGGAAAATGGCGAGACCATTTACCGGGATATGTCGGACCGGGCCATCGAGCGCCTCAGGGAGATGAACGTCGAGGTTCTCCTGGTGGTTGGCGGTGACGGCACCCTGGCCGGGGCCCGGGACTTTAAGGTCAAAGGGGTGCGGGTCATCGGTATCCCCAAGACCATCGACAACGACCTGGCGGCCACCGACCAGACCTTTGGTTTCGATACGGCCGTCAGGACGGCCACCGAGGCCCTGGATAAATTACATACCACGGCGGAATCCCATCACCGGGTCATGGTCCTGGAGCTTATGGGCCGTTACGCCGGCTGGATCGCCCTTTACAGCGGCCTGGCCGGCGGGGCGGATGTAATTTTAATTCCCGAGATTCCCTGGAATATAGACGGGGTGCTGGCCAAAATAGAAGCCCGCCGGGCCGAGGGCAAACCCTTCAGCATAGTCGTTGTTGCCGAAGGGGTCAAATCGCCGGAGGGTGAGCTGGTCGTCCAGCGCCGGGTGGAAGGCAGCGTGGAAAGGGTGCGCCTGGGGGGCATCGGCCAGCTGGTGGGCAAATTAATAGAAGAGAAGAGCGGCATCGAAACCCGGGTGACGGTCCTGGGCCATATCCAGCGGGGCGGTTCGCCCTCTTCCTACGACCGCGTTCTGGCCACTCGCTTCGGGGTGGCAGCCGCCGAACTGGCCGTCAAGGGCGTCCACGGGGTCATGGTCTGCCTGCGGGGCAGCGATATCTCCCATGTGCCCCTGGAAGAAGCCGTCGGCAAACCCCGGACCATTCCAAGGGACCACCAGCTCCTGGCCACAGCCAGGGCTATAGGGATTAGCTTTGGGGAGTGATGAAAGGTCTCATTGCCGCTGTCCCGCCGGGTTGCCGGTGCCGTTACTTTATCGCCGGTACCGGGCCTCAGTAATTGAGGATAACCAGTTCGGTGATGCTGCCGCGCCGTTGGGGGCGGGAGTTAATGGCCCGCCTGGCCTGGACGGTTTCGATGCGGAAACCCCGGTAGAGTTCCCTGATGAGGGGTGTGTCGGAGTTGCTGAGCATCACCAGGCAACCCCGCCGGGTAAGCTCCCGGAACACCCGGGCCAGCCGCTTTTGCTCCCCTTCACCAAAGTTTACCGCTGTGTAACTGGTAAAGCGGGAGGTACGATTCAGGGGCTGGTAGGGGGGATCGAAGTAAATAAAATCGCCCGGCCGGGCGTATTCCAGGACCAGGCTGAAATCTCCGGCGCGGAGTTCGGCCGCCTGTAAAGCCCCGGAGGCGGCCCTCAGGCCGGCGGCGTTCACAATGTCCGGGTTTTTGTACCTGCCGAAGGGAACGTTGAACTTATTCAGCCTGTTGACCCGGTAGAGGCCGTTGTAGCAGGTCCTGTTGAGGTAGATGAAGCGGGAAGCCCGCGCCACCGGCGGCAGCCGGGCCGGGTCGGTATCCCGGACGGTGTAGTAATATTCCCTGGTGTACCTGTGCCGCCGGAGGTCAGCAATGAGTTCCTCGACGTTATCCCTGACCACCCGGTAAACGTTAATCAGCTCGTCATTGAGGTCGGCCAGGATGGCATATGCGGGCTGCAGGTAGAAAAAGAGGGCGCCGCCGCCGACCATGGGTTCCAGGTAGCGGCTATAGTTTTGCGGCAGTAATGGCTGCAACTGTTCGAGTAATTGGCCCTTACCCCCCGCCCATTTTAGAAAGGGCCGGGCTGGAGATGGGACATCCAATATAACCTCACCTGCTTCTTAACTCTCCTCTACCTTGCCCGCTTCAGTTCCTTGAGGAGCGTATCCTGGCGGGCCTTTTTCCCAGCAGGAAATCTACCTCGAGGGTGATATCATCCAGTCGCTCATCAAGCTGTTATATTTCGCCGCCGGAGGGAAAATCCCTGCTAAATTTTCCCTCAGGGCTCTAAATTCTCTTGCGTTCTGCCCGGATATAGTGCAAAATAGCACTAGAACAACCTGACCGGGTGGGCCGGAGGCCGGCCCGGGAGGGTACCAAAATTAAACCTGCGGTGAGGGGTAACCTGAACCTGAGGGGAGGGCCTTAAAGTGATGGATGCTTCTTGACGCCTGTCGACTCATAAAAGCCGGCAGGCGTTTTTTGGTTTGAGACGCCCTCCGGCCTGGAGGCACAACCCGGGAGCGAGGTGCTTTAAAAGCCTGCCGCCGGTAATCCTGCCGGGATGAAAGAGCCGGCCCAAACCGGAAACCGGGAGAAATTATCCAGGGTAAAAAGTAGCGCAGGAAGGAGTGCGACAGTGGAGAACCGCCTGGGAGTTGTCGGCATAGTTATCGAGAACCGGGAACACACAGCCGCCCGGGTCAACGCCATTTTAAGCGAGTATGGCCACTGTATCGTCGGCCGCATGGGTATCCCTTACCGGGAGCGCGGGGTGGCAGTCATCGCCTTGATCGTAGATGGGACGACCGACACCATCGGCGCCCTGACGGGTAAACTGGGCGGCCTGCCCGGGGTGAAGGTCCGGGCGGCCCTGACGGGAAAGGAGGGGGGGTAAGCTGTGCGGCCGGATTTTACTGCAAGCTGGCAGCGGGCGGCAGCAGGTGAAGAACTCCATCGTGAAGATATTGTTAATCTCCTCGCCGCCGCCCCCGGCGAAGAGGAGGAAGCCCTCTACCGGCTGGCGGACGGCGTCCGCGCCCGGGTGGCGGGGGACGAGGTCCACCTGCGCGGGATTATCGAGTTTTCCAATTACTGCCGCCGCCGCTGTTGCTACTGCGGCCTCCGGGCTGATAACACCCGGTTGCACCGCTACCGCCTGATGCCGGAGGATATAGTAGCTGTGGCCAGACAGGGAGCAGAGCTGGGCTATGGTACCATCGTCCTCCAGTCCGGGGAGGACCCTTGGTATACGGCCCCGGTCGTGGCCCGGATCGTACGGGAAATTAAAAAGCTGGGTGTGGCCGTGACCCTGTGCGTCGGCGAGCGGCCCCGGGAGGATTACGCCCTGTGGCGGGAGGCCGGGGCCGACCGCTACCTCCTGAAACACGAGACGGCCAATGAAAACCTCTACGCCCGCCTCCACCCCGGTATGAGCTGGCAGGAGCGCCGCCAGTGCCTGGCCTGGCTGCGGGAATTGGATTACCAGGTGGGTTCCGGCAACATCATCGGCCTGCCGGGCCAGACCCTGGAGGACCTGGCTGATGATTTAATCCTCCTGCGGGAGCTGGACGTGGAGATGGCGGGTTTGGGTCCCTTTATTCCCCACCCGGCAACGCCCCTGGGCGGGGAACCGGCGGGTAGCCTGGACATCACCTACCGGGTGGTAGCTACCGCCCGCCTGGTCATTCCTTTCTCCCATTTACCGGCCACTACGGCGGTGGGCACCCTGGCCCCCAACGGCCGCCAGCTGGCCCTGCAGCGGGGGGCCAACGTCATCATGCCCAACCTGACACCCACCCGCTACCGGGCCGACTACCAGATCTATCCTAACAAGATTTGTATCAAAGAGGGGCCGGAGGATTGCCGTCACTGTCTGCAGGGTATGGTGCGCGCCCTGGGGCGGCGCCTGGGCCGGGGGCCGGGCCACACCTTGAAGCCCATCCCGGCCTAGCAATTAAGTATAACTTTAATTAACACAACATCAAAGGACGGAGTGAAAGCGGCGAAAAAGCGGCGAAGGTCCGGATAAATGCTTAAGTATTATTAAACGGAATGGGGTAATTTTCCATGCAACACGGTTATCGTGCCGGCTTTATCGATCATGAAGAGATAGAAAGCTACCTGGAAGAAGCCAAAGGGGCCACCAGGGACGAGGCTGCCCGCATCGTCGAGAAGGCGCGGGAAGCGAAGGGCCTGGAGCCCTACGAGGTGGCCGTCCTGCTCCAGAACGACGACACGGGCGTGCGGCGGCAGATGTTCGCCGTGGCCCGGGAAATAAAAGAGAAGATCTACGGCCGGCGCATGGTCCTCTTTGCCCCCCTCTATTTCAGCGACTACTGCGTTAACAACTGCCGTTACTGCGGCTACCGGCGGGAAAACAAATTTGAACGCCGCCGCCTGGAGCCGGCGGAACTGGAACGGGAGGTGCGCATCCTGGAATCCCTGGGGCATAAGCGCCTGGCCCTGGAAGCCGGGGAAGACCCGGTCCACTGCCCCCTGGACTACGTTCTGGATGTTATCAACCGCGTCTATCACATAACCGAGGCCAATGGTAATATCCGCCGGGTGAACGTCAACATTGCCGCCACCACTTTGGACGCTTACCGCCTGCTTAAAGAAGCTGGCATCGGCACCTACATTCTTTTCCAGGAAACCTACCACCGCCCGACTTACGCCTACATGCACCCCGGCGGTCCCAAAGCAGACTATGACTGGCACACCACGGCCATGGACCGGGCCATGGAGGGGGGCATCGACGACGTCGGCCTGGGGGTCCTTTTCGGTCTTTACGATTATAAATTTGAGGTGATGGGCCTGCTCTACCATGCCCGGCACCTGGAGCAGGCCTTCGGCGTCGGCCCCCATACCATCTCCGTGCCGCGCCTGCGGCCGGCGTATGGCATTAACCTGGAGAATTTCCCATATCTAGTTAACGACGACGACTTCAAGAAGCTGGTAGCCATCATCCGCCTGGCCGTCCCCTATACTGGCATGATCATCTCCACCCGCGAGACGCCGGAACTCCGCGCCGAGCTCCTGCAGCTGGGCGTTTCCCAGATCAGCGCCGGTTCCTGCACCGGCGTCGGCGGTTATGGCCGCCATTATACCGATCAGGAAGACGATATCTCCCAGTTCGAGGTCGGCGACCACCGCCACCCCGATGAGGTTATCAGCGACCTCTGCCGGCGGGGGTATCTCCCCAGCTACTGCACGGCCTGTTACCGCCGCGGGCGTACCGGCGACCGCTTCATGTCCCTCGCCAAAACCGGCGAGATCCAGCATGTATGCCAGCCCAACGCCATCCTGACCTTTAAAGAATACCTGCTGGACTACGCCGGACCGGCTACCAGGGAGGCAGGGGAAGCGGCCATCAGGGAGCACCTGGCCCGGATACCCAGCCCGGCCGTTCGCGCCGAAACCGAACGCCGCCTGGCGCGCATCGCCGCCGGCGAAAGGGATTTATATTTTTAGTGCCGCTACCCCCAACCGGCGCTTTAACCCCCCGACCTCTCACGGCAGGGGGTTTTTATCATTATTAAGGCCGATTTAAGCGGCTTTTTCTTTTGCCTGATGTCTTTATATTTTTTTTACTCCCTGCCATTGTTTCTTGACACCTCATTGACCGCCAGCGGAGATAAAATAAGCCTGCACGGAGGTCGGCGCCACCACCGCGCACCATGCAACCGGGCTAAGAAAAAGCGAACCCGGAACACCCGGGGGATAGGCCTGTTTTACCTGCTCCCGGCCAGGCTTTTGGTTGGGATGGATGGAGCCGGGAGGCAAGGGAGAGAGGAAAGCAAGAGTGGAGGGAGAGTGGAAAGCAAAAGTGAAGGATAAAGGTTCAGGGGAAGCGGAAAAATGTAACCGGGAATTTCACCCCGGGGTAAAATAAAACGGCAGGGGAGGACGGTTTATGCTAGATCTTATTCTCGGTGGCCTGGTCGCCATGGCATTGCTGGTATATCTGGTCTATGCCTTGATGCGGGCCGAGGAACTGTAAGGGTGGGTGACTGATGGTGGCAATAAATATGGATTTCTTGCAAATAGTCCTGTACCTGGTGCTGTTGTTGCTCCTGGCGGTACCCCTGGGCCGCTACATGGCCCGGGTCTTCAACGACGAAAGGACCTTCCTGGACCCGGTACTTAAACCCCTGGAGGGGCTGATCTACCGCCTGGCGGGAGTGAATACCGGCCGCGAGATGAACTGGCGCGAGTACGCTGCCACGCTCCTGGTGTTTAATTTCCTGGGCATGGTTGCTGTTTACCTGATCCAGCGCCTCCAGGGTGTACTGCCCTTCAACCCCCAGCATTTCAGCGCCGTACCGCCGGACCTGGCCTTCAACACTGCCGCCAGTTTTATGACCAATACCAACTGGCAGGCCTACGGCGGCGAGAGCACCATGAGCTACTTTACCCAGATGGCCGCCCTGACGGTGCAGAACTTCCTTTCCGCCGCCACCGGCATCGCCGTGGTCGTCGCCCTGACCCGCGGCCTGGCCCGGCGCTCGGCCAAGACTATCGGCAACTTCTGGCAGGATCTCACCCGGAGCATCCTCTGGGTGCTATTACCCCTTTCCCTGGTCTTCGCCCTGGTCCTGGTGTCCCAGGGGGTTATCCAGAACCTGAGCCCCTACCTGACGGTGACCACCCTGGAAGGGGGCCGGCAGACCCTGGCCATGGGCCCGGTGGCTTCCCAGGAAGCCATTAAACTATTGGGCACCAACGGCGGCGGTTTCTTTAACGCCAACTCCGCCCACCCCTTCGAGAACCCCACGCCTTTGACCAATTTGCTGGAGATGCTGGCCATCCTGGTCATCCCGGCGGCGTTGACCGTTACCTTCGGCCACATGGTAGGTAACCGCCGCCAGGGCCTGGCCATCCTGGCCGCCATGCTGCTCCTTTTTGTCCTGGCTGTGGGGGTAGTTTACGGCAGCGAACACTATGGTAATCCCACCCTCCGCGCCCTGGGCGTGAGCGGGCCCACGGCCATGGAAGGGAAGGAGGTCCGCTTTGGCATCGCCAGCTCTTCTCTTTTTGCAACTGTAACTACCGCCGCTTCCTGCGGCGCCGTCAACGCCATGCACGACAGCCTGACACCCCTGGGAGGGCTTATCCCCACCCTCCAGATGATGCTGGGGGAAGTGGTCTTTGGCGGGGTTGGCTCCGGCCTGTACGGGATGCTGGTCTTTGTCATCCTCACGGTGTTTATCGTCGGCCTGATGGTGGGCCGGACGCCGGAATACCTGGGTAAGAAGATCGAAACCCGGGAGATGAAGATGGCCACCCTGGCAGTGCTCATCCCGGCGGCGACCATATTGCTGGGCAGCGGCCTGGCGGCCGCAACCAGGGCTGGCACGGCTTCCATTTTAAATCCCGGCCCCCATGGCTTGAGTGAAATC
>JAALLR010000422.1_pt1 | contig 10140 bp, 7 predicted proteins | sample 7245931 | NCBI WGS metagenome assembly JAALLR01 (sample SAMN13049201, study PRJNA578106) | oil field metagenome | isolation source: filtered produced water from oil reservoir B9 | place: USA:offshore Texas | collected 2016 | reverse complement strand
AGCGGCGAAACCGCCGATACCCTGGCCGCCATGCGGGAAGCTAAAAGAAATGGAGCCTGGACGCTGGCTGTAACCAATGTGGTGGACAGTTCCATTGCCAGGGAAGCTGACGACGTACTTTACACCTGGGCGGGACCCGAAATAGCGGTGGCCTCCACTAAAGCGTACACCACTCAGTTGATTGCCATGTACCTGCTGGGACTCTACCTGTCAGAAAAACGCGGTACACGCACTAATGAAGAAGCCAAAGAAATCCTCTTTGGCCTGCGGGATCTATCAGATAAAATTGAAGAAATACTTAAGAACGGTAACGTAATAAAAGAATTTGCCGCCAAATACTCCGGCAGCGAAAACTCCTTCTTTATCGGAAGGGGGTTGGACTACGCGGTGGCCCTGGAAGGAGCCCTAAAACTCAAGGAGATCTCCTACATCCACGCCGAAGCCTACGCCGCCGGGGAACTGAAACACGGAACACTGGCCCTTATTATTGAGGGAGTGCCGGTGATAGCACTGGCTACTCAGCAGGACATCTTTGATAAAATGGTGAGTAATATTAAAGAAGTGAAGGCCCGGGATGCCACGGTGCTGGCCCTGGCCCCCGAAGGAGTTACCGAACTGGAGCAAGAGGCCGATCAGGTGGTATACCTGCCCCGGATTCACTCCGCCCTGGCACCCGTAATGGCCGTGGTTCCTCTGCAACTCCTGGCATACCATATGGCCGTGGAAAGAGGCTGTGAGGTTGACCAGCCAAGGAATCTGGCTAAAAGTGTGACGGTGGAGTAGTCAAGAAACAATTAAAGTTGGTCATTGATTCATAGAAAAAAAGTTCTTTACTTGGGAATAAAGTTGTTTACTTTGTAAAAAAGTTGTTTACTAGCTATTATTATGAGATAATCATAATAATAGCTTTTTCTTTTTTTGGAGGAATTATACAATGGCTAAACGTACTAATAAATGGACAGAAGATAAAATTGCCAGGTATTATGCCGAGGGACGTGGTAGTGGTGAATTGTCAAACTATAAGCCGTGGTTAACTATACAAAATGTTCCTTCGGCAGGCCGTGTTCATCGCTTAAAGGGATGGAAAACCAACCGTATTCATCACCTACTTTCGGATATTGAGCGCGACTATTATTACCTGCTTGATTGGTCAGACGGTGTAATAGATATTCGTGAACAATACCCTCTAAATCGTGAGAAGACGGTTCAGATAGCAGAAAAGAAACAAATAAACCATCCTGTAGATTCTGCAACTAGAACCCCAATTGTATGTACCACCGATTTTTTAATATCCATCCGGCAGGGTAATAAAATCTTACATAAAGCAAGAACTACAAAGCCTTACCAGAAGTTAAACGATAAGAGAGTAATAGAGAAATTTGAAATTGAACGGCAGTATTGGGTTGATGCGGGTGTTGATTGGGGGATAGTAACTGAATTGGAATTACCGAAGGAGATCTGTAAAAACATCGGATGGATTCATAGTTCTTACCACATGGAGGAAGAAGATATTGACCTAGCGTTTACCCTGTATGAGTATACAAAAGATAAAGACGCATTGATTTTGGACATAATGAAATCATTTGATGAACATTATATCTGTGAAGCTGGAACAGCGCTTTCACTTCTAAAATACCTTATTGCACACAAATATATAGGCATAGATATGGACAAGCCCCTAGACCTGCGAGTCCCGCTATCTAGTTTAGACTTTTCTTTATCAAATAAAATAGAGAGACGGTTGGCAACATGAATTTATTAGTCAATGAATTATTGAAAAACTCACAAACAAATAGAAACTTCCGTGTCTTATGGGTGGACAATGGAAATGTCCTAGCTTACTTGATAGATGTTGAAGATAAAAAGGCTTTTCCGTTTGCAGTAGGGGTAAATGAAATAAAGGAAGAGCTTATTGAAGATGAGTTAATAAAAATCAAGAAAGATGATTTTCTACCCGTCATTAGTGATAATACTAATGAAAAAAATATTGCGACTAGGGATAAAGCTTGGGCCATCATTAAAGATATTATTACCATCGTGCCGGATATTTTTGATAGAGATAAGCGAGGCGAAATGATTGCAGAAGTGATGGGAAAACATGCAATTACCAAACCTACTGTATATAAATATCTGCGGCGGTATTGGCAAAGAGGACAGACACCTAACGCCTTACTGCCGAATTACTATAAGTCCGGTGGAAAAGGCAAGGAAAAGTCTTCAGGCATTAAAAAACGAGGACGCCCTCGTAAAAAGTCTACAGGCATTAACGTTGATCAATCTATTAAAAAAATATTTTGTGTTGCTTTGGAAAAATATTATTTGACTGCTAAGAAAAACAGCATTCCGGCGGCCTATAATATGATGATTAAAGAGTTTTATGCGGAAGATTATTATTATGAAGATGGTATCAAGAAAGTAATTATTGCAGATGAAGACGAATTACCCTCTCTGGATCAATTTCGCTACTGGTATAACAAGGAATACAATGTCGAAGAAGTAACGGTTGCCAGGCAGGGACGCAAGAAATATGAAAAAGATTTCCGGGCTGTATTGGAATCTTCCACTGCGGAAGTGATTGGTCCGGGTTCACGTTACCAGATTGACGCCACAGTTGCCGATGTTTATTTAATATCGCGCTACAATCCTGACTGGATCATTGGACGACCGGTCATTTACCTGGTCATTGATGTGTTTAGCCGGCTGGTTACCGGTATCTACATAGGACTTGAAGGCCCTTCATGGATAGGGGCCATGATGGCTCTAGCTAATGTTGCTGCTGATAAGCATGGATTTTGTCATGAATACGGGATAGAGATTCCCGAGGAAGCATGGCCTGTGCAGCATTTTCCTGAAATACTTCTAGCAGATAGGGGTGAGCTGGAAGGGTATAACGTGGAAAGGTTAATTTCCGCATTTAACCTGCATGTTGAGAATACAACACCGTACCGCGCCGATTGGAAGGGGATAGTAGAAAAACAATTTGATACAATACAGCGGAAGGTGAAACCTTTTTTGCCTGGATATGTGGATAAAGACTTTCAAGAAAGGGGAGCACGCGATTACAGGCTGGATGGCAAACTGACCATTGAATAGTTTAACCAGTTAATTCTAAAACAAGTAATTTATTACAATACTAAACATTATTTGAAGGATTATCTTCGTGATGTAGATATGATTGAAGACGAAGTGGAGCCTATCCCTTTGAATTTATGGAACTGGGGGCTTCGAAATCGCTCCGGTAAGCTAAGGTATTTCCCGGAGGAAATAGTTAAAATGCAGTTACTGCCGCAATTACAAGCAACTGTAACCTACAAAGGAATCAAAATAAAGGGTATGTACTACAGCTGTGAACGGGCCTTAAAAGAATCCTGGTTCCCAAATGCACGGCAAAAAGGAAGTTGGAAAATGAAAGCTGCCTTTGAGCCAAGAAATATGTCATCAATTTACTTGATAAATGACGAAAATTCATTTGAAACTTGTCATTTACTTTCAGGTCAAAGACGTTATGAAAATAAAACGCTGGATGAAATCAATTATCTCCTGGAATTTGAAAAACAGATGCACAAAGAAGCTGAACACGGGCAACTGCAAAAAGAAGTTGATTTCATTTCTGACGCAGAAGCTATTGTGAAACCGGCAGTTAAGAGAGCTGATGAGCAGCAGTCCCAAGATATCAGTAAAACTCAAAAAACTAAAGATATCAAAGAAAATCGCAAGAATGAACGTGATGTCAGGAAAAAGGAAGAGGCATTCTCTTTGGGCAAAAATCAAAAAGAAAACAAACCTGCGGATATAGTACCGATAAATAAACAAAAGGATGAAGAAGAACGGTATGCCCGTCCAACAATCAAAGAGTTTTTGAGAAAAAAGGGAAGGAAAAATAACCATGAATAATTATAAGGGCTATACTCAGGTACAGGAGGCAACCTATCACGACCAGGAACTAGTTGATTTTCAGGGTAACCCATTAATTGAGGCATTACCCCCGATTTTATCACCGGAAAATGCTTTTGATAAGCTAAGTTATTACCCCGTATATGATGTAAAGGAACGTCAATTGTCGGATCACCTACGTTACCATGCGTTAAATCGCTTAACGAGATTCTTTCAACCGGTTATGCAGCATCTTGACTTAGAACAGCGTTTTTCCAGGCTACTGCGATATGGATATGTAGGACGCAATCCTTTCACACCGGAGTATACCAAACAATTAAATATAGCCCACCAGGTCTTAAACGGCAAGGGTGTACCGCTTGACATTCGTTCCACTGCTTCAAGCTTTACTTTGATGGGTTTTTCCGGTATCGGTAAGACAACCGCCATCGAAAGAATATTATCTCTCTATCCGCAACTACTAATTCACAAACATCCATTAAATATAACGCAAATTGTTTGGCTAAAACTGAATTGCCCTCACGATGGTTCTTTAAAATCACTATGCATGGACTTTTTTATCAAAGTTGACCGACTGCTTGCCACCAATTATTACGATAGGTTTGGAGGCAGGCGTAATTCCATCAGCTCTATGGTAACACGGATGGGGCAGATTGCTCGGTTACACTGTATTGGTGCCTTAATTATTGATGAAATTCAACATCTGCTAACTGCTAAAAGCAGTGGTTCTGAAAAAATGATGAATTTCTTCGTCACGCTGGTTAACGAAATAGGTGTACCTGTTATGATGATTGGTACCATGAGGGCTAGGAGTATTTTACAGCAAGATTTTCGGCAGGCTCGTCGTGGCAGTGGTCAGGGTGATATGGTGTGGCAGCAGATGCTAAAAGGTGATGACTGGGATTTGCTCATCGAGAACATGTGGCAATATCAGTGGACGAGGCAGAAGGTTGAGCTAACCGAGGAATTAAATAATGCCCTGTACGAACAAAGCCAGGGGATTGTAGATATTGCTGTTAAACTTTTTGTGCTCTCTCAAGGCCGTGCTATTGAAACAGGTGATGAGATTATTAAACCTGGAATGATACGGGCAGTGGCTGAGGACGACCTCAAACTTGTCCAACCAATGTTAAAAGCATTGAAGTCTGGATTATTTTCAGAAATTGAAAAATACGAAGATATTGTACCTATGGATATCGAGGACTATCTTCAGCATCGTATTTCCAATATTGACCTTAAGGCAACAATTCAAAAGAAAAAAGAAAAACAGGCTAAAGTCCGGCAACAACAGGAGACGTCAATGTTAGAAAAGGTGATTTTAGCGCTTATTGGTTTGGATACCGACACCGGGTTAGCCGAGAAGGCGGCAACTACCGTCTTAAAGCAAAATCCAAACATATCGCAGGCAGAGTTAATGCAAAAGTCCCTTACTTTTATAGCCGAAAAAAATGACTCTAAAAAGAAAAAGGAACCAAAAGCTGATATAAACGAACTGCAAAAAACTGTTAATCGAGGTAAGAAAAAGAAGGTTTCTGCCTATAAAGTGTTACAGGAGGCGGGTTATATTAAAAACCCTTTGGACGAATTTGCGATGTGAGAGGGTGAAAAAATGTTGCCATTTTTTCCAAAGCTTTATGAAGATGAGATATTATATAGTTGGTTCGCCCGTTATCATCTACGTTCATGCAACATCAGCCCTAAATTAACTATGAAGGACCTATTCGGGTCTTCAAATATGCTGGCAGTACCGGATTTACCAACCCATCTGGATAGGGTATATCAGCGAATTAAGCATTTTGGTGTACCCGAAGTAAAAAATTGGATTAATAAACATACATTCTTCAACTACTATACTGTATTTGGAAAAGAAGGTGTAAGTAAGCAGGTCTTTGATGCCATGATCACAGGTAACCAACCTGGAGCAATTCACATGATGACAGGTATGATGGCGAGTAGCATTTCTGAACCTCCTTATTTCCGCTATTGTCCATACTGTGTTGAAGAAGATATTGAAAAATTTGGTGAAACTTACTGGCATTTATCACACCAGCTACCCGGTGTTTTGGTATGTCTTAAGCATAGCGAAAGACTTCATAATTCTTCTGAAATCTTTCGAGGTAAAAATAAGCATATTTACGCAGCTGCAACAAAGGAAAATTGTAGTTCCAATGTCACTCTACCCAAATATAACGACAAAACGATAAGCCTAATGAAGGAGATTTCTGCTGATATTGTAAAACTATCCAATGGTAACTATAGCTTTCCTTGGTCAGGCATCCAGCATTCCTATAAATATTTACTGCAAAAATACGGTTTTGCAACGGTAAATGGAACTGTACATCAAAGAACCTTTGCCGAAGATTTTCGCTGGTTTTATGGTGATGAATTACTGACCACCCTGCAATCAAAGGTTGAGCCTGACAATTCTGCTTGTTGGCTTAAGGCAATAACTCGCAAACACAGGAAAAGCTTTAATCCTATTCGTCACCTTTTATTTATACACTTTTTCAATGAAGACATTGATACTTTTTACCATGACGCTGATAAAACTTACCAACCTTTCGGCACAGGACCGTTTCCTTGTCTGAATGCAGCAGCAGCCCATTATAAAGAACCCGTTATTTTTAAGGTCGATGTAACTATTTGTACAGATACTCGGAAACCTGTGGGTACATTTTCTTGTTCGTGTGGATTTACATATTCCAGAAGGGGACCGGACAAAAAACCAGAGGATCGATATAAAATTGGAACTGTTAAACAATTTGGCCATGTTTGGGAGGACAAACTTAAACAACTTATCTATAGCGAAAAGTTAAGCTATTATGCAGCCGCCAAGCAGCTTCAGGTTGATATCGGCACTGTGAAGAAATATGCATGTAAAGAAAATAATCGCCCATCAGCTGTAATACCTGATGGGCAAAATATATTATTTGAAAAACAGGCTCAATGGTTGCAGTTACAAAATTATTACCCTGATTTGACAAAGACCGGGCTGCGCAAGATTGATCCTGCCTTATATGCTTGGTTATATCGACATCATCGAAAATGGTTAAATGAAAATTCACCTCAAAAAAAGGTATTTTCATCAATAAACAAACGGGTTGATTGGAAGCGGAGGGATGAGATATTGTTGATGGAAGTTCAAAAAGGTGTTGAAAAGTTATATTATTTTGAAAAACCCGTACAAATTAATGTTAGTAGGGTAGGTAAGGAGATCGGCAAATTGGCTCTTTTAGAACGTCATCTCGATAAATTACCCCTTACGAAGTCGTATCTAAATAGAGTTACCGAAACGAGAGAACAGTTCCAAATCCGCAGAGTACACTGGTCAGTGAAACAACTATTAGAATATCAAGAAGATGTGGTTGAATGGAAAATTTGCCGTCTAGCCGGGCTTAAACCAATGATATCGGACGAAGTGCAACGAGAAATTAAATTGCAGATTAATCAATATCAATATCAATCCAAGGTAAAGAGAGAAGTTAAGGATGGCTTCAATTAAGCTAACCCCCTGGCCCTTTAGAGACCGAATCGTCAAATTACATTGGTTTGGCTACGTGCGTTTAACTTCAGCAAATAGATGGAGGATAGCGGTAGCTTTTGAGGATCAACAAAAAGTCATTTTAGTACATTACCCCATTGGACTATTACCTGTTCTTAGGATTGGTCAATATTATAAAAATGGACAGGTCTTGGTATCTAAAAATACAGGAACCATTGACAATATCCATGTGAAAGCTCTTAATGATGGTTATACAGCAAACTCACTTGATGTATGCCGTCGTTTTAATTATTATCTGTATGGCAATGCTGAACTAATTAATCAAAAAGTTTGGTGTTTCCAGGCCGATAGTATTCATTATTATATTCCTCACATAGAGTTGATAAGGGCACTTTTTGCAAAAAATAAAGTATTAGCCAACGCTTTACTCCGCCCAAATGGATTGTTCTATCTGCTGGATTACTACTATTCAGAGAATAAGCATGCGCAATTTGATTTTTCGCGGGACATTCCGGCAGCGATTATTGACGATGATTTTGTGCAACACTTTTCCTGGCTGTATTTAGTACCGGAAATTAAAAATGCCTTTGAGTCAGTTCAAACAAACGTTTATGCACAGGCAACTTTACCCAATTGCGGTTTGGCATACGGCCAACCACTGGAATTAATCGTGCCTAATTTGCTTAATTCTCATTGGATATTCCGGGGAAATCGCATTGGCTATCATGTTCTGATTTATGAATTACTATCCTTTTCAGGGGCTGAATTACCGGTTACCCGAATTAATTACAGCCACCCATCAATAAAAAGACGTGTTTATTGTAATACTTCAAAGAAAAAACAGATTGTGACCCAAACAAAGGAACAAATCTTTGAGGTTGATGGTAATGACAAAAACCAAGCTAGAGAAGACATCAACCAGCCTGTTGTTGAAAGTGAAGCTACTCAGATGGCATTTGTCAATAAACCAAAAATAAAACGTATAGCTAAATATGAGCAGCAAATTAATCAAGGGGACAGTTACAACTCAAAAAATGGTAGGGGTGGCGCTATTTCTATCATTGCCAGTGTTGATGAACCCATTGCCGGTGGCAATATACAGCCTATTGAGTTCAAAACTTTTGAAGTTGTATGCGAAAGAGACGGGTTCGGGTTAAATGATTTTTTTAAAATGATTAAGCGATTAGAAGAAACGTATCAAGAATTAAACCTATCAATGAACCTTGTCAATTTGCCTCTGGGCCGAAAATTCTCCTGGTTACCTGACGGGCGAAGGAGAGTCTGTGCCATTGTACGAGTTGACCGGATAGGGAGAAAACCTGGTTGCATTTTGGAAATTGCCCGTCCAGACCAGCGTTCTCTATCAACATTGGTCGTACAATTTGACGAAAATAAAAGTCGGGGAGACAAAGAAAAAGCTATATATGGATTACTTCTTAGTTTGGTTTTTAATGGTGGTAGTTGGCCAACTGAACGGTTGCGAAAGGTGTGCCATGCCAAGTTAAGGCATACTAATACAGAGCCAAGCCATTGGGCGGAAAGAATTTATAACAAGTTATTTTAGACTCTCTGAAGGTCTTTAAATAAGTATATCTCTTACTTCAAATGTTATTTGTTAAACATCTACATAGTCTGCATCTTGTTATCCAGCCATAATTGCATTAACTGAGCTTCCAGCATATTTGACGCCGCTATCTCAGCTATAAACTGGTTTCTTTCCTGGGCATCTTGTTCTAACTGTGAAACAAATTTAAAATACCCCTCGTGAGCTTTTTTTTCGATAAAGCTATAGGTTTTCAATATTTCCTTGGCGTCAGCTATGGTATTTAAGGTAATCCCAAACATTTTGCCTATAATATCTCCGCCGTCCACGGTTAACGAGGGCTTACCGCCGAAGTTGCGAATTATGTTATTTAATTTTCCAATATGCTCTTCCTCGACCTCCATAAATCGTCTAAACGCGCGCCGGATTTCTTTATCCTCGTGTTCCATAAAGTTTTTATACATGCCTAAATGGCCATGCTCGAGGGTTAAAATCTTATTAAGTTCTTTCATCAGTTTTTTATCATCCATAAATTTACTCCTTACCGCTTGTTTCGGTTCTTGGGGGACAGGGACTGTGTATCACAAAATATCCTCTAACTCCCTCAGTGTTTCTGCATTTATCTTCTTTACCAGAGCAAAAAGAAGTTCAACGGCGTGTTGATAGTCATCTAGATGGGCGAGCCCTACGTGGTCGTGAATATACCTTACCGGGATGCCTATAACCACCGAAGGCACACCCTCTCGAAATACGTGTATTTTACCGGCATCCGTGCCGCCACCGGCCATAACTTCAAATTGGAACGGTATGTTGTTTTCCTGCGCGGTTTTGATCACGAGATCCCTGAAGGGGATATGTGGAATCATGCTGGCATCATAAAAGCCGATAACCGGACCTTTGCCTAAATATGTTTTGGTAGGTGCTTCATTGTCACTTATGCCCGGAGTATCCGTGGCTACAGTAACATCAACAACCAGGGCCAGGTCCGGCTTTACCACATCTACGCTGGTATTGGCCCCCCTGAGCCCTACCTCTTCCTGTACAGTCATCACACTGTAAACTGTATTGGGGTGCTCACCCCGGCTGATTCTTTGGAACAGCTCTACCACCATGGAACAACCGGCACGGTCATCAAGGGCTTTGGCCATAAAGGTTTTTGAGTTTTTACAAAGCATAAACGGCTGTAGGGAACTACGGGATT
>JAALLR010000419.1_pt1 | contig 10206 bp, 12 predicted proteins | sample 7245931 | NCBI WGS metagenome assembly JAALLR01 (sample SAMN13049201, study PRJNA578106) | oil field metagenome | isolation source: filtered produced water from oil reservoir B9 | place: USA:offshore Texas | collected 2016 | reverse complement strand
TCTTTCTTACCCAGGTTGCTGACATGTTCAACAGCTTTGCCACCCTCTTCTTTCAGGTGCTCATGCAGTCCCCTGGCCCACATCTCACCGCGCATGGCCAGAGAGATACCTGAAGGCGGGACCACATAAAGGGCAGTGACTTTCGCATCGTTTCTCTTTGCAAGTTCGATACCCCAGTCTACTGCGTTCTTTACATTTTCAGAACCATCGGTAGCTATCAATATTCTGTCTATTTTTACGCTCATTTTCTACCCCCGATTAAAAGAGCGTAATTAGTTTGATATACGTTTTTCGCCTGTGTTTATCCGTCACAGTTATTCGCTATCAATAAAATATCAGATAGATTATTGTAGACTTCAGCGTAGTTTGTGTACTTGCTCAGAACTTCCACAACAGATGGAAGCGGGTCTGCCCAGATTTCAGGCAGGTAAGCTTCTCCTTCAACTCTGATCTCATATGCAAGCTGCTCATGGGTTGGTCTGAACCGAGCATTCACACCTTCCTTGTTCCCCCTGGCATCGATACGATACCATCCAATTCCTTCCATGTATACTGCATTGAGTCCATGAAGACAGAAAGGAGCTCCCTTATCATCTCTGCTCAGGCGCTGATAACAGATACCTGCAGGTATGGAATTTGCCCTGAGCAGTGCTGCCAGTAGATGGCTTTTGGCATAGCAATAGCCTGTACCATGTTCCAGGACCTCGGATGCTTTCAGGGTGACTGGATTCATGTGGTAATCATGACTGTGTTTTATCTCGTCTCTGACAAACTCGAAGCAGAGCCTGGTCATCTCTAAAGGGTCCTTTATTTCCAGTGCAAATTCCTTTGCTTTTTCCATTACAGTCGGATGGTCAAAATCGATGATGGATGTTGGTTTCAGATAATCTTGCATTGCTGTCATAGATCTCAATTACTACAATTATTTCTAATATTGCTGTTATTCCAGAAAAATTACACGTATAGATGAAAATGTAAAAAATATTTAGTTGGACATTATGGCCAAAAAGAATATATCCCTTTAGAAAATTTCCTGGACAAAGAACGTAAAAAATTATAACAGGGCTTCACGGGGTCTACTACTAAGTTCTGTATTTACTGGTGCATCGGGTATGATTTTTTGGTAGTACAATGGACAACATTCTAAAATTATGAAAACGGGTTCAATCATTAAAAAAGGAATTATCCTGTTAGCTATTTTAGTAACTATACTATCAGTTTGCACTTTGAATGGAAATGATCTCATTAATAGGGACCCATTTTTCCTTCTGTTGCATCCATTAGAAATATTTCATCCTGATGATAATGGCGGTTACATCGTAACCCCCGCAATCGGACCAGTAGGTGAAGACGAGATAGTTAAAAGCAGTGGCGCTGATAAAACTATTACCTTCTGGGAACTGCCTTTGTGGATACAACTATCTGTTATAAGCGGAGCTGCGTTCTCTACGCTTACACTACTGAAATGCTTCCCGATCCTCCTTGGGAAAATACTATCCGGGGATATTAATCCAAAACTGCAGGAAATTGTTTCTTACATAACTGAGAATCCTGGCTGTCTGGAATCCGAGATATCCAGAGATCTGGATATAAAGCGAGGTACTCTTAGGTACTATATCTCAAGACTGGCCTCTGATAATCGTATACAGACTATTAAAAAAGGTAAGATAAAAGGTATATTCCATATCACTTGTTCAAAAACTGATGACCAAAAGCTACTTCATCTTCACAGGAAGAACAAAAACCGTAAACAGATAATTCAGACTATAACTGAAAGGCCGGGTATCACCGGACAGGAGTTGTCCTCACATCTCAACATCGACAAAAGTACAGTACACTGGCACATAACAGAACTCAAAAAGGATGATCTCATCTGCATTGAAAAAGATGGCAGGTCCAGAAGGTATTATTCTCAGCTCAAATGATACATACTTGTATTATTTGACTCTGCATCTTCTAGCGATTGATTAATAGTTGCATATCCCAAATCTTCAAGATACTTCCTTTTCAATTCCTCAGGATAATTTTCAGGCAAGTGCTCCAAATCTTCAATGGATTCAATCTTAACTGAATCAATCTTCATATCCTCTTCGATAAATTTTCTCACGGATTCGTTTGTCTTAGCCAGTTCACGAAGTTCATCTGTCGAAAGACGACTCAATTCATCTCCTAATTCATCTCCCGTTTCAAACCAGGGAGCTGATGGCATTTCTTCATCTTCTTCCTTGACATCTTCCATTGTTACAGCTATCATAAGGAAAAACACTGCCATGATCAACAGACTTAATGCTATTCTTTTTGTGTTCATGTTTCTTTACTCCGTTTCTTCTGAGCAATCTGTTCAGCAGTGAAACCTTCATCAACGCAGTCTGACATGGGCAGGTTCAGACCTATTAAGAACAATATCAATAATGATCTCTTTACCATATATATCACTGTTAAGTTCTTTATTAGGCTGTTAAGAATAACATAGTTCTTATAAACTACTTATGGCCGAATCGTCCAACTGTAAATATCTCTTTGCGACCATTTAACGTCCGATAGACTACCTAAATAGTTTGATGTTATGGCCATAATTAATTTATAAGTCAGATTACAACTGCATATAACACATTAAAAATAATGTTGTATATTAGAAATTAAATTTAATAAAGAGTCTAAATTTCGAACCAGTGGGCAAACTGATCAAATCAAGAAGAGGATAAATATGCACAACAAGGAAAGAATACGGATACACAGCTTAATTGTTTCAATGCTACTCATCGGACTTGCTTTTTCGCCTGTTGTCAGCGCAGATGTTAAGATGTACTCGACCTCAGAGGCGGAAGTGATTGAAGGTAACGATGAATCAATACTATACCAGGATATAACTTTTGCAAAACTTAATATCAATCCGACTTATTCGAACACTCGGTTAAAACCGGGGAGCAATGATGAGATCTCAGTAACAGTGACTAACAAAGATAATAAAACAATCACGCTCGAACCAAAAATGGTTCCAACTGCTTATGAACAAAACCTCTTTGATGAAAGCTGGATCAGCATAACACCTGCCAGCAAAGACCTGGAACCAGATGAAAAGGTAGAATTTATAATTACGGTGGACATTCCTGAAGACGCAGATATTGGAGATTATGGAGCTGATATTGCATTTACAGATGATGTAATGCCGCAAACATACTCAGTCTATCCACAATATATCAATGCCATGCACCTCTTTATCGAAGTATGGACTCCTCCGAACATTCAGATACAAACACCATATGTAAGTGACCGTGTCGAATCAGGAGAAGTATATGATTATGAGATCAAGCTTAAGAATATAGGTGACCATGATATTGGGATCGATCCGGAGTTTAGTGACGAACAACGGTATTTTTCCAGTATCTACGGAACAAGTTCACTTGCATTTGAAAACGATGCAATCAGCATCACCGCTCCTTCTGTTGTAAAAGCAGGGGAAACGGCTGTTGTGAACGTACACCTTGAAGTACCAGATGCTGCAAAAGGAACATATTTCGGCTCTATTGATCTGGACATTGACGATCCTTCAATAGATGAGTGGGATGATGAAGTATCATTGGAATTTGAAGTATGGACCCAGCCTACTGAACCTTACACCAAGGTATTCACAACCCAGACCAATAATCCTATAATTATAGAGGTATCCACCAATACTTACAATTATGACAGATGGATGGAAGCAGACAGCCAAAACCAAAATGAAGATCCTTCTTTTGACCTGACACTCCAGAATGGATCAGGTGATGTTGAACTAAACCTGGTTAAAACTACTTATAGCGGTACCGTAAGTCTCGGAGCTTCCTCCTATCCACCCTGGGAGATCGATGGTGCCGGAATTTATCAGGAAGTTACGGAATCATACGTAGAGACATATGATACATCAGGTTCCATCGGAGAATGGACATTAAGCATACTTCCAGTCAATATAGAAAGGTTTGAATATTCCATAACTATCGGAGATTGAAAATAAGCATGGTGCACGGACATACTGATATGTCCGTCTCTCTTTTCAGGTGAAATCCATGGTCCATATTTCTAAAATATCCATAGCCATATTGATAATGATTTTTCTCTCCGCCGGTATTTTTTCCCTGACAGATTCCACTCCTTCTTCTTCTGTTAATGAATTCAAATGGATTGGCACAACTCCTGCAGACTTTGATAAGATCGAGGAAAATATCGCTCAACAGCTCAGTCCTTATCCTGGTATAAAATACGATAACATAACGCTCAGCGCATCAGAGGAGAGTAACAAAATACACATACATGCTACAGCTTCTTCTTCTGATTCAAGATATGCTGACAGATATGACTTTACATACCATGACGATGAGCTGATACTTGCCGGCTATATCCTTGAAGCTATTCCTGAATCGGTCCGGTCTGAAGCTATTGTTCTGGCCATTGAGAACGAAGAAATTGCCAGTGCTATGGATTCCGGTATGCAAATTAAGGGAGATCCTTCCGTAAAACAAATACTACCAAAGACCTCGGAGAAATTCTATACCGGAAAGAGCCTGATCAGTGTAACATGGCTGGACAGTTCGATATCTGCTCTTGTCGATATGGATACCAGTACGGTTGTTCAGGTCTGGACAGGATCTGAATAATCGTCCTATCTGAATGAATAAGCTTACTTAAGAGAGCTAACATAAGCATTTATTATATGTTTACCATAATAAATCATCATAAGTTAGGAGGTGGCAGTATCAAAACTTTTCACAAAACAATCATCGGTATTGTAACGGTGATGATTTTCTTCTTTGTAGTCTTCCCTTTCATTTTTGTCGGATCACCAACTCCGTTATTTAGTATTTGGAATCAGGATACTGTAACTCATGAGGTGACAGTTGAGATATTTGGCCCTACCAATCAATCCATGCTCAAGGAAAAGTACGTTGTCGAATCTGATGAAAGAATTACAGAAGAAAAGTCACTTTTAATGGTATTCAGAACATTGTTTAAAGGAACTGAAAGTGGATATCTTGTAGTGGCAACACTTGACGATAATAGTACTGTCTCCCAGGAGATTGCCTATCATCCCTGGAATGAAATGTCGATCGATATCAATGACAATGAGTTATCAATAGGTGAGATAACAGTTTGAATTATACTCTGATATCAGGATTGTGAAATATGAGGACTCTTTACAAACTAGGAATTGGCTTCATACTGTTGCTGATTATTTCTGTTGGCCTGCTTTCTTTTTGGTGGGAAGGACATGAGCAGGAAATGTATGAAAGAAATTACATGAGCCATTATGATTATGATGCTGTTCTGTATATAGACTCACCTCTGAACAATGTAACTCTCTATGTTCCACTCCCAACAATGAACAATACGTCTTCTGTAGGACAAAAAATCGTGAACAACAGTTATAGAGGCCCCCGTTCCGAATGGGAAACTGCACTTGTGGAAACAGAACACGGACTGATGCTCTCACTGAAAACTGATCATTTTGAGCCACACCTAGTTCTCAAAGGAGAAGGCCCAGATACCTATCCAATGCCTCTCTCGTTTAGTACAGGAGTATCCTCTGAACATACAATAGATACCAGAGACCTGATTAACAACGAGCCACTTCTGGAACCAAAGTATAATCTCACTTATTTAGGTAAAACCACAAGTCAGAGGGATGCTGATGCATACAGGTATGAAGGTAGGGTATATGCCTACTATGATACTTCTCCGAATACTACTGTCACCATGGACGTTCATATGGGTGGAACTAATGAATGGGCAGAAGCTGCAGGATGGCCATCTAACAATTACAGAGACTATATTAGAATAGAATTATCAGGACCTCAAAATGGTTGGATAGCAGAAGAAGGTGAACTTGTAACCGGGGAAGGTACATATCGGGATCAATGATACAATGATACAATGATACAATGATACAATGATCAAAAAACACATGAAGCCTGTAAATCTCATTATCTTAATGCTTTTACTTTTCACCATAAGTGGTGCTTCTGCATCTACATTCACAGTAGACATGCACAGTAACAACACCAGCTATGCCTTTTCCTCAATACAGGATGCAATCAACCATGCCCAGGAACAAGATTCCATAATCATCAGTAAAGGAATCTACACTGAAAGTCTTACCATCGATAAACCTGTAGGTCTATATTCTGTTACCCTTGATCCCAAGGACGTAATTCTTGAATCCAGCAATTCTTCATCACCTATAATTCACATCCGTTCGGATGATGTAAAAATAGGTGGCATAACTATAACAGGACAAAATGATACACATCCCACAGCTGGGGTTCTAATAGACAATGCAGACAATTTACGGATACAAAACAACGTCATTAGCAACACCCAAGACGGCCTTTATATCAAGTATTCCTCTGGAAACAATATTCAAAATAACACTGTCTGCTCGAATACTGAACATGGGATATATCTTCTTGATTCCACATTGAGCAGCCTGAAAAATAATAGTATTCATGATAACAAACGCGGTTTTTATGTGGATGAAGCTGATCAGATAATCATTGAATATAATAACATCACCAATAATCAGATGTATGGAATGGCCCTTAGGGAATCTTCTTCCAGCACAATTACAGAGAATGAACTAATCCTCAATAATATCGGTTTGTCATTGACATCATCCGACAAAAATACTGTCTTTGGCAACAATCTCAATGAGAACAAGCAATATGGTCTTCATTTATGGCAATCAAACTCAAATTCAGTAAAAGAAAATCATTTTGCAGAAAATGAGGACTCTGGAATACGCTTAATTTCCCTGAGTTCAAATAACATATTCGAACAAAACACTTTCTACAACAACCTGAACGGAATCACAATAGAAAGCACTGACAACAATATCATCAAAAATAACAAGTTTCGATCAAATGAGGAATATGGGATTTATCATCGATATCCGGACGACAAAAATACGATTGAAGACAATTCATTTGCAGACAATACTTCTGAGAACATAAACCTCAGCCCATTTCAAAAAATCCTCATTTTTATCATCACTCTGATAGTACTAACTATAATTGCTTTTTACTTCGGCCTAGCCTGGTTGAAGAAAGGTATTGCGGGGTTGATAGTACTTGCTATATTAGTCCTCATTCTGACAATTATCTGGTACTTCCCATTTGAAGCAGATATGCCTGGAAACAATGTTTATATTGAGAATTTAGAAGCCAACGCCAGTCCCATAAATGAAACACATTCAGAAGTAACTATTTCAATGGATCTGGATTATCTCTACAAAGATGCTTTTTCTCATAGTGATCAACATGGTGAAATGACGGATAGCCTGCCGGTCTTTGTCCAGATAGAAACAGCCAAGCTTGATGACGGAATGAATTCAAGCGGTGTAAACATGAAATTGGTGCATGAAGAGCAAGTTGTTCTGGATTATCTAGAATCCAATCATTATGAATATACGCTTGATATGAAATCCGGAAACAACTATGAAGTTTTGGTCGAGGTCATGCTGAAAAGAGAACTACCATATCCGCATCCTTCTTATGGAGAAGTAAAATGGGAATTGCTTGGAGGGCTTGGAGGATATATCGACTTGAGATAAAGATACCTATATGTACGAAATAAGCTTGGACAACAATATAACAAAGAGACAAATTACAGGAGAATACCCTGAAGATTTGAGTTTAGAGTTCCTGCTCATTGAAATCAACGAATATCCGGATGAAGCATTAGAACTAGAACCTGCTATTGAATAGGATATGTATATTTGCAATTGAAAAAAGACACATGGGAAACAAATTGAATACTTTTTTAGTCTTCTTAATTGTTGCAGGACTTCTGGGAACGGCTTTTTATTTTTTTCAGGTAAACTACTTTGACGCTGAACAAGGAATCACACATATAGATTATGCTATCAATATTTCTGATGATAGAGAATTGGTCGGGTTTGCCAGTGATGTTTTCATTGGAAAAGTAATCGAGCAGGTTAGCACTTCAAAAGAACCGTATCTACAAACACATTTCAGTGTAGAGGTCATAGAAACGATAAAAGGTAATGCTACAGGAACCGTCATCGTTAATCAGTTCGGTGGCTATGAGTACGTGTTTGTTTGGAAGTATCTGTCCCTTGGAGAAGGGGATGAACTGCTCCAGCCAGGAGAAACCTATCTTTTTGTCACCAAAGGAAATGATGAAAGAGGATATACTTTTGTTTCTGTATATGGTAATCTTTTGATTGAAGACAAGGAAGACTATCAACAGAAGAAATTGAGATTTCAGAAAGCATTTGCAGAAGAGATTCCTTTCAAATATCCTGAAAAAAGAGAACAGAACGAACAAGAATAACTATCATTTTGTGTTCTATAAGCAAGTTCTCAAGCACCCATAAATGCTAAGTTGGGATACCAATTTTAATTATCTCTCATTAATAATATTCTACCAAGTACAAACAAAATTCCCGTTGGAATCCACAAAAAGCCCATGAATAGAAATCCAGCTACACCAGATGCAATTATAATGAATGCAGAATTACGAACATTTTCCGATAACTTGTAAGCTGATACTATTCCAATAACTGCAAGTGCTGTTGATGAAAATGTATAGATTGCCATCACTGTGTTTGGGTCAGATATTCCCAGTACGGGTTTCACAGCATAAACAAAGGCCATGCCATTGGTGGGTATTATCCCTTTAATTAAGCCGTACAGTCCTAAACTTATAAAGATACCTAAAACTCCACCAATTACTGTTAAGTATCTTCCTCTGCTTTCTGTCATTTAAGCATTCCTCATTGAGTTTGTAAATTAATTAAAAAGTCTAAGTAATTTATTTATTATGGTCATAATATCAAACTCAAATCTTGTTCATCAGCGGGTAATTTGACAATTGGAACAATCAAGTCAAATCTTGATAATAGGTTGAAAAACCTGTTTAAGAGAAAATACAGTCTAAATGGGGATCTTAGAAGAATTCAAAAATCACAATATGGTTGAAAAATAAAAAATATGAGAAAATTTGAAGAAAGACAATCAACAGATGTCTTTCAGGTGGAACTGGTACTTTCCGAGCTTTCCGCCATAGTTTCCTGCGGTGATCTTTGATACACCAGGAACTTCAATGGCTGCCTCAATTCCTGCCTTCATTGCCTTCTGGATAGCGTCCTCGTCAAGACCGTTGATGACAAGCTCGTAAACTGCCTTCACACCTTCGGGGATCTCGGTTCCCTCTACCTTGTCCCTGATTGATGGGCAGAACTTCTCGTTTGCGGTTGCCTTCATGAACTTGTAGTTGTTAAAACCTGCCTTGGAACCACTTGCAACAATTCCGCCAGGGAACGGGGTGATGGTGCCTTCAAGATCCTTGATGGCATCTACAGCAACCTCTGCTGCAGTGAGTGCTGTCATCTGGCTGTCACCGAAGATGAAGAAGTTACCGCCTGCAATACCTGCAACAGCACCGATGTTCTCTTCCACGAGGAAGTCGCCTTCCATGATAGGGATGCTGTACATCTTGCGGCCGTCTACTTCTGTCTCGGATTCCATTCCGTCACCGAAGAACTTGAGCTTGAAACCTACGTTGAACTGCTTCTCTGCATCAGGAAGACCGCTGAAAACAGCTGTTGTTGGTGCTGTAAGCACACACTGGCCGAGGCGCTCGAGTAACTGATGCTCGAGTGATTCGTACCCGAAGGTGCAGAACTGGACATATACACCAGGTCTTCCGTCAGGTGTCTCATCAGGACCTACGAACTTCTCGATACCGGCTTCTGCAGGGCACATGATTACTGATGTACCGAATCCTGTTGCTTCCAGAGCTGCTATCTCTGCCCAGCGTTTTGTAGCTGCGGTGATGAGAACCCTTGCAATCTTGATCGGAAACGCTTCTGCGAAAGTATCTTCAATTTCTACTCCGTTGATTTCCATAATAATCCCTTCTTACAGGCTTTAAGTTTCAGGTCTGGACCTGTCTTAGCCTTTTGTTTTTAAATTTAAGTGAATTCAAATTTGAGGTCCGCTAAACTCTAACGTGACCACTCAGCAATATTAGAATACAATGACAGTACATATAATCTTCGAAAAGCCGATTTTACTTACCGCCGGAGTTGTTATAGGTTTTCTCGAACAGTGCAAACATCTCCCTGTCCATTTCCCTGTATTTCCCAAGTTCGAAAACTGCTTCGTTCACAAAGATCGTAAGGTTTTCCCTGTTTGAGAGGCTGGCAAGTGT
>JAALLR010000417.1_pt1 | contig 10216 bp, 8 predicted proteins | sample 7245931 | NCBI WGS metagenome assembly JAALLR01 (sample SAMN13049201, study PRJNA578106) | oil field metagenome | isolation source: filtered produced water from oil reservoir B9 | place: USA:offshore Texas | collected 2016 | reverse complement strand
CTACGGTGCCTATCTGGGCATCGAGGTCATCGCCCGGCAAAACGAACTGGTCTGGCCGGTGTGGCTTCTTTCCCTTTTCCTGGTGCTTCTTCTCGTGGCCAAGGAAATCAATCCCGATAACCTGAGGCCGTTCCTGGAAAACGGGGTCCTTCCGGTCCTCAAAGGAAGTGCGGTGATCGGCCCCTTCCGGGGAGAGATCTTCCTTTTACTCATGCTTTTCCCCTACCTCCACCGGAAACGGGAAGCACTGAAAACCGCCGGTTACTTTCTGGTTGCAGAGGCAGTCATCTCGGGAACAATAACAGCGGTAATAATAGGCGTCTTCGGCGATATCGTACCCACTTACATGCTCTTCCCCATTTATGAACTCGCCTGGTACATTTCGACGGCTCAGTTCCTGGAACGCATTCAGATTCTGATCGTGGTCATGTGGATAGCAGGAGTGATCGTCAAAATGGCCGTATTCTATCACTCCGCGGCAGTTGCCGCTGCCGCAACCCTGGGACTCAAGAACTACCGGATTACCATCCTTCCTATAATGGCAGCCACAGTGGTGATCAGCAGGGTGTTTTACGGAACCCATCTGCAGTTGACCGATTTCCTGTTCAAGATTTTGCCCTACTACGGGCCGGCGGTGGAACTCTTGATACCCGCCCTGATTTTATTAATCGCCATCATCCGCAGGAAAGGTGGAGAGAAACCCAAATGATCGTGTTGAACCGCCGAACATTGAGCATCTTACTGGTCATTTTGCTCCTTTCCACCTCCGGGTGCTGGAGCAGGAGGGAAATACAGACTCTGACCATCAATTCTGCCATCGGTATTGACCGGATCATCACCAACGGACGGCCCAAAATCCTGCTCTCCGTGCTCACGCTCAGGCCGACCCGAGCCGCCGGGGTCAGGAGCGGAGGGAACACAGGCCAGTCACCGGAAACAAGTCCCGGGCAGGTCATTTCGGTCACCGGGGAGACCATCCAGGACGCGGTGCGCAACTGGAACATGCGCTCCTCCAGGCAGCTCTTCATGGCCCATACCGTGCTTATTGTGATCGGGGAGACCGTTGCCAGAGAAGGGATCGGCCGGGTGATCGATTTCGGCAACCGCAACCGGGATATTCCCAAGCGGGCGATGGTGGTGGTCTGCCAGGGGCAGGCTCGGGACTGTCTCCAGGCCATTCCCGAGTTCGAACCGCTGCTTGCCACTGAGGCCTATAATATACTTAACCTGAATAAATTATTTACTTCGAAAACAAGGGGAAGGAATCTTCTTCAGGTGATGTACGACCTCATGACCCCCGGGATAGAAACAACCCTGGCCTTCCTGAAAACCTTCATACCACCGGAAAAAGGATCGACCATCAGGCAGGGGGCTCAAGGGGCGGGGGGAAAAGAGTCCGGTGATAGGAACCAACCCCAGCAGAAGACTTTTTCTGTGACCGGAGTTATGGCCTTCCGAGGCGATCGAGCGGTGGGGCGATTAAATGAGGTAGAAACCCAGGGGCTAATGTTCATCAGAGATGAGGCACAGGGAGGAATAATTCCACTGGCCTTCAATTCCACCCAGGATAACGCATCCTATCTCTTTCGCGATGTCCGTACCAAAGTAAAACCGATAGTCAAAAGGACGGGAATCGCCTTTCAGGTTAAAATTAAGGGAACAGGAGAATTGATAGCAACAGCACCGGAAACCGTTGATATTACAAAGAGAGGAGATGTCAAAAAAATGGAGGCTCTGATCAACCGGGAGGTGGAGCGGCGCTGCCGGAATGCCGTAGCCAGAGCCAAGGGACTAAGGTCCGATGTCTTCGGGTTCGGTGATAAACTCCACCGCACCCATCCCCAGGTTTGGAGGAAGATCGAGAACCGCTGGGAAGAGACCTTCCCTTACGTTAATGTGGATATCCAGGCAGATTTCTCCTTAGAGCACTCCGGTCTGCTCACCAGGTCACTGAAGATAAGATAGCAAAATTTTTCCGGCGCAGAAAGCTTGAAGAGCAGCCTTTCCGCCGGATGACGAAAAAACTGCTCCCCTCTTTATCGCGGCATCGGGCCCCTGGTTAAAGCCTCCCGGCAATCGCCTTGGCCATCTCCGATGCCCTGGCAGTGCCTCCTAAGTCGTAGGTCAGGTATTTCCCCTCGGTGAGGACATCATCGACCGCCTTTTGCACCCGCTCAGCGGCCTCCTTCTCGCCCAGATGCTTAAGCATCATCACCCCGGAGAGGATCGTCGCCAGAGGGTTCACCTTATCCATCCCGGTGTACTTTGGAGCGCTTCCGTGTACCGGCTCAAAAACGGCATAGTCCTTTCCGATGTTGGCACCGGGAGCCACACCCAGCCCGCCGACAAGCCCGGCGCAGAGGTCGGAAAGGATGTCCCCGTAGAGGTTGGGCATCACCAGTACGTCAAAATCCTCCGGCCTCTGAACGAGCTTCATGGAGCAGGCATCGACAATCCGGTCCTCGAATTCGATATCCGGATAGTCCGCGGCCACCTCCCGGGCCACCTCCAGGAAGAGGCCGTCCGTGCACTTCATGATGTTGGCCTTATGCACTGCGGTGACCTTTTTGCGCCCTTCGCGCCGGGCAAGTTCAAAGGCAAAGCGGACGATCCGCTCCGAACCGGGGCGGGTGATGATCTTGATGCTCTCAGCAGCATCTTTGCCTACCATATGTTCAATACCCGCATAAAGGTCCTCGGTGTTTTCCCGCACCACAATCAGATCAACGTTGCGGTAGGGGGTGTTGACGGCGGGGAGGTTTTTGGCCGGGCGCACGTTGGCGAAGAGGTCCAGCTCCTTGCGCAGTGCCACATTGACGCTGCGAAATCCCGTGCCTACCGGTGTCGTCAAGGGCCCCTTGAGGGCGACTTTGTTCCTCCTGATGGATTCCAGAACCTGATCGGGAAGGGGTGTGCCGTACTTTTCGATCACACCGGCTCCGGCTTCCACAACCTCCCATTCGATCCCCACATCAGCAGCATCGAGGACGATTTGGGCCGCTCTGGTTACATCCGGCCCTATTCCATCACCCGGAATCAAAGTAATGGTATACTTCTTCAACGCTCCACACTCCTTCGATTGGTGCCGCAAAGTAACTTATTCCAGATTAAATGTCCCGTACTTACGGAAGTGCTCCACAAGACCCCCATCTGCCAGGATCTTCAGCATAAAAGGGGGCAGGGGCTTGATAGGGGTCTCCGTCCCCTGCGTCAGGTTCTTGAGCACGCCCCGTTCCAGGTTCACAACCAGCTCATCCCCCGACCGAATGGAGGAGGTATCACAGACCACCACCGGGAGCCCAGTGTTGATGGCATTCCTGTAAAAGATCCGGGCAAACGACTGTGCCAGCACGGCACCGACACCGGCGTTGAGCAGGGCGAGGGGTGCCTGTTCCCGGGAAGAACCGCAGCCGAAGTTGCGGCCGGCCACCACGAAATCACCGGGCTGCACCTTTCGGGCAAAATCCGGGTCCAGGTCTTCCATCACATGCTGCGCCAGCTCCTTCATATCAAGGGTCTTGAATTTATACTTTCCGGAGATGATATAATCGGTGTTCACGTCGTTTCCAAAGCAATGGGCCCTACCCCGCAGTTCCATAACCTGCAACCTCCTTTACTCCAGAAACTCCCTGGGATCCGTAATCTCTCCCCTGACGGCAGAAGCAGCCACGGTAGCCGGAGAGGCCAGGTAGATAAAGGCCTTATTGTTGGCCATGCGCCCCTTGAAATTCCGGTTCGCCGTGGAAATCACATTTTCCCCGTCCGAGGGGATGCCGTTATGAGTGCCCACGCAGGGGCCGCAACCGGGGGTCACAACCGCCGCCCCGGCGCGCACCAGGGTCTGGAGCACTCCGGTTTCCATGGCCTCCAGATAAACTTTGCGAGAGGCGGGAGCAACGATCAGGCGGACACCGGGGTGAACCCTGCGCTGGTGCAGAATCCGGGCCGCCACGGCCAGATCCTCCAGCCTGCCGTTAGTGCAGGTCCCCAGCACAGCCTGCTGGATGGGTGTGCCCTTTACCTCCCCTACCGGCACTCCGTTGTCCACCCTGTGGGGTTTGGCCACATAGGGCTCCAGGTTGCTCACATCATACTCCTTGACCGCAGCATAACTGGCATCGGGGTCAGGGCTAACGGCCTCAAACTCCCCGCTTCCATGGCTGCGTACCCACTCCCAGACCTTGTCGTCCGCCTCCATCAGGCCGACCTTGGCTCCCATCTCAATGGCCATGTTGGAGATGGTGAAACGCCCCTCCACAGAGAGGGCACAGATCGCTTCTCCTGTGTACTCCGCAGCCATGTATGTGGCACCATCGGCGGTCACCTGGCTGATCAGGTACAGGATCAGATCCTTGGAGTAGACCCCTTTGGGAAGACGCCCGTGGCAGATGAATTTGATGGTTTCGGGTACCTTGAACCACATCTTGCCTGAGATTAAGGCTGCTGCCAGATCGGTGGAACCGACACCGGTGGCGAAGGCATTTAAGGCACCGTAGGTACAGGTGTGCGAATCCGCGCCGATCACCAGCGACCCCGGCCCTACATGCCCCTTCTCCGGCAGAAGCTGATGGCAGACACCCTCACCGACGTCGTATAAAGTTATCCCCTTTTCCTTTGCAAATCTGCGCATCAGGCTGTGAAGAGCAGAAACACCCTCCAGAGGGCTGGGGGCACTGTGGTCGATGACAAAGGCAACCCGCTCCGGATCAAAGACGCTCTCCCCGTTCATCTTCTCAAAAGAGCGAATGGCCAGAGGGGCCGTGCCATCCTGCCCCATCCGGAAGTCGACATCGGCAACTACAATATCGTTGGCATAGGCATCCCGTCCGCTCTTCCTGCTGAGAATCTTTTCCGCTATGGTTTTCCCCAAGTTTTCTCCTCCTCCTATTGCTTCGCCGCCTGTCCGGCCTCGCGCTCGCGGATATAATCCTCATAGATGTAAACAAGCTCCTTGTCAAAGAGCGGCCGTTTCAATTCCACCGCGGCCACGCGCACCCGGGCCAGAATATCCTCGGCGGCCTCTCTGCTCAGGTGAATGCCGTATTCTTCAAACTTGGCCCGGATGGCACTGGTCCCGGAATGCTTTCCGATGACGATCTGACGCTCCAGCCCTACCTCCTCGGGGCAGAAGACCTCGTAGGTGCGCGGGTCCTTCAAGGCGCCGTCGGCATGGATCCCGGACTCATGGGCGAACATGTTGGAGCCGACTATCGGTTTCCAGGCCGGCAACTCCCTCTTGGATGCCAGGGAAACATACTCGGCTATTTCCCTGAACTTCTCGGTTTTAAAATTGAGGTCGATTCCCTGAAGGTGCTTCAGGGCCATCACCACCTCTTCCAGGGCAGCATTACCCGCCCGTTCACCCAGGCCGATCACCGTAACCCCGACCCAAGTGGCACCTGCCCGCACCCCGGCCAGGGCATTGGCGGTGGCCATCCCAAAGTCGTTGTGGGTATGCATCTCTATTTCAATTCCCACCCTGGCTATCAAATCCCCGATCTTCTCATAAGTCGTAAAAGGATCCAGGATTCCTACGGTGTCGCAGTAGCGCAGGCGGTCGGCACCGGCCTCCTTGGCCGCGCGCGCAAACTCGCAGAGGAAGTCGGGATCCGAGCGTGAGGCATCTTCGGCGTTGACAGAAACATAAACTCCGTGCTTTTTGGCAAACTCCGTGGCCTTGACCATGCTCTCCAGCACCTTTGCCCTGGTGCTGCGCAGCTTGTGCTCGATATGAATATCCGAAGTGGAAATGGAAATGGCCACAGCGTCAACACCGCAATCGAGAGATTCTTCGATATCTCTGATCACGGCGCGGTTCCATCCCATGATGCTCGCCTTCAAACCGAGCTTGCAGATTTCCTTAATCGCCTCTTTTTCATGCCCCCCCATTACCGGGATTCCGGCTTCGATCTGATCTACCCCGAGAGAATCCAGCATCCTGGCAATGCGTATCTTTTCCTGGTTGGCAAAGACAACTCCTGCGGTTTGTTCCCCATCACGAAGTGTGGTATCAACAATCTTGATCTTGCTCATAAGTTTCACCCCTCCCCGGAGCAATAAATACTAGCGACAACCATCAAGAGACCATACTTGCCGTAGCCCTAGAGGACAACAACTGTAACCTGCTAATAGCCGGCTTCTCATAAGAAATACTGTATTCACAAGATTTCTAGGCTGCCGTCTCTCATTCCTCCAGCCGCGGGCTGTTATTTTCAGGGACAGCTTGAGCATCCGGGTAGCACCAGCAGGAGGTGAAATCCCCGGAACAGTGCCCATCCCTAACCACCGAGCGATAACACCGGCAGTTCCTTCTTCCTGCAGGCGATAGCTGCCCTCCTGACTCTTGCACCGGTATTGAAAATTCAGGCGGGGCATTTCGCTTATATTCTCTCCTCCAGCATTCTGTTGACGAGCTGGGGGTTGGCTTTTCCCTTGGTGCGCTTCATCACCTGTCCTACGAGGAAACCGAGGGCCTTTTTCTTCCCCTTCCGGTAATCATCGACTACCTGTGGATGGGCGGCCAAAACCTCCTCCACGATCCCAGCCAGCTCACCCTCATCGCTGATCTGAACCAGCCCCTTCTCTTCAACGATCTGGGCGGCTCTCTTTCCGGTGTTGAACATCTCCTCAAAAACCGTTTTGGCGATCTTCCCGCTGATGATCCCCTTATCCATCAACTGCAGCATCTCAACCAGATGGGAGGGAGACAGCTTCGCCTGCTTCACCTCCAGGTTCTGGCTGTTAAGCAACCGCAGAAATTCCCCCATTACCCAGTTGCTCACCTTTTTGGCATCCGGATAGACACGGACGCACTCCTCAAAAAAGTCCGCCAGATCGCGGGAGGCGGTAAGCACGCCGGCATCATAGGCAGGCAGTCCGTAATCCCTGATCAGGCGCTCCCTGCGGGCAACCGGAAGCTCCGGCAGACTTCTGCGCAAACGCTCCACCTCTTCCGGGGACAGGACGATGGGCACGAGGTCGGGGTCCGGGAAGTACCTGTAATCGGAGGCCTCCTCCTTGGACCTCATGACAACGGTAATTCCTCTGTCTTCATCCCATCCCCGTGTCTCCTGGAAGACAACACCACCTGATTCATAAATAGAGCGCTGGCGCTGCACCTCCCCTTCCAAGGCACGCTGCACAGCCCGAAAGGAGTTCATGTTCTTGATCTCCACCTTGGTATTGAGGACATCTGTCCCCGCCGGTCGGAGAGAGACATTGGCATCGCAGCGGAGGGAACCCTCCTCCATCTTGCAGTCGGAAACATCCAGGTACTGAAGAATGGCCTTCAAATTCTCCAGAAACAGCCGCGCCTCCTCCGGAGTCCTGATATCCGGCTCGGTAACGATCTCCAGCAGCGGGACCCCCGCCCTGTTGAGGTCGACCAGGGAGTAGCCGGGATTTCCCTCTCCATGCAACAGCTTTCCGGCATCCTCCTCCATGTGCACCCTGGTGATCCCCACCCGCCGGGTATACCCGTCAACCTCTACGTCCAGGTAGCCGTTCCGACACAGGGGCAGGTCATACTGAGAGATCTGGTAGGCCTTGGGCAGATCGGGATAGAAATAATTCTTCCGGTCGAACTTGCTGAACGGAGCTATTTCACAGTTTAAGGCCAACCCTACCTGTACTGCATACTCCAGGAGGGACCTGTTCAAAACGGGGAGCACTCCAGGCAATGCCAGGCAGACAGGGCAGACATTGGTGTTGGGCTCACTGCCGAACTCATTGGGGCAGGAACAGAAGGCCTTTGTTTTCGTCCGCAGCTCGACATGCACCTCTAACCCGATGACAGCTTCATATCCGGCCATCAAGCTCATCCCCCTCTACGGCCCCAGCCGGGGATTTCCCTTGCAAAGGTGGCCGCTCTTTATGGTAAGGTGTATTCTGTTCAAAGGCGTAGGCAACCTGCAGCAGGTCCCCCTCCTTAAAAGCGGGGGCGATGAGCTGCATCCCCACCGGCAGCCCGCGCACAAAGCCGCAGGGCAGAGAGATGGCAGGAAGACCGGCCAGGTTGACGGGCACTGTATAAACATCTGCCAGATAAAGGACAATAGGGTCATCTAATTTCTCCCCCAGCGGGAAAGGCAGACATGGCGCCGTAGGGGAAACGAGCAGGTCAAAATTTTGGAAGAGGCGGCGGTAATCCTCCCTGATCAGCGTCCTCACCTTAAGGGCCTTCAGGTAATAGGCGTCATAATAACCGGAGCTCAAGGCATAGGTCCCTACCAGGATACGCCTCTTCACCTCGGGGCCAAACCCCTCGCTGCGCGTCCTGAGGTACAGCTCCTGAAGATCGAGCTCTTTTCCCTCTTCTGGGTTTGCCCGATAGCCATAGCGAATGCCGTCAAAACGCGCCAGGTTGGAGCTGGCTTCGGCCGGAGCTATAATGTAGTAAATCGCTATAGCATACTCGGCATGGGGGAAAGAGCACTCCTCAACAATCCCCCCGAGCTCCTCCAGCTTCTTTACTCCCTTTTTAACGACCTCCGCCACCTCCGGGTCAAGCCCCTCGTCGAACATCTCCTTAATGACCCCAATCCTCTTCCCTTTCATTTCTCCGGTCAAAAAGGAGGTATAATCCGGCACTTCCATAGGCACAGATGTAGAATCAAGAGGATCGTGCCCGGCAATGGCGTTGAGCACCAGGGCGCAATCACGGACATCCCTGGTCAGCGATCCCACCTGATCCAGGGATGAGGCGAAGGCCACCAAACCGTAACGGGAAACCAGGCCGTAGGTGGGCTTCATCCCCACAACCCCGCAAAAGGACGCCGGCTGCCTGATGGAGCCCCCGGTGTCGGAACCAAGGGCGTAAATCGCCTCACCTGCCGCTACTGCCGCCGCCGCCCCCCCACTGGATCCCCCGGGGACGCGGCTCAAGTCCCAGGGGTTGCGCGTCGGGAAGAAGGCGGAATACTCCGTTGTCGACCCCATGGCGAACTCATCCATGTTCAGCTTGCCGGTCACCACAGCTCCTGCCTGATACAGTTTTTCAACAACGGTGGCATTATAAGGGGGCACAAAGTTCTCCAGCATACGGGAGGCGCAGGTGGTGCGCACCCCCTGCGTGCAGAGGTTGTCCTTCAGCCCCACAGGGATGCCCGCCAAGGGCCCGCTGTCTTCCCCCTTCTGCCTCCGGGCATCTACCGCCCTGGCCGCAGCCAAAGCCTGATCCCTTGTAACGGTAAGATAAGCCCGGACATCTTCTTCTACCTGATCAATCCTTCTCAAAACGGAATCGGCGATCTCTTCGGCAGATACTTCTCCCCTCCGGATCAGATCCGCTAACTCGTGGGCCGTCAGTTCAAACAACTCCATAGCCACAATCTCCTTTTCGCTTAGTGCCTCAGCAAACTCGTTCGCCGGCTTCGCCACGGTCTCCCATTGAAGAACAGTCCCGCTTCCTTCAGCTCTCAGCGATCGAACATCAATCTCAAGCAGGTAAACTTAAAGGATCCGGGGAACCCTGAAGTAACTCCCCTCCCGCTGGGGTGCATTTCTGAAGGTGTCCTCCTGAACCAAAGGAGGGCGCTGTTCATCCTGGCGCCAGACGTTTTTAATGGGCAACACGTGGTAGGTCGGCTCCACACCTTCCGTATCGATTCTGTTTATCTTTTCGACAAACTCCAGGATGGAACTGAGTTGGGCGCCGACATCCTCGATTTCATCATCCCTCAACGACAAGCGCGCCAGCATGGCCACGTGTTCCACTTCTTTCCTGCTCAGTTTCATAAGCAAACCCCCTCAAACTGTAAGCCTTACCCCGGAAACATCGATTTTCGAGGACTGCACCCATTTTACCGCAGGGAAGCATCCGGTCCGACAACAAGCCTCAACCGGTGCAGGCAGGGAAAGAAAAAGGGAGTAATCACCACCGGCACCGGCTTCAATCACATTTATACTCCTAGATTATAGCAGAACAGGCAGAACACCGCAAGATAACGCGATCCTGAGCCAGAGATCGCGCTTCCAGTATTTGCCACCACCGCATCCCGACAGCCGCAAGGCTTCCAGCTCCAACTCCTGGTAAAGAGTGTAAATATTCACCTCTCCCTGAATTATCTTTTTTTCAGGGAACGTTTTAAATGCTCTTCACGTTCAACGGCTTAGGGAGAAAACCATTCCCGTCAAAACTGTCATTCTTTTTGGCTCTCAGGCCAGGGGTACCGCAGGAGAAGAATCCGATATTGACCTTTTGGTCGTCGTAGAAAAG
>JAALLR010000416.1_pt1 | contig 10224 bp, 10 predicted proteins | sample 7245931 | NCBI WGS metagenome assembly JAALLR01 (sample SAMN13049201, study PRJNA578106) | oil field metagenome | isolation source: filtered produced water from oil reservoir B9 | place: USA:offshore Texas | collected 2016 | reverse complement strand
ACTTTCGATAAAGGTGTAATTAGTTTGTATGTTTAACAATGCGATCCCCAATATTGCACAGTTAGTTGTTATAAGTGGCAAGTATATTCCCAATGCTTCGTAAAGGGCTGGGCTTGATTTTTTAATAAAGAACTCAACAAATTGAACAAGTACAGCAATTACAAGAATAAACACAATCGTTCTCAAAAATTCTACTCCAAGCATTATTAGTATCTGATTTAAGAGCCAAGTTATTACTCCCGCTAACGTCATGACAAAAATCACGGCGATAGACATACCAATAGCGGAACTTTTGCTTCTAGAAACTCCTAAAAAAGGGCAAATACCTAAAAATCTAGTTAAAATAATATTGTTAACTAAAGCGGCTGAAATAAACAGAAGGATAAGATTCATTTTTTAGCACCTGCCTTCTTCTTTTTATTTTCTCTACTTATACCTATTGAATTGAACATTCCAAGTAAAAGTCCTAAAGTTATAAAGGCACCAGGTGGGAGTATGAAAAGGTATAAATTAATGGCTTCTCCCCAAATAGGAAAACCAAAGATTGTTCCATTGCCCAATAATTCTCTTACCGATCCTAATAATACAAGGGCGCCTGTAAAACCTAAACCGATTCCCAAGGCGTCAAGTATTGAATCTACAACTCCATTTTTCGATGCGAAAGACTCTGCCCTTCCCATAATGATACAGTTAACAACTATCAAAGGTATAAATATTCCCAAAGTCTGCCATAATTTGTATGTTAATCCATGCATTATGAGATCTATCATTGTTACAAAAGAGGCTATAACTACAATATAAATAGGTATTCTTATCTTTTTAGGAACTATTTTTCTAATCAAAGAAATGACAATGTTTGACATTGTTAAGACAGATAGGGTGGCTATTCCCATACCTAAACCATTTTCTGCGCTTGTGGTTGTAGCTAAAGTAGGACACATTCCCAATACCTGAACAAAAACGGGATTGTTTTTTATCAAACCGTTGGTAAAGTTTTTTAGATCAGCCATCTTTTCACATCACCCCTTTCTCTTTTAAAAATTCTACAGCTGCATTGATAGAATCGGCGACCGCTCTAGGAGTAATTGTTGCTCCTGTCATTACATCACTAGTTTTTACTACACCTTGTTCTTTGTAAGTATTTATTGAATTAGTTGGGACAGTAACACCAGCGTCTTTATCGACTTTAACGCCTACATTTAAACCTGATTCTGGGATCGAGCTAAATCTTTTTTTTACAGATTCTTCAGAGATTCTGGCCCCTAGTCCCGGCGTTTCTTGTGAATAATTTATTACTTCTATTTTATTCAAAGTAATTTGGCCACCTTCTTTTTTGATGAACGAAATAACGCTAACCACATCTCCTCCGTATCCTACTCCTGAAACTGTCATGACATAAATTTCAGTGTTATTTTCAGTAAACTTATAAACAGGGGAATAGACTTTTGCATTTTTTTGACTTACGTATAAAACTCCATTTTGATCTTCTTTCCATATATTTCTTTCTAACTCTTCTTCGTTTTTAGGAATATTAGAAACTAAATATTCACCCGTATTTGCATCTTTTAAGACTTCTTCTATAGCTGACAATGTATTATTAAATTCGGATTGTACTATCATTGGATTCACAAAATTGTACACAACAGATACTAAAAATCCGGCAGCAATCATAAAGGCGGCTAAGATTAAACCTGTTTTTATATATTCACGCATGTTTTATCTCCCCTTTGGTTGTTCCATATATTTTGGGTTTTAACCAATCATCTATCAAAGGGACAAACGCATTCATGATAAGGATTGAAAAGGAAACACCTTCGGGGTAACTACCAAAGAATCTTATGATCATCGTCAAAATACCAGCTCCCATACCAAAAACGAACTGGCCCTTTATGGACATTGGAGAAGTAACCATATCCGTTGCCATGAACAATGCACCTAAGATCAAACCCCCTGCTAAAAGATGAAACAAGGGAGTTCCAAATTTATTAGGATCAACTATATGAAAAATAGTGCTAAAAATCAAAACCGTTCCTATATAGGATACAGGGATCATCAATTTTATTCTGCCTTTAATGACTAAGTATATGAAACCAATAATTAAAGCTAAAGCACTAACTTCTCCGATAGAACCAGGAATTCTGCCGATGAACATATCCCAGTAAGTATAATTTTGGAGTACTGTGTTCATTCCTTCTTCAGAAATTATTCCTAAAGGGGAGGCAGAAGTAACAATATCAGGATTCTGGTAATAAAAAGGTACATACCAGGTAGTCATAGCTGTAGGGAAAGATATCACCATAAAGGCCCTTCCAACTAATGCGGGGTTAAAAAAGTTTTGACCTAGACCTCCAAAAACTTGTTTTGCTAAAATGATCGCAACCACTACTCCTAACATAATTTGCCACCAGTTTACGGCTAAAGAAAGGTTCATACCCAAGAGTAATCCTGTAACAGAAGCGGAAAAATCAGGGATATGGTCTTTTTGCTTCCTTACAAAACGAACGATCGAAAAGTCCAATGTTTCTGCAAAAACCATAGAAAATAACATAATGAAAAGGGCTCGAAAACCAAAGATCCATGTTGAAACAATAACAGCAGGTATCAATGATATCAAAACATCGATCATAATTTTTCGGGTGGTATTGGTAGTTCGAAAATGGGGTGCTGCTTCAGTGCTAAGTTTCAACTCAACCCCTCCTTCTTTGAATGGCTTTTATAACCTTTTTTGTTGTCTTGAATGTTTTAACTAGCTCTATATTTGATGGACAAATGTAAGAACAAGCACCACATTCTATACAATCCATAATTCCATTTTCTTGTGCTATGTCATTTTTCCTAGCATCAGCAAGTTTTTTTAGATAATAAGGTTGTAGCCCTATAGGGCATGCTTTAACGCAAGAAGCACATCTAATGCATGGATATTCATGTTTTTGTGGTATTTCTTCTTTTGTTAAAACGGTGATTGCATTATTTCCCTTGAAAGTTGGTAAATCAATATTGGGTAAAGGTAATCCCATCATTGGCCCGCCATAGATTATTCTATCGATCTTTTCCTCTTCAACGATTTCTACTTGATTTAAAAGATCTGAAACCTTAGTTCCAATTCGGAACCAATAGTTACCGGGTTTTTTAACGCCCCCGCTCAAAGTGATTCCGCGTTCAACCAAAGGTTTTCCATTGATTACTGCATCATAAATTGCATAGGTAGTGGAAACGTTAAAAACTAAAGTCCCTGCATCTATAGGTAACCCTCCTGAAGGGACTTCCCTTTTAGTGACAGCTTTGATTAATTGTTTTTCTGCACCTTGAGGATATTTTGTTTTTAAAATTGCAACCTCGATATTCTCGTTTTTTAAAGCGTTTTTCATAATTTTTATCGCTTCAGGTTTGTTTTCTTCGATGCCCACATAAATTTTTTCTGGATTAACTATATATTCTATTATTTTTATTCCTTTTATGATTTCTTCTGTGTATGTTCTCATCATCATATCATCGACAGTTATGTATGGTTCACATTCTGCCCCATTGATTATTAAGTAATCGACTTTTTTGCCTGGGGGTATACTTAATTTTACATGAGATGGGAACATAGCACCCCCTAATCCCACTATACCCGCTTTTTTAACAATGTTAATTATTTCTTCCTTTGAAAAATTTTTAAAGTTCTCATCGTGTTCAATATATTCCCAAATATCTTCCGAAGTTCTTTTTATGACTATTGCATTATTCTTTCTTCCTGTGGAGGCATTTATAAATGATTCTATTCCAACAACTTCCCCCGTAACAGAAGAATGTATGTTTGCTGAAATATTACCAGCAGTCTCTGCTACTAATTGCCCTGTTTTCACTTGATCTCCTTCTTTTACGATTGGCTTAGCAGGAGCTCCGAGATGGTTAGTTGTGAATAGGTATACAAAATCGGGCAAAGGCAGTTTTTCAAAAGGCTTATCCTTTGTAAAATGCTTTTTCTCGGGCGGATGTACGCCACCTTTAAAAGTTAATATTGGCACAAGGGAACCTCCTTTTTGTTTTTTAACAAACTAATAATTGAAAATCTATATGAATTACTTAACTAGTATTCTAAAAGCTTTTTAAAAGGTTCAAAAATCTTTCGACAATTATTATAGCACGAAAGAATGTTCTAATTTCAACGACTTATAAAGTTTTTAAAAAAAATTATTACATTTATGTATATTAATTGTTTTTTCATATTTATTTAATATTGTCACGCTATAATATTTAACAGAGATATAACTGTTTGTTCTAAAATAGACTACTTATTTTTAAAAGCACCTCTAGGATTTTATCATATAATTTATTAATTTCTTTATTCTAATTTTTTAATAGAAGGTGAGTTTTTATGATAGAAAAAGGCAAAAGTGCGAACTTTGAATCGAAAAGCACAGATTTTTCCCAAGTTGATAAAAGCTCAAAAGTCGAAAAATATTCCTTATCTTTAACTATTAAAAAAAGTCCTACTGTCATCACTGATGAAATATTAAGGAAAATCAAAAAAAAGCTATCGAAGGATCGGAGTTCAGTAACTTTTGAAGAAATTGATGAATCTATTCCTACCCAAATGCGTGAGAATTTTACACTAGAATTTTTAATAACTTTTTACAATGAATTAAAGAAATCTAATATTTCTGTAGTAGATAGTTCAATACGTCACTTTTATGAAGATGATGAAGAAAAAGATTTGCAGACTAATGAAGAATATAAAGATTCTGAAGAATACGAAGAGATTTTCGAAGATTTTGCTGATGTTGAAGTCGAGATGTGTGATAATATTTCGTTGCAGGATCCAATTAAAATATATCTGAAAGAGATTAGTAAGAGCAAATTATTAACACCTTCACGAGAAAGAAAGCTTGCAAGAAAGGCCCAGATGGGAGATAAAAGAGCCAGAGAGGAGCTTATAAAAGCTAATCTTAGATTAGTTATCAGTATTGCTAAAAGGTATGTTGGTCATGGATTAGGCTTTTTGGATCTCATACAAGAAGGAAATATAGGTTTAATGAAAGCTGTCGCTAAATTCGATTGGAAAAAAGGTTACAAATTCTCTACTTATTCTTATTGGTGGATACGCCAGGCAATAACAAGAGCGATTGCTGATCAGGGAAGAACCGTAAGAATCCCAGTTCATTTGGTAGAAACAATAAATAGAATGAATAGGGTGGTAAATAAGTATGTTCAAGAACATGGTGAAGTGCCTGATTTAGAAGAACTCTCTGTTTTGATGGACAAGCCTGTAGATAAGATGAAAGAGGTATTAATTAGTGCTAAAAATATATTCTCCTTAAATGCTCCAGTTTCTAACGACGTAGATGCTGAAGGAGAAACTGAGGTGCTCGATTTTATTGACTCTGAATCACCTACTCCCGATGAAGAAGGAAGAAAGATGGTTATTCGTCAAAAAATGGAAATGATCATCGATACGCTCTCACCTAAGGAAGCCATGATACTAAAAATGAGATATGGTTTCGTGGATGGGAAACAAAAAACGCTCGAAGAAGTTGGAGAATTTTTTAACGTAACAAGAGAAAGAATAAGGCAAATAGAGTCTAAATCTATCAGAAAATTGAAACATCCCGCTAGAAAAAAGATGATAGAAAATATTATGCAGGAATATTAGAAGCGCATTTTTAAGTTTCAAATCTATTGACAAAGTAATTGATGGTTGATATAATTACTAAGGATTTGAAAATGAAAAGATACCATTGGCCCCATAGGATAACGGCTAGTCCATTGGATTCTCAGTCCAAGAGTCAGGGTTCGATTCCCTGTGGGGCTGCCAGAAATAAATATCGGGTAGGAAATAGATAAAATTTTTATCAACTTCCTACCCGATTAAATTTAGTAATTTTGAGGCAAATCTATTTAATTTAAGGGAAGGGTATAATCACAATTTTTCCGTAGGAATGGTTCCACATTCAAGGACATGATTGTAAAGATTAAAAGAGCTATCAACAGCTGATTTCAATGTATAACCTTTTATGATATTACTGATAAAATTAGCTTCAAAAGCTGACACTGCCTCTTCAAAGTACTTTTTTTCTTTAACTTTAACTTCATATATTTTTCTGTCAAAAGAGATCGCATCTTTTGCTAAAATTATCTTATTATTGGCTTTTAACTTGCTACTTTTTTCTGCTAATTGTCTATATGCCTTTTTAGAGCTCAAAAAAAGATAATCACATGTAAATTTATCAATTTCATCTATACAAAATTCCCGTAAATCAACAAATATTCTTCTTTTTACCTTAGTTAGATCAATTATCTTTTTGTTCCAGGAGTTATACACTATAAAAAGATTTTTAATATTGTACAGATATTCGGTAATAAATTCAGGTTCTACCTTTAAAGTTGTATTACGAAAATCTATGTATTCAGTATTTTCTTCTATGTTTCTGACTTTTCTTGTATTTCCCCCAGCTTTGTCCATCCAAATAATAGGAATTTCTTTTGTTTGAAAAATTTTTAATATTAATTCAATATATTCATCAGAACTTAAAAAATCAAATATCGATGGTTTGAGATGAAAATAATCATTCAAATAAATAACAACCCTTCCCCCTGGACCTGCTACCTCAGTTGTTATTTTGATATTATCTTTTATTTTTTTTATAATATGTTCGATTTCTATACCACCTAAAACACCAATATCAGGAAGATTTTCTCTACTGATTATGGAAAGAACTTGTTCTTGATATTGGTAAGCAGTTTTCAATTATATTTCCTCCCCCAATGTTTTGAATACTGTGCTTAGTGTCGATGTAAGTGCTTTTATTAATTGTGACCATTTTTCGAGGGGTAGATCACTACTTTTCTATAAGGTTCTAGCCCTATTGAGGTGGTGTGTAATTTTGGATAATTATAATTTATGTACTTGTGAATTATTTTTCTTTCAAAAGAAAACATGGGAGCCAATTCTACCTTGTCATTAGTCGTTATTGCCTTTTTGGCCGCATTGTCTGCTATTAGTTCTAAGCTTTTTTTTCTTTTCTTTCTATAATCTCCAACATCCAATTTTACATCACATTTGGTATCTGTCATTCTATTGACATAAATCATGGTTAAATGCTGTAAAGCTCCAAGGTTCCTTCCTTGTTTGCCTATTACTTTACCTAAGTTTTCCCCCTCTAAAAAAACTCTCAAGGTCTTATTGTAATAATTTATATTGATATCAACATCTTCCTCAAAATAGGAAAGAATATTTTTCAAGAAATCTTTTACTCTATTGACGAGATATTTTTCGTTAGGATAAGCTTCGATAATGAGAGGCTTTTTACCAATTCCAAAAAGAAACCCCTTGGAAGGTTCTTGAATAATCTTATAAGAAATCTCATCGATACATGATGCGTTAAAATCTGATTTTGCTTTTTCTAAAACCGATTCCAAATCAGTTCCTTCAAATTTCGTCTTACCTTGTAATTTAAGCAATTATCATTTCACCTCCTGACAGGCTTTGGACCCAAACCAACGAGTTGTCTAATCGTAATGCCTTTGACGTTGTAAATCCTGTTGTACACAAATGTCAACAAGGTTTGTATTACAGAATTCATTGAATAATAAATGAATACCCCGACTGGTAATCCAATTAAAATGAAAGGGAACACTACAGACATAATGACCGACGTCCATGCGCTCCTGGCATCTTGCGACATTAAAAGGGCATTTATTAAAGAAGCAATTATAGCTATTAATAGTAAGAAAAAATTGGCTTGGAAACCGCCTTGAGAAAGATCTGTCCAAAAGAGGAATCTGGGGTTGTATGCATAACTACCTTCAAAATAATAAATTACCTGCCATAATATGATCATAATGGGCAGAGGAATCAAAGAAGTCAAACAACCTCCGGCAGGGTTAACTCCTTTTTCCTTGTACAATTTCATCATTTCTTCTTGTTGTTTTTGAGGGTTCTTATATTTTTTCCTTATTTTGTCAAGCTCTGGTTGTAACTGTTTCATTTCGATCATGGATTTCTTTTGCCTGCCATATACAGGGAATAATATTGCATTTACTATGAGGGTAAAAAGTATTATAGCCCAACCAAAATTCCCTGTCACTTTAAATAGCCACCAGAAAAAGTTCACGAACCAATAAAAAATATTAGTGAAAGGTCCAAACTTTCCTAGATCCTGCATTAAATCTATTACTGTGGAGTAAATATTTCCTTCTTCTAAACCATCAAACGTTTCTTTTATAAAAATTTTCTTGGTTGGACCTAAATATGAGATTATTTTTTGATCCGAATAATCTAATGGGAATAAGTATTGGTTTTGAGAGAATTCTATCTCTTCCGGGGTGTAAATGGCTAGTGTAGAATCTAAAGCCTCACCTGTTAAAAGTGATTTATCAATGTATGAAACAAAAACATTGTCACTATATCTTATTCCAGATGAAAGGGATATGCTAGGTAAAACAACGTAACCATTCAAGTTTTTAAATTGAACATCAAAATGATAGTTAGGATCGTTGTAAAACTTATAAGTCTTCTGCCCTCCATTGGGGAAAAAGTAATTTACTTCGATATAACTTTGATCTTCCGCCAATCTTATATTATAGTTACTTGGTAAAATTTCTGTCATATTTTGAGTATCTAAAATATTGTAGCTATCTCCTGTATACTCATAAACTAAATTATATTTTTTCGTTCTACTATTGTAGAGTTCGAAATTTAAAATATGTCCATTTTGATCTAACTTCAGTCTGTATAATTTCATTTCGATATTAATTTCGTTATTCAAAGAACTCTCTGATACCGTTATCTCTGGTATTGCAAAGGCGATAAAGTTCAAAAATAAGAGTAACGTCAAAATAAACAATCCTTTTTTCAAGTCATACACTCCTTCTGTGTTGTTTGTTTTTTCCTTGCTTATGGACAAAAAAATAAAACTGTTCGGGGACAGGATCATAGCCCCTTTTGTGTAATGGGTTACATCTTATAAAACGTCTAAATCCCAAATACAAACCTTTAAATACTCCAAACTTTTCCACCGCTTCATAGGTATAAGATGAGCATGTCGGTAAGTAAATACATTTGGGAGGGGTTGCAGGCGATATATGTTTTCTGTAAAAATCTATCATCTTGAGAACAAACTTTTTCATTCGCTTATCTTCCTCACCAACTTTAAAATAAGACTTTTCATTTGGGAATAATTTATTCGTTTAAAATTTTTGGATAATTCTTTTCTTGGAATGAATACGAAATCGTATCCTATTGGGAAAAAAGTTTTGTTGGTTCTATATATTTCTCTAATGTATCTTTTAACTGAGTTTCTAACAACTGCGTTGCCAAATTTTTTGTTCACAATTATACCAATTCTGTTGTAATCCATAGTATTTTGCGCGTATATTATAACAAAATTATTGTCGATTAAACGCCCGCCCTTTTCAAAAACATTTTTGAAATTCCTTTTTAATCGTAAGCGTTCTTTTTTCTTGAAAGTTTGCCCTTCCATTATACTGTTAAGCGTTCTCTGCCTTTTGCTCTTCTTCTTCTTAAAACATTTCTTCCAGTTGATGTTCTTTTTCTAGCTAAAAAGCCATGAGTTCTTTTTCTCTTTATCCTAGATGGTTGATATGTTCTTTTCATTTTTTCACCTCCAAATCCAATTAAATTAAATGGTTTGTTAAAAATAAAATTGCTATGTATTTGAGATAAGGTTGTTTAATCTATCTTAAAGACAGATACAACCAATAGAAGCTGAATATTTGATGTTAAAGCTATCGAATATATTATAATGATTTAATGTTTTAATGTCAAGAAAGGGAAGTAACAATTTTTTGGGATATTTTTCTTAACAAAATACTAAACAAAACTAATACTAAATTAATTAAACAATGATAGAATTAAAAGTAGTTTTGTAAGGAATTTAGAAATTCTTGGGGTGAACAGAGATGAATATAGATTATGAATGTATCGATTGTCTTCTAAACCACTCTTCTGAGTTAATGTCTAAAGTTAATACTAACTCTTCAGATTCTTTTCATAACATTTTTGATGATTACAAAAAGGTTATTTTAACAACATTCGAGGATGTGACTTCCGCCCATACACCTTATTTTTTGGTAAAAACATTTTATGATTCTTTTTATGATGTTTTTGGTGAAAATGATTACTTTCGTACAGAAAAAGCTGACTTAAACCAACTTTTTATAGAGGTGTATGATGATCTGCTGGATTTTTGTTTTTCCAGCAAGGATCCTCTTTATACTGCC
>JAALLR010000415.1_pt1 | contig 10230 bp, 9 predicted proteins | sample 7245931 | NCBI WGS metagenome assembly JAALLR01 (sample SAMN13049201, study PRJNA578106) | oil field metagenome | isolation source: filtered produced water from oil reservoir B9 | place: USA:offshore Texas | collected 2016 | reverse complement strand
AACCTCGGTATGAAAGGCCGAAAAATGAAATTCAACGTCTATTACACAAGAGACTGTAAAATAGCAGACAATGATTTCAACGACATATTGATATACACAAGAGAATATTTCAAAGAACTTGGATTCTCTCACAGAAACTACAGAAGTCACATTGGATATTTAAGACATTTGTCTCTAAGATCCGGAAAAAACACAGGCCAATTAATGGTTCACCTATCAACTGATATAACTGATGAAAACGACAAAGCAGTAGAAACCTGGGCAGAAGGGCTACAAAAACTACAATTAGACGGGAAAATAGTGTCTATAATACATTCAAAAACAGACAGAAAAGCAAACGTGCTACAAGTAGACGAGATGAGAGTTTTATACGGAAATGATTACTACATAGACAAAATAGACGACCTCGAATTCAAAATTGGCCCAATGTCATTCTTTCAAACAAACACAAAAGGTGCAGAAGTTCTGTACAACACAGCACTTGAATACGCAGAAAAGGCAGAAAAAGTATTCGACCTTTATTCTGGCACCGGAACAATAGCTTCTTTGTTATCCAAAAAAGCAAAAAAAATCTACGCAGTAGAATTGGTTGAAGAAGCAGTTCAAGCAGCAAAAGAAAACGCAGAAAAAAATGGAATAAACAACGTAGAATTTCACGCAGGAGACGTAAAAGAAATAGTAGAAAAACTCCCCGAACCAGACTACGTAGTGGTAGATCCACCAAGAGTGGGACTACACAAAAACGTAGTAAAATATTTAAACAACAAAAAATTCGACAAAATAATATACGTATCCTGTAACCCGACAACACTCGCAGAAAACCTAAGAGACATGAAAAAAGTCTACAAAGTAAAAGAACTAACATTCATGGACATGTTCCCACATACAAGACACGTTGAGACGGTAGTCTTGATGTCAAGGGTGGATAAGTAAGCGTGTAATAAGATAAGTAAATAAGAGCTTTTTGTGATTTGAGGTTTAGCTTCAAACCAGAAGGATAATCAAGGTTTTTGTTTTGTGGGAACTTATCCAAGAATAGCAAAGTGTAAGGTTGAGTGGTTAGATTGACTTTTGGGTTTGTGAGTTGATAGGATTGCTTACAAAAACGGAGTGAGTTGACAAAATGGACAGCACTTTCGATAACAATTATTGTGTATAAAAATCAAATTCTGTTTCCTAAGAGAATACATGTGGAGACCGTTTGTCTGCTGACAAGAAAATAGATGTATTAGCCCTTGAAAATAGGTAATTACGGTGTTTTCAGGGGTTTCTTTATTTTTTGATGGCGGGTAAAGATATAGATTTTGGGTGTGCTTTAAGAGATTAAGGAAAAAGAGTTGGATTGCACTCACCCATGCAAATGTAGTTTTGCTTTAAGGGTTCAACCGTTTAGCAAAATAAGAGAGTTGAAGGTAGAAGGTTAGATATTAGTACCCAGCTATTCATACTAAAGACAACTAATGCCTGTTAAAATCAGATAGCGTATGTTATTATGGTAGTAAGCTATAATTCGTTATGGAGGTGTTCAATATGTCTGATCCCAAAATTGAAAGATGGTATTCATTAGAAGAAACTGCTGAATATCTAGGGGTGAGTAAAGATACAATTTACAGATGGATTTCAGACAAGAAAATGCCAGCAACAAAAATCGGACGTCAATGGAAATTTAAGCTTACTGAAGTTGATGAGTGGATAAAGCAAAGGAATCTATCAAAATAAAACAAGAATATACTGGAGGAGATACAATGGATATTAAAAAATTCAAAGACTTAATAATTGACTTGCTAAAGCAAGATGACCGTCTTTGGAATGAGACGAAGACAGAACTAAATCAAATGCTTCTTTTTGACCTAATAGATAAAGTGGATGAAAAAATTATAAGCTTATTTTTCGAGAACGAAGCAATAAAGAAAAAATTCTTTCTGAATATTAGTGATATGTACATATTTAAAAATAATGAATTGAAATTTTTTTTGGAATAAAATAAAATCTTTAATTCATTTACAGATTTTGATAATATTATTGGTTTATCTGATGGCAATAGGTTATTAGCAAACAGTGATAAAGTAGTATTGAATTTCCCTTTTAAGGACTGTGTGCTAAAAGGTGGACAGACAACAGAAGAGGGTATTGATACTTATTATGAGTACGAAGAAAAGAAGACTAGAACTGTTAAGGGAGAACAAGTCGTTGAGGAAGCAGGATTTAAGGAAAAACAAACAAAGAGAAAAGAAATATTCTTCAATGAAATTTTAGCTCAGGACGAAATTGATAGATTATTAGATGATAAAGCTTTAGTAAAATGGAAACGAATATCGAAGAATGGAGAAGAAATAGTCAAGCACATTCAAAGGGATTCTACGGGAGTTATTAAAGATAATTTAGTTATTAAAGGGAATAATCTAATAGCAATGAAAAACCTAGAAAAACAGTTTGCTGGGAAAGTTAAGCTTATTTATATTGATCCTCCTTACAATACTGGCAGTGATAGTTTTGGCTACAATGATAAATTTAGCCATTCAACTTGGCTGACATTTATGAAGAATAGGCTTGAAATTGCCGAAAGGCTATTGAAGGACGGCGGATCAATATTTATTCAAATAAATGATATTGAACAAGGACATCTAAAAGTACTATGTGATGAAATCTTTGGAAGAGAGAATTTTCATACAACTATTTGTGTGCAAATGTCACATCTAAGCGGTGTTAAAATGGCTCATAAGGAAGTGAAACTACCTAAAATAAAAGAACACATCTTATTCTATACAAAAGGAAAGGTGAGGCTTACTCCACAATATGCTCCTGCTACTTGGGATGAGGCCCTTGAAAGATATACATCATTTATAAATAAAAATGGCTACGCTGATAATGTATGCGATAAATGGGAAATAACTACTTTAACAAAAGCAATGGAAGAAAATCATATTGATAAAAAAGATCCAAAAGCAGTAATCAAATTCAAATTGGAAAATGCTGACTTAATATTTAGGACTGCGAGAAATAGAGGAGCTGATTACTCAGCCTACCCTCATGATCGCTTCACAAAAATAGAAAATCCTGATGGGTCGTATTATTTTATTTATAAAGGTGAAGATGTCAATTTTGCTGCGGACAAAGTTTTAGAGATAAATGGCATATATTCCATGGATACAAAATTCAAGATGGAGAGGTTACTGCTGATGAAAAGGCAGCAGGTCAAGTAAAGGTATTCTTTGAGAAATACATATCAGGACTATCCCTTACAGTGGCTGGCGAACAGGCAGGTATTGATAAGACACATTCTGTGATGGGTCGCATTTTGAAAAACGTCAACTACCTTGGAAATGATACGTATCCAGCAATTATTGATAAAGAGATATTTGATAAAGCTGAAGAAGTTAGAGATAAACGTGCAAAGGATTTAGGTCGAGTGGTAGAGCTTGCCGCTTTCACCTCTCCCCCTCCCAAAGAACGATTCAAAATGAGAAAGGCAGATAATAAGATGCCAGTTGATCCTTTTGAACGAGCAGAATACTTATATAGTCTGATAGAAAGCGAGGAATAAAGTGACAGAGAAAAATATAATGGTTATTCCTGCTCGTAAAAGAGTAGGAAGTACGGCCGCAAAAGAAAAGATAAAGAAACTTCGTGTTGCCGCCTATTGCCGTGTTTCTACAGAAACGGAAGAACAAAATTCTAGTTATGAGGTTCAGGTCGCACACTATACAGAGTTTATAAAGAAGAATACTGAATGGGAGTTTGCTGGCATCTTTGCAGATGATGGTATCTCTGGTACGAACACTAAAAAGCGTGACGAATTTAATCGCATGATTGCAGAGTGTATGGACGGTAACATCGACATGGTTATTACAAAATCCATCAGCCGATTTGCGCGTAACACCCTAGACTGCCTTCAATACATTAGACAGCTCAAGGATAAAAACATATCTGTCTATTTTGAAAAAGAGAACATAAAAACAATGGATGCCAAGGGTGAGGTTTTGCTGACTATTATGGCATCTTTGGCACAGCAGGAAAGCCAGAGCCTTTCACAAAACGTTAAGCTTGGACTACAGTACCGATATCAACAAGGAAAGGTACAGGTCAACCATAAACGGTTTATGGGCTACAGCAAAGATGAAGATGGAAATTTAATCATTGTCCCCGAAGAAGCTGAGATCATCAAACGCATCTACCGAGAATACCTTGAAGGTCAGAGTTTGGTAGGCATTGGTCAAGGTCTTGAAAAGGATGGTATTTTAACAGCAGCGGGAAAACCAAGATGGCGACCAGAATCAGTTAAGAAGATACTTCAAAACGAAAAATACATCGGAGATGCTCTTTTACAGAAAACAACAACAGTGGATTTCCTGACTAAGAAACGAGTGAAGAATGAAGGACATCTTCCCCAGTATTATGTTGAAAATAGCCATGAGGCAATCATTCCCAAGGAGCTATTCTTGCAGGCTCAGGAGGAAATTCATCGAAGAAGTAATATCTACACAGGTGAAAACAAGAACAAACGAATCTATAGTAGCAAGTACGCTTTAAGTGCCATCACCTTCTGTGGGGATTGCGGTGATATTTATAGAAGAACCTATTGGAATATTCACGGCAGAAAAGAATTTGTCTGGCGATGTGTGACCAGAATCGAGCAAGGACCTGAAGTCTGTAAGAACCGTACCGTAAAAGAAGATGAACTCTATGGTGCAGTAATGACGGCGATTAACAGGCTGCTTGCAGGTGGCGATAACATGATAAAAACACTTGAAGAAAACATCCATGCAGTGATTGGCGAAAACACGGAGTATAAAATTTCAGAAATCAATACCTTGCTTGAAGAAAAACAAAAAGAACTCATCAAGCTGGCTAATAAGGGCCAAGACTACGAATACCTGGCAGATGAGATTGATGAGCTGCGAGACAAGCGACAGACTCTTTTAGTAGAGGACGCCTCCCTCAGTGGAGAGAATGAACGAATCGATGAACTGATAGAGTTTATCCGCAAGAACAAATTCCGCACCTTAGAATATGACGATAAGCTTGTGAAGAAGATAATCCAGAACGTTACCGTCTATGAAGACCACTTTGTAATATGCTTTAAATCTGGTACTGAGATAGAAATATAAAAAGAACTCACAGTTTTTCTTAATTTGGAAGCTGTGAGTTCTTTTTCGTTGTGTGTGAAAAAAATATGTATTGACAATCTAATTCTAATGTGTTAAAATACATATGAACACCTACTCAAGTGTTCATATGTAGCGAGAAAGGTGATGATAATATGGCACATAAAATCCAATCAGCTGAAAAATGCGACTGTGAAGTAATTCATGAGGACATTGTAAATCAGGTTAGAGATAGAATGCCACAAGAAGAAAGCCTTTATGATTTAGCGCAATTATTTAAAGTATTTGGGGATCTAACACGAATCAGGATACTATGGGCTTTAAACGAATCTGAAATGTGCGTTTGTGATATCGCTGTATTACTTGACATGACACAATCAGCAATTTCTCATCAACTGAGAGTCTTAAAGCAAACTAACTTAGTGAAAAATAGAAGAGAAGGCAAAGTAGTATATTATTCCTTAGTTGATGAACATGTAAGACAAATATTTGACCAAGGTTTAATTCATATCAACGAGGAGCGGAATCAGGAGGATGATGATAGAAATGAAAAAGATTAAAGAACAACAATCACAGGAAAGCCATAGCCATGATCATGGGAAAATGCCAGTTGTTTTGTATTTTATTGGTTTAGCATTGGCACTTACTGCATTATTTTTAAATGATGAATATTCGTTATTAAAAAACATTTTATTTTCTATTGCGTCGGTGAGCGCTGGTTTTCACGTCATTGTTCTTGAAGGAATAGGCGAAACTGTAGAGAACACAAAAAAACAACGGAGATTTACACCTAACTCTCATATTTTAATGGGCTTAGCGGCACTTGGCGCTTCTCTGATGGGGGATTTTTGGGAAGGAACGTTATTGATTCTTATTTTTTGTGGTGCGCATTTTCTTGAAGATTATGCTGAAGGAAGAAGCAGAAGAGAAATTACTAAATTACTCGAAATGAATCCCACGACAGCTAGACTAATCATGGCCGACGGAAACACAAAAATCGTTGATGTTAGTGAATTAAAAGTTGGAGATCAACTCCAAGTGTTAAACGGTGATCAAGTACCCATTGATGGAGTGATTTTATCTGGCACTACCTCAATTGATGAATCTTCTATTAATGGTGAAAGTATACCGAAAGAGAAGTCTAAAGGTGATGGGGTTTTTGGGAGTACGATTAATGGAACAGGTACTATTATTATGGAAGTCACTAAAGAAAACAAAGATACGGTCTTCTCGAAAATATTACAATTAGTTAATCAAAACCAAGATAATCAGACGAAAGCAGCTAGTATTATTCAAAAGTTTGAACCTAAATATGTTACTTTAGTTTTGGTCGTAATACCTTTAGTAATGGTACTTTCTCCTATTCTATTTGATTTGACATGGTCGGAAAGTATTTATAGAGGACTAGTGCTTTTAGTCGCAGCTTCCCCTTGTGCCTTGGCAGCAGCTACTGTATCAGTAACTTTGTCAGCAACTTCTAACCTAGCTAAAAAAGGAGTTCTTTCAAAAGGAAGCACTTACCTATCACAATTTGCGAATATAGATGCAATTGCTTTCGATAAAACAGGAACCCTTACTAATGGGAAACCTGAAGTAACAAATTATTATTTTGCCGATTATGTGAATGAAGAGAAAATTATCGATATTATAGTGGCTCTCGAAAAAGAATCTAATCACCCACTAGCAAATGCTATATTAGAAAAATTTGAAGCTAAAAATAAAATAGATATCGAAGTTACTAATCAAATTGGGATAGGTTTAACAGGAAATTATAATCAAAAGACTTATCGTATTGGTAAACCTACCTCTTTTGAGGGTGTTTCTGACGAGTATACCCTTTTAAATAATGAATGGGCAACAGAAGGAAAGACAGTAGTATACGTAGCAGAAAATGAAGAAGTTATTGGACTTATAGCTCTAATGGATATTCCGAATGAGCATGCAAGAGCTACAATTGATTACTTTAAGAAACTTGGTATACACACTACTTTAATTACTGGTGATTCGGAAATGACAGGAAAAGCTGTGGGTGAACAATTAGGAATTGATGAAATTATCGCTAATGTCATGCCTGAAGATAAATCTAGAATCATAGATGAACAAAAAGGAAAATATGGTGTGACCGCTATGGTCGGAGATGGTGTGAACGATGCTCCAGCTCTTGTTAATGCAGATGTTGGTATTGCTATGGGAGATGGTACTGATGTGGCAGTAGAAGTATCCGATTTGGTTTTAATGCAGAACAATTTAACTAGATTAACACAGTCACATAAAATTTCTAAAAAAATGAATCGTGTTATTTGGCAAAACATTGTTTTTTCAATGGCAGTTGTTGTCTTTTTAGTTATAGTTAGTTTGTTAGGGCTAACTGATATTGCAATCAGTGTAATCATTCATGAGGGAAGTACTTTAGTCGTTATATTTAATGGACTTCGATTATTAACATCTAACTAATCTATGTCTACAGACAAATTAGGTATTTAAAAATTAGCAGAAAAAAATAAGATAAAACGTGAAATATATAATAATACTATTTAGGAGGATTTAAAATGAAAAAGAAATTTACACTTAAAGGTTTAGAGTGTGCGAATTGTGCTGCGAAAATGGAGAAAGCTATTAATGAGCTTGATGGAGTAAAGGAAGCGACAGTCAACTTTATGACTCAAAAGCTGGTTATTGAAGGCGAAGATGAAAAAATGCCTACAATTATACAAGAAGCAGAAAAAATCGTGAAGAAAATTGAACCTGACACTGTAATGAAAAAAGCATAAGGGAGGTGTAAGAGAATGAAAAATCGACTATGGCGAATAATTATTGCTGCAATATTATTTATTGTAGCCACAGTAATTGATGTGAATGCTGAGTGGGTAAATATTTCTATATATCTAATAAGTTATATAATTGTAGGCGGAGATATTATTAAAAGAGCTATTAGAAATAGTTCTAGAGGCAAAGTCTTTGATGAGAACTTTTTAATGTCTATTGCTACGATTGGTGCAATGTTAATCGGTGAGTATCCAGAAGGTATTGCAGTTATGCTGTTTTATCAAGTTGGTGAACTATTTCAAAGTTACGCAGTTGATAAGTCAAGAAGATCAATTGCCGAGGCTATGGATATACGGCCAGATTATGCCAATGTTAAAAAGAACGATGAAGTTATAAAAGTTGACCCTGATGAAGTACAAATAGGTGATATAATTGTAATTAAACCAGGAGAAAGAGTTCCTCTTGATGGTAAGGTAATTGAAGGAAATTCAATGGTTGATACATCAGCACTTACAGGTGAGTCCGTTCCCCGTGAAGTAGAAGTGGGGCATGAAATCCTAAGTGGTTGCATTAATATTAATGGAGTTATTACCGCTGAAGTTACAAAGGAATATGGAGAATCAACGGTAAGTAAGATTCTTGATTTAGTTGAAAATGCAAGTAGTAAAAAATCTCAGTCAGAACAATTCATTACGAAATTTGCAAGATATTATACTCCAATTGTTGTAATTATTGCAGTTTTCCTTGCTACTATTCCGCCTCTTGTTATAGATGGGGCAACCTTTAGCGACTGGATATACAGAGCATTAACATTCCTAGTAGTTTCTTGTCCATGTGCTCTTGTAGTCTCTATTCCTTTAAGTTTCTTCGGTGGAATAGGTGGAGCATCTAGAAAAGGTATTTTAGTCAAAGGTAGTAATTATTTAGAGGCATTAGCAGAAGCTGAAATAATCGTATTTGACAAAACGGGAACACTTACAAAGGGTGTATTTAATGTACAGGAAATTCATCCAGAAGGAATTACTAAGGAAGAGTTATTAGAGTTAACTTCATATGCAGAAAGTTACTCAAACCATCCAATTTCTAATTCCTTAAAACAAGCATATGGCAAGGAAATTGACAATGGACGCATTTCGGATGTAGAAGAGATTTCAGGTCATGGCGTTATTGCAGCGGTTGATGGGAAAAAGGTTGCAGCAGGAAATATAAAACTTATGAAAAAGTTAAATATACCTTGCTATGAAGGTGAAGCTGTTGGAACTGTTGTACACGTAGGAATTGATGACAAGTATGCAGGTTACATCGTTATTGCAGATGAAGTTAAAGAAGATTCAGCTCGGGCAATTAAGGAACTTAAGGAAGCTAAAATTAAGCAAACTGTTATGCTAACAGGTGATACAAAAAATGTTGCATCAAAGGTTGCCAAGCAGCTTGGATTAGATAAGGTATACTCCGAGTTACTACCAGGAGATAAGGTTGAAAAGGTAGAGGAATTATTAGCACAGAAATCTGCAAAGGGTAAGCTTGCCTTTGTAGGTGACGGAATCAATGATGCTCCTGTTTTAGCCCGTGCAGATGTTGGTATAGCAATGGGCGGCTTAGGTTCTGATGCTGCAATTGAAGCAGCGGATATTGTAATTATGACAGACGAGCCTTCAAAAATCGCCACAGCAATAAGAGTTTCTAAAAAGACATTAAAAATTGCTCGTCAAAACACAGTATTTTCAATTGGAGTAAAAATAATTGTTCTTATATTGAGCGCATTTGGATTAGCTACTATGTGGGCAGCTATATTTGCAGATGTAGGTGTAACTATTATCGCAGTATTAAATGCTTTTAGGGCACTTAATGTTAAAAATCTGTAGCATTACGAAAATATAATTTTTTATCGCCGATTGGGAGTAGAATTTATCTTAATCGGCGAATTTTAATAGCAAGTAGAGTATATTGTCTTTAACGAGAAGCAAAAACGAGGAGGTTATATAATGAGCACTATTAATGAATGTTGCCATGGTCACAATACACAAAAAATAGAACAAACTAAGGTTCATTGTCCAGTATGCAATACAGAAGGTATTTCCGTTAGTAAAGTGACAGTTGAGCACTTAGTAACAGACGATTATCTCAAGTTAGTAGATGGGGAGCAATATAAGATTTGCATGAATGGAGATTGTAGTGTTGTCTACTATAACGTTGATAATGGGGTAAGATTCTTAAAAGAACAAGTTAAAGTTCCTGTCTGGTTTAAGAAAGATGCAGATCCTAAGTATGCTTGTTATTGCAGCGAAGTCACAGAAGATCAGGTAATTGAAGCAGTTGTAAAGCATGGCGCGAAAACCGTAAAAGAAGTGAATGCCAT
>JAALLR010000413.1_pt1 | contig 10258 bp, 6 predicted proteins | sample 7245931 | NCBI WGS metagenome assembly JAALLR01 (sample SAMN13049201, study PRJNA578106) | oil field metagenome | isolation source: filtered produced water from oil reservoir B9 | place: USA:offshore Texas | collected 2016 | reverse complement strand
AGGGTTGATATCCTCGTTTGTGTCAGTGCACCCACTGGCGAGAAGTGCGATTGTCAGAATAGCTGTAATTGCCAGAATGAGTTTTCTGTTGTATAACATAATTATTACCTTCTATTTTCTGTCTTCTGACATAAAGGTGAATACGGATTCTTGACCGTTATGTTCTGTCAGACATAACGCTATTCTTCTTTTTTCTGCCATAAGTATTTTTCTATGTATGGATTCTGTTAAGTTAAGGAGTATTTCAAAGATGCGGGATTCTGACGTAATATCGGGATACTAAACAAAGAATTCGAAAGATTAAAAAAGTTATCTTAAAAACAGAGGATGCAGTACCAAAGATGCTGCATCGATAAAGTCCGGAAAACCTATTCTTCAACGATAGTGACCTTTTTCATCATATCATTTGCCTTTATCTTGTTGACAACGTCCATGCCCTCGATAACCTGTCCGAAGACCGTGTGCACGCCGTCAAGATGTGGCTGTGGGGAATGTGTGATGAAGAACTGGCTGCCACCGGTGTTCTTTCCTGCGTGTGCCATTGAGAGTGCACCTGTGCCGTGTTTACGTGGGTTTCCCTTTGTCTCGCATTTTATGGTATATCCCGGGCCGCCTGTACCGTCTCCCTTGGGACATCCGCCCTGGATAACAAAGTCAGGTATTACCCTGTGGAAAGTGAGTCCGTCATAGAATCCTTTCTTGATAAGTTTCTCGAAGTTTTCCACGGTCTTTGGAGCGTCCTTCTCGAACAGTTCCAGTACGATCTTGCCCTTTTCAGTTTCGATGATTGCCTTCTTCATAAGTTTCACCTCTGCAGTTTACAGGTATTATGGATTTAAGCATTTTGCAAGGAATTACGATATCTCCATTATTTTTATATATCTTATTTTATATAGATGTTTAATAAGTAATATATTGATAACTGCGCATCAGATAGTTTTCAAAGTTGTTTGAGTATTCCGGTAATAAAAAAAGGTGACAGGTGTATTTAATGAAAGGTCCCGGTAGATTAATTCTTACTTTTATTCTCCTTCTTACTTTAAGTTTTACAGCTTACGCCCTGGATATGGAATTTCTAACCAGGGATGTCCAGAGTAGTGTGGGGAATTCGGTTAATTTAAGTGTGTCGATAATGTACGATAATGGAACTCCTGTGAATGATTCCCGGGTGAACTTCACAACTGATCTGGGGATATTGAATCAGGAATCTGTTTTATCTGATTCTTCAGGTATTGCTGAAGTTTCACTCAATTCCTCCACCGCAGGAACGGCCCATATCAATGCAAGTTCAGGCGGTACTTATAATTTGACAAATATTACCTTCTATCCGCTTTCTGCTGATTCAATTCTGGTAGATGCTGATAAGTATGAAAATGTTGCCGGCAGCATTACGAACATCACTTTTACACCTGTTGATGTCTTTGATAATACGAATTGCAGTGAAAAAATAAATCTGGATATTGCCGTAAGTGACTATTCGGGAAGCCCTGCATTAAATCCCGTATTTACCATTAACTATGACAAGATCACAACTCTTGAAATAAGCCGGGATGAAAATGGCGATGCATACTGGAATGTTTCCGAAGTGGGTAGCAGCCCGGAATCAGATTGTGCTTTTCTTTCTGTAAACTCTACGATTTCAGGTAATATCACTATTACATCAACCACAGGCTCTGCATCCAATTACACGGAGCTGGTCATCCTTCCGGGTGAACCGGATAGGATAACAGCAGTGTATAATGATGAATGTACTGTTAATACAAGCCATAATATGTATGTGCGTGTTTATGACAGATACGCAAATCCGACTCCTGAGGTTGATCTTACTTTCAGTGTAACATCTCCGGAGAATACCGTTTATAACAGCCCTGTTGAATATAGTTCTGCATCTCTTGAATATTATAGTGGGATCACTGATGCAAGCGGAAAGTTGTCCAACACTTTCACAACTGATAAAAAAGCGGGATCGAATATTATAACTATATCTGTTGTCAGTACATCGCTCACAGGAAACATTACTATAGAAGGTCTTGCGGATGAGATACACAGATTCTTCCTGACATATACTCCTGAGTATGCCCTGTCAAACAATCAGGACACATACACACTATCCGCACGTCCAGTGGATCAGTTCATGAATCCGATACTGCCACTTACAACCCCCATCAAGGAGCAGGTCAGATTCACAACGGACAGTGGCAGTTCGGTTCTGGTACCACTGAACAGCCAGGGACGTGCAAACACTATCGTAGGTCCCACCCCCTACATAGAATCCCTTTCAGTATCAGCTACCTACAGGAATGAATCCGGGTATACCAGCTTCACTAATAACACTACACTTTATTTCACGGCGGGACCACTTGAAATGATAGATATATATTCTGTTCCGAACGCTGTTCTGTCCCGGGAATTGAGTGGAAATCATGAATCAAGTATAGTCCTTGTCGCACTGGATGAATGGGGTCATTCATTGCCTAATGTTCATGTCACATTCAACAATAGCAACGCAACCGTGGGAACACTGACAATTAACGAAATCAATTCTACCCATATCAATGCAACAACGGATTCCGAAGGAAGGATATATGGTACTTTCACAGGAAATGTCTCCGGAAACACAACTATTACGGCTGCTAGCGAAGATGTGAACAGTTCAACCAATATCAGCGTAAAGGCCGAGCCTTTTATGAGTGTTAACCTGAATGTACAACCCACATCGGTGACATCAGGGTCTCTTATCAATGTAACAACGATCATCTCCATAGAGGGAGAGCTCCCAATTGTAAGGCCTGCGGCAAGTGCCATGCTTGTACTTGACCGCTCGGGAAGTATGGATCCGGATTACTATGCGGGTACCCCTCTGGATGTAGTTCTGGTCATAGACCGTTCGGGAAGTATGTCAGGGCAGCCAATAATTGATGCAAGGGATGCTGCAAAAGAGTTCACCGATAACCTTGTTTCCAATTCTGAGGCAGGAGTTGTCTCATTTGCCAGCTCCAGTGGGGTGGACATGGATATGACACTGCTGAACTCATATGACAACAAGGCTGCCGTAAAAAGTGCTATCGACTCGATAGATGATGACGGTATGACTGCAATGGGTGAAGGAATGGCGGATGCCAATGACCTTCTTATAAATCATGGCCGTTCAGATACCAGAAAAGTTATGATCGTTCTCACGGATGGAGAAACGAATTCCGGAGATGATCGGGATGGTGAAGATGCTATTGCATTTGCAAATGCAAATGGTGTTACAATCTATACCATAGGTCTGGGAAGCAGTCTTGATGAAGCACTGCTCAGGCATATCGCATCTGAGACCGGTGGTACATACTACAATGCACCTGACAGTTCCGATCTGAGTGAGATATACAATACGATTGCCCAGGAACTGAGTGATTATGATATATCTGATGTAGAGTATGGAGTTGAGGGATTCACTCCTTATGATTATACTTTCCAGGAATCTCTGGGGACACCATCTTCAATAGAAGGGATCACGCTTAGGTTCGAAGGCTATGATCTGGACACAGTATTTGATGCAGGTTCAGCTTACGGCGGATCAAGTGCCGGTGAATGCCTTATTCAGATAAACGGAAACAATTTTGAATTAATACCTTCCTATGATACGGGTATTAATGAACAGTGGGATGATTATGAATACGATATCTCTGCTTATGTGCAGCCAGGGATCAACACCATAACTTTCTATGATTATCATGACTATGAAACTGGAAGCAATTGGAATAATCGTGTAAGAAATGTAGAAGTTTTCTGGAATGACACAAAGATTGCATCCTATTCAGATGATACTGAGTTATATGCAGGCGGTTATGATTGTTCAGTGAATCTTGTAGAGCCTTTTGAAACAGACATTTTTATTAATGAAACAATAAATGACCTTAAAGTTCAACTTGACTGGGAGGATGCAGCAGAAGATTTCTATCTTCAGCTGACCAGTCCCTCTGGAAAGATGTACGGCCTCAACAAAGATACCACAGGATACTATCCCAATGGAGATACTTCTGAATACATATGGATTCAACCGCTTTCTTACTTGTATCCGGATGATGACAGCGACACAGTTGAAACTGGCTACTGGACTATAACTGTCATGGGTACGAGTACAGATGACTTCACTATTACTACTTTCATCGACAAGAAGAGTGCTGCCAAACTTTCATCCCATGCTTTTATGAGCAGTTTTGACGAGAGCAGAGGTGACAAAGCGGGACTTGCACTTTATAGTTTTGAAGATGTGGTCGAAAGTAATAACCAGACAAGTTACCTGCTCGATGATAGTAGCTGGGTAGGGTATTTCACAGCCGGAACGGATGGTTTCCATACTTTCAATATCACATGGGATGATACTTCATCCATTGATGCTTATCTCTATGATGGTATAGAGGTCCTGGATTCCTCTGGAGGAACAGGAGCATGTGAAGTATCCCATCTGCTTTCAGAAGGGAAGACATATCATCTGGAAGTAGTTAAAGGAGCAGGCACACTTACAGATACCCGGTTTACGATCAACGTCTCAACTTCAGAACCTGATTCTTTTATGACCGCCTACTATGACAGCAGTGGCGGTGGCGGTACTCCTAAGTATCGCGTATGGGATGGCCTTGAATGGTCAACAGAACGTTCGGCTAACTACGTCGGTGGAAGCCCCTATTACGTGGTCCTTGAATCAAGTCCTTTGAACTCTGAGATCATAATGGCCACTGCAGACAGTAATAATGATGTGAATGTACAGGTATGGGACAGTTCTTCCTGGGGCAGTGTGAATCAGTTAAGTGGACATCTTTATTCCTATGAACAACGGGGCTTTGACCTAAAGTACGAACAGGTATCAGGGGATGCGATAGTAGCCTATATGGATACGGATATAGATGACGCGACTCCTCGATATAGAGTATGGGATGGTAATTCGTGGAGTCCCGATAATTCAGTGGACGACAGCAATTCCGGTGCAGGTGATACAGGATGGATAAGGCTTGAGGCAAATCCCTATTCAGATGAAATGGTCCTTGTGACTCTTGATAATGAAAGGGATCTACGTGCACAGGTCTGGGATGGTGATTCATGGGGAAATGTCAATTCCGTCACAAATAGTGCCAGTGCGATACGTGAAGGATGGGGATGGTTTTCTTCATATAGCGTCTATCAGTGCTTTGACGTGGCTTATGAGCAGACTACAGGAAGAGCAATGGTAGTATGGGCGGATAGTGATGGACACGTGAATTATTGTATCTGGGACGGAAATTCATGGAGTTCAGAATATACCATTTTTGACCTGTCTGATGATATCTGCTGGATAAAGACAGCATCGGATCCTAACACTGATAATATACTCCTGGCAACACAGGACAATGGCGATAATATTCATATAGCTGTCTGGGACGGTTCTACATGGTCTGGTCCCACACAGATTGAGAACAATGTGTACGAGTATGAAAGAAGATCTGTTGATGTAGCTTTTGAGCAATCCAGTGGTGAAGGTGTTGTTGTCTGGGGTGACAGCAGTTCAACTCCTAAATATCGGACATGGGATGGCTTTTCATGGAGTGATGAATCATCAGCATCAGATCTTGGTGGAAACGGTTATACTCGTTGGGTCCAGCTTACACCTGATCCTGAGAGTAATGATATTTTCCTTATGACCTCTGATGGTAATTACGATCTTAATATCCAAAAATGGGATGGCTTTTCATGGAGCATAGTCACAGAGCTTGAAACATCGTCAACAAGGTACTATGAGTGCTTTGATATGGTGTTCAACGAACTGGCAGGTGACCCGGAAATCACTTCTGTTTCCTGGAATCAGTGGACTGCCAGTGTAACATCAACTCTGGAAAATGATTCCCTCTCCCACCTTGAAAACGCTATAGGCACAATGACGGCAGACGGACTTACTTCAATAGATGAAGGTATGTATGCTGCCAATAACGAGCTATCTTCAGTGGATGGTAATTCCACAATGGTGATTATGACAGACGGTCTTGACAATGCAGGTTATCATTCTCTGCTTGAGGAAGCTCACAGGGCAAAGGAGAATAATACCATCATATATACTGTGGGTTTTGGTAATGATGAATCCGAAGTGGACCCTGTGCTTGCTGAGGTCGCAGAGATCACAGGTGGCGAATACTACTTTGCACCAAACTCCAGTGTTCTGAAGGATATCTTCCAGGGTATTGCCATGCAGATCACCAACTTCTCCGCAGGTGGTCCTGTATTAAGTGTACATGTGCCTTACAATTACATAACTCCACTCTCGGTGGCAAAGGCCACCTACATTCCGGGAAGCAGTAACTCAACAACCGGTAATGCAACTTTGTTCGTAGCACCCACAGCACCAGCTACAGGCAATGCTGAACCCACGATCACAACTTCCGGTACAAGGTCTGCACTTGAATGGCAGATGCCCACAATGGGCTCAGGTGACAAATGGGGTATATGGTATCAGATGAGGGTGGATGGAGCAGGCTATGTGCCTATAATCATGCCGTCATCCACGGTTACATACACTGACCTCGATGGTGAGAATGTAACTGTCTATGTGCCCGCCAGTGGGAGTGCAAGTCTGGGAGGAAATGTTGCAGGTGTTCTCACATATGCTCTTGGTAGTCTGGAAATGGTGCCGGATGACCATCTTGTATTGATAGACAATTCTTCCAGGATAACTTTGACCGTAGAGGATGTAACAGGCAATTCAAGTTTTGCCTATGTAATACTTGAAACCGATCTGGGTTATTTCAACAATTATCAGAATCCTGTAAATATAACTGTAGTAGGATCGGACACAGTTGATTTCTCAAGTGCTATCGCAGGAAAGGCCCACATTACTGCCCGGGCATATAATATCAACAATGTAAGCGATATGCTTACAGCAAAAGATATGCTTGTGGTAAGACCAAAAGGGATGATAACAATAAGTTAAATCATCTCTTTTGTATTCTATTTCTACCATCTGTTCTGAAAAAAGAACTAAATATGTGATTCAACTAGGTTGAACTTATTTTGATATTCCAGTTGAGATCAGCGGCAAAAAAAGATTCTTTTTAGTATTGCCTGTGTTCTCCCGCAGACTGATCTGTAAGATTAAAAAATAGTATAAAGAAATCAATTTTTAACTGATATCAACATCGACCACATGTCGGCTAAGTATCAGGAACGTATCCTTTCTTACAGCAGAAACCACTGAAGAATTGCTGTTGATGATCTCAAAACCATTCTCATCAAGGAACTTTTCCCATTCAGGTGCATACCTACTACTGAGATTTACAGTAAGATCGCTTGTCCCGCTACTCGCACTCATATGACTCTTATTGTTCTTCATTGTGATCGTTGCGATACCGTTTCCTGAAACAGATCGGTTGCCACTCACAGATACGATTCCAATAGTAGTTGAATTGACATTATTTATAGTTCCGGTGTATATGCTGGGTTTTGATACCATTACACTGGAGTCGGGAGAATAATGTTTGAATACTCCTCCCATTTCATACGTAATCGTATTATCTTTCCTCAAGTATTCTATCTCTCCGGCAGTATAATACGTAGTGTTACTGTCATAACTAATGGTTATTGATGAGCTGTTGCTCGCTGAGAGTGTAGATTCCTGAAGTTTCATCTGAAGTACTTTTACAGGTGTCTGGTCAAAGGCAACCCTGTCCATGTTACTCTGCAGAACTATGAAATTCTGTTCAGTACTTTCGAATACGTTTGCATCTATGTTTGACTGCAGGGCGGGATACCCTATTGCATATATAACACCCATCGAAAGGGTAACGATCGCAAACAGCAGGATATATCCCAGTGTTTCCGAAACAGCAGCGTTATTTCTATCTTGTTGAGTCATAACTGATCATATGTTCTGTAGAACTGCTCTGGGCGGTTCCGTTTATTGGCATTGTTGAAGCTATTCCGCCAATTGTCACTCGTACTTTCTTTCCTGTAGAATATGATATCACCTCTATGATCTGGTCGCTGGTGGCGGCATCGGCGTTTATATGGTATGTGCCTGTACCAGCTAGCGCAGGTATCCTGTACTCTGTTTCCATCTGTCCGTTGGATGGCAGGATGACATACATATCCGTTATCATTGTGCTCATCATGTTTCCTATATCGGTGAATTCATCCTCTACTACCACTTCATTAGGGCGGTCCAGGAAGACCTGGGTTGAATTGAGGAACAGGATCGCAAAAAAACCAACACATACCACGGAAAGCATAATATATTCGATGAGTGAAGAAACTCCCTCTTCATTCCTGAAAAAAACCTTCATTTAATCACCTCTATTATTTCGGGAGCGGACACATAGTTTGTTTTTGCGTCCTGGAAACTTATATTCGCCCATACAAGTCCACTGGATGAGGAATTATTATATGTCATATTTGCCAGTGTAACATCTATTGTTTCACCATGTAGCGCATAGATGTATCTCATCTGTGAGCTGCAACTATCAAAGATAGATGCATAGGCGGTGGAAATGCTCTGGTTGCTGCTTGCATTGATTTCCCTTGAAATATCCATGGCTATTCTGGCATTTTCCCGGGTTTGCAGATTCAATTCCCTTATATTCTCCTTTGGCAGTTCCAGTGCAGCGTTTGAAGAATAAAATCCTGCAACAACTGCCTGATTTGCCAGCAGTGCAAGTGATATGATTATTAGTGATATGACCAGCCCTGAAAGAGCTATCCACTGTCCTTTTGTATCATCTTTCAGACTTTCCATGCTGTCATCCTCACTTCAACTATCTTTATCTCATCGTCAGCCAGGTTCCATCCCCCTCCCATGGTACTGGCAGTCTCGTTCGTTAGGGCTACAAGCCTTCTGGCAACAACATCATTCTCAGTAGCTATGCCGTTTATTATTACAGGCTTTGTAACTACTTTACCACTGCTCAGATATACAAGATCTACATTGTACCGGATTCCCGGCAACAGATATGCAAGTTCTTCGTCCAGCTTCTCCAGATTGTCACCTACACCTGTGGATTCACCCATATCCCAGCTTGAAACACATTCTGTAAGGTTGTATTGTATTGCGGTATCAGGGGTCATATCCACAATTGCCAGCGCATCGTGAGCCAGCTGTTCCAGTTGTACATCCATGGCAAGTTCGTTCTGGGGGGTCACGATCGTAGTTCCCTGGGTAACTGCCAGCATCGTGAGTGTCATCAGTATTGCGGCAGCAAGACCTTCAAGGGTATGTATCTGTGCCCTGTCGTTCATTGCCAGACCTCCACGTTAAGATATGCAGGTTCATAGAGTGGTTCGCAGTTCTCTGTAAACTCAAAGTACGGAGGTGCAGACCGGGTGAATCTTATATCACTGAAAGTAAGCTCTAAACTGTAAGTCTGATTGTATTCAAAAAGGCTTGAATTGAAATCGAGACACAGTACATCATCAGTGTCCAGTGAACTTCCGGGAGATGAACGCGTCGCACCATTTTTTTCATATACGGTATAGTCTGCGGATGTGGTTAATGTACTTCCGTTCAGTTTCACATATTTTAAGGAAGGGTTCGTTCCGTTGATATCGAACTGACCGAGTTGGATTGTAATGTTCTCGCTTAATGGTCCCCTTACATTGATCAGGGATGTATTGGAAGGCAGTGTGAGGTTTGTTGTCAGTTCTGTGGCATTGATATAGGCCACTCTCCCTGTTTCCACAAGCATAAGACGTGTGATTCTTGATGTTTCCCTGTCAGGTGGTGCGGGGTCTCCTCTGGTGATCGCAGTATTATTTATTGAAAGGTACTGTTTATCCTTTATAATAGAGATATTGTAACCATATGAGAAAACAGCATCATTGACGTTATCATAGAGACCAAGCCTGTCTACAAAAATGCTCTCGTTGACCTGCATCATGGCAATGATCTTATCTCTTGAGATTATGTTCGGCCTGTTTGTTGATTTTGAACTGTTGTCGTCATCCACCGCAAGGCCGATTCTCATAATGTCGTTAGTGTGGGACTCCCAGTCCGTACTGCTGGAAGTGCTGTTGCCCCACCAGCCAGGATCTTCAGTGAGAATGGTCGCTGTACGATAAGCCGTATAATCAAGGCTACTCTCGCCTGCCGAACCCGACATGAATAAACCGGGGATGAACTGAACTACGAACATAAGGGCAATAAGGAATAATGATATCCCCAGAAGAAAATCTACTGCGATCTGTCCTTCCTCATTTATCATTGGATTTATATATAGAGTATTTAATATAAAAACTGTTTGCTTTTTATTACATGTTT
>JAALLR010000411.1_pt1 | contig 10315 bp, 15 predicted proteins | sample 7245931 | NCBI WGS metagenome assembly JAALLR01 (sample SAMN13049201, study PRJNA578106) | oil field metagenome | isolation source: filtered produced water from oil reservoir B9 | place: USA:offshore Texas | collected 2016 | reverse complement strand
AGAACGGCAGGTGACCGGAAAATGCCCCACCCGCAGCGCGGACGGCAGAGCCTTTGCCGCCGGGCGTCCTCCCCCTGGAAAAAACCTCCCCGCCGGCAAAAACAACCGGCAATCGGAGTATCACCGGCCGGACATCTTTATCCCTGACAGGCCGCCATCCTCTCACCGGCCCCGCTACCTGGCAACCGGTTTTCCCCGAACTCCGCCGGCCTCAAGCCCCTATCGGCCTTCTAACTGCGCTGCCGGCCGGAGGCGGATTCACTTGCCGCAGCAACCGCCTCAGCCGCCGGCCTGCGGCGGCCTCCCCAAAAGCCTGCCCGCTTCGGATTCGATGAGCTCCATTACCCCGGCCAGGGCATCGTCAACGGCCTCCTCGACCAGCCTTTCCAGCCGCCCTTTATCCGCTGCGGCCGCAGGCTCGATGCGCACCTCCACAACCTGCAACTTCCCGCTCAAAACCACCTTCACGGACCCGTCGCTGCTGCTGCCCGCAACAACCTTCCCCTCCAGCTGCCCGGTCAGCTTTTTGAAAAGAGACCGCAAAAAATTCTGCGTCAGCCCGTAAGCCTCAGAATCCGGCACTTTTACTCCCTCCTCTCAAAAGCGCTAATTTCGTTCCCCACCCGGGTGACCTGAAAAATCCGAAAGAAGAAGCAGGATCAGAATAAGAAAGAGAGTAAAGGGGTTGGCTTTCCTCTCCCGATTTTCGGCCCCGAACAGTCCCCCGCTCGGAAGCGCCAGACTATTGCTCACGGTCTTCAGACACTCCTGCACCTCTTCGCCGGAGAGAAAATCCAGCAGCCTTTTAAGCACGTCGACCAGACTCTTCCCGCGGGGGCCAAGATAAGGTCGAAAACTGTTGATCACCTGCAAGGCGTTTTCATCAACCGCGATGGCGGCCATCTCTCCTCCTCCTTCCACACATTGATGAGGAAAGGCCACCCTGCCGGACCGGCGGGGTGGCCTCCCGCTTGATAGCCGAGCTGTTAGTTGTCTCCGAAAAAGAGCAGGATCAAAATCAGGAAGAGTATCAAAGCCCAGCTTCTCACAAAGCCCCTTCCAAAGCCAAATCCCTTAGATTCCATTGACATCCCTCCTGACAAGTTTCACGCCCAATCCCGAATCAACCCGTTCTCCATCTTCCGGTGAATCTAGTTGGTCTAACCGGAGAAAGGCGTTTATCGGAAGTCGAACCAACTTCCCCCCTTCACTTAGAAGAGGGCAACTCCAACGAAACCCGAAGAGCCGGGTGGCGGTGTCACCGCTTAGTTGTCTCCGAAGAAGAGCAGGATCAGGATCAGGAAGAGGATCAAAGCCCAGCTGCCGAAGAAAAATCCGCTTTGTGCTTGCGCCATTACCTAATTCCCCCTCTCGCAAGAAATGGACCCTTCGCTTGGTCACCCTTCTCCGTTATCATAGGCTGCCTGGAAAATGTTCACCAACTAATGCGTTCTAAAAATCCCCGAAGAAGAGCAGGATCAAAATCAGGAAGAGGATAAACGCAAAGCGCCTTCCAAAGAATCCACCACCAAAGCCGATCCCTCTTTCTTCTGCCATGTTGAGGTCCCTCCTTCTCGTTAATTGACGTTATCGTTATGCCACAATCTGTCTTCTGCGGCATCCTGCTCCATATTATGTGGCAGCTATCTAGAGTGTTACTCTATTCCGGATCCAGCCAGATACTGTTATCAGAATCTGAGCCTGCCTCCCCTTCCGCCTCAAGAGTGCCTTCGTCAGTCGGGGCATCGGCGAGGAACAACAGAGCCTGCAGCAAGAAGAGGCTCACCGGTCTGCAGGACCTCTTCTGAGGCTCCTGCGGTACCAGCAGGGTCCGAAACCCCTCTCCCGGCCCCAGGATCTGCAGAGCATCCAGCGTCTTGCGGGCCGGCTCGCTTTGGAGCAGTTCCAGCAAGCTTTCCAGAGCAATGAGGCATCCGTTGCCTCGGGGGCCCAGATACGGGCGGAGGCTTTGCATCACCTGAAGGGCGCTCTCATCATAGGAAAAGCCGGCCACTTTAAACATCCCCCCTTTTTACTGCGGCGGCGGTCAGCAGCGCTACCGCCACCCCCAATTTCTTCACCCGGTAACCCACAAAAGACAACAAGTTTTCCATTTTTACCTTCCATATCATACTATGGGTGCTGCCCGGAAAGTGTTCACCGGCGCGGCGGGGGAGCCCCTTTAGGTTTAACTCAAGTTTTGTAGACCAACAGAGGAACGGAAAAGGAGTTGTCCTCGTCGGCGCAGCGGCCTTGCGGAGGTTGCACTCAAAACATTTTCAGGGGAGGGATTGCCAGGCTAAATTAAGGAATTTCTCTTATCCTAACAGTTTTTTCAGGCCCTGAAGCGCCTCCCCGGCTGCATGACGCCCCCGCTCTATAAGTTCCGGGATCCGGTCGAAGTCCCCCAATTTCACATCCTGAGCAAGTGGCTCGATCACCAAATCGGCGGCTTCCAGATCCTGCCTGGTGCCGTGTAAATGCATGATGTCGATCCCCCGCTGTACCACCTGGATGAGCGACTGCGGCTCCTGGACGGTTCCGAGCCTTCTCAAGCTCACCGCCACTACAACCGACGCCCCCAACCGGCGGGCCAGGGAAGCGGGCACCATCTCCACCAGGCCTCCGTCTGCGAGCAGGGTTCCCTTAAAGGGAACAGGCTCAAAAACTCCGGGTACGGCGGAACTTGCCTGAACCGCCAGCCCCAGAGAGGCGTCGCCGAAAAAAATCGTGTCCGGTGAGGGGCCGTCACCTGAGGTGCTGGAGAACACCACCCGCTTTCCCGATATCAAATCGGCGGCGACAACGCCGAATGGGATCTTTAAATCGGAAAATCTCCTTTTTCCCGTCACCCTCTCCACCAAGCCCCCGATCTTCTCACCGCTGAAGAGCCCGCGGGGCACGGCCTCCAGAAAACCGGCGATATCCTTCAAATTGCCCAACAAAAACCTGACGAAGGAATAGGGGTTGAAGTTCCAGGCGAAGAGATCCCTCTTTTGCACTGCCAAGACCAGCTCTCTCATAACAGGTGGCCTTACACCCGCCGCATACAGGGCTCCCACGATGCTGCCGGCGCTGGTACCGGTGATCACCGCAGGCTGAATCCCGTTTTCCTCCAGGACCTCAAGCACGCCGATATGGGCTACCCCAAGCAGCCCCCCGCCCCCCAGGGCAATTCCCGGCCTTCTCTTCACTCTCATACCAGATCCACTTCCAGCTTGTTGAGAACGTTTTCGATGGGGTTGAAGACCGTGTACTCGCTTGAGCCGGCAAAAAGCAGCCCCACCGCCCGGTTCTCCCGGTCGAGCACCAGGGAGCCGCTGTCCCCTGCCTGGGACTTCAGCTCGGCCATGACCTGTTCCTGAAAACGCACAACGTCGGTGCTGCGGCCCATGGTCACATTCAAGGTGACGTGCACGGCGGTGATTTTCCCCTCGGTGACTCCGGTGGTGCGGCCGCTCTTCTTGACGGCCATGCCGGGCTCGGCCTGGGCTATCCCGTTGACCTTGCCGATATCGATGATCTCCGGGATAATCTCTTGGGGGTCTACCGGCCGGGCCAGGGCGCAATCAACCAGATTGCTGGCTCCCCGCTTCTCCAGCCGCACGTAGTAATTCGGGCGAAAAGCATGAATAACGGCATTGACGGCTTTGACGCTCATTGCCGCCAAATTACAGTCCGCCTCCCTGCTGAACCTGTAAATGGGAACAAAGCGCTCCAGATGCCCGATAACATCCTTTTCCGAGCCCCCATCGTAGACGCCCGGCTGGAGGATGAGATCTCCCCGCCGCGCCCTTCCGTCAAGGCCGTCTGTGGCATTGGCCAGAACGTGATTGTTGGATAAGATCAACAGCTCCCCGGTCTTCCGGTCGCGCACCACAGCCCCGAAGGTACCGGCCGTTACTTTAACGTGGCCGATGCTGGAACCCGGGGCCGCCGGCCGCATCTTTTCCGTCCGCCCGAGGAACTGCACCTCCCCGATCTCGATGACATCCGTACAGACCCTTCCGATGCGCTTAGGGACGCATTCGTCAACCCCCAGCGCCTCGGTGGGCACCTTTTTTTCCACAAAAAAAATGATGGCCAGCTCGTCCGTATCCTGCCGGCCGCGTTTTTTGTAACCGATTCCCATGCCGACGACATTGGGCAAGCCGGAATAGCGCTGTTCGGCCACCCCCAGGGAACGAAACAATTTCCGCACTTTCACTCCCTCCCTGACCTTTACTCACTCCAGTATATTCGGGAAGAACACCCGTTGGTGTCAGAGAGAGGGATAACGCTCTTGAAACTCACATGCCCACGGGCAGGATGTCACTTCTTTCAACCGGAACAGTTCAACCAGGAGTTGATCCTGTCGATCTGCTCCCGCGTCTTCTCGGCCAGCAGCCGGCAGTCCCGGGCCAGGGCGGTTTTACCCAGCTTCTTTTCCAGTTCTTCATAAACCCTGAGCAAAAGCCGCTCATGCTGCAGGGCCTTGACCAGCTGTTCCTTGACTGTCGGCATTAACGCTTCCTCCTTTCACGCCGGAAAGCTTCCCCGGCCTTCCGTCATCTGCCTCATTTCCCTTGCGATAACATATTCCTGCCCCCGGGAAGGTGTGCACCGGATAGCCGTCGGTTGTCGGTCGCCGGCGGGTTGGTGGGTTGGTAAGAATCATAATAAGTTAAAAAATCCGCGCAAGAGTAACACTTTGTCATCATTACCATATTATGTATTAGCGACAGATGCGGGCGGTTGCACCCATCTGTCGCCGGAGAAAAACCAATAAAGAAGGAGGAATGAGCATGCCAATCACCCCGGGTAAATGCCCCCAGGTTGACGGGGTACCCCAGTGCCCTCCCTTTACGGAAAAGGACTGTATTGAGGTCTTCAAGGTCTTCGACCAATGCGCTGGAGAAGAACTCCTGGGTAGGTGTGTCAGGGCCGCCGACTTCTGCACAGTTCCCATTCCCGATGACGCCACTATCTCCTGCACTGTGGTGCCAAACACCGCCCGCTGCTTCTTCATCGGCTTCGGAGACTTCAATCCGCCCTTCTTCAGGCCGGTGCTGGTGCAAAATCAGGTGGATATAGAGGTTACGATCACCGATGCCGCCGGTACCGTGATCTGCGGGCCATTTGTGATCACACTGGAGGGCATCTTCCAGGCCCAGATGTGGGCGCCACCGGGAACCCTCGTCCAGTGCCAGGTCATTGCTGTTGGAGATTGCACCTGTGACCTGGCAACAGATCCGATTACTGGAGACCAGCTCATCTGCTGCCGGCTTAAGGTCTGCAAGGAGATCCAGATCAAGGCTCTTGTCAAACTTCTTGTCCCCAGCTACGGCTTCTGCGAACTAGATCCCTGCGTTCCGGTACCGCAGCCATTCTTCCCCTGTCCACCGGAGCAGCCGCTCTTCCCACCCCAGCGCTGCCAAGAGCCGCCGGTGGTGACTCTTACTGATCTATTAAGTGTCCCGATTCAAGGGGTTACTGTCAACATTACTCGAGAGGGCACAACAGTCTCAGCAAACACAGATATCACCGGGGCCGCCACCTTCACAACACTGGGAGCCATTGTGGCCGGAGATGTTGTCCAGTTCACCGATCCCGCTTCCGGGAAACTGGTGAGCTTCACCGTGCCTCCGACATTTACCGATACTACCGGAACATTGCATGACAGCAATACCGTCTGTTCCCTCCAATTCGTCAGAACCGCGGGGACTACATTCAACTTGTTCATCGACGGTGTCCTCAACGGAACTGTCGATCCCTAGTAACAGCTGAAATCTCGCCTTACCCCCGGCTTCGTTCAAGGCCGGGGTATTTTTTTTGCTCCTTCAAAGGGGACCATTAATTAAGGCTGCCCGTGTCCGCTCAGGGCAGCCTTAAATAGAAAGGGCGCCCAATACCGCTCGCTCTTACGACGGTGCCTCAATGGCAACCTGTACGATATAGCTTATATTAAAATAAACCGGCGGTGCCCCCGGGGGGTTTACCTTGGCCAGATTGCCGCTGACAGAATCCAGAACACCTGTAACCGGGGGGCCGGCTACAGAGATAACGGTCACGGTAGCACCGGTATTGGCCCGGAGCAGTTCAAAGAGCTCCGCAGAAGCACCAGCTGGAATTACCACCATTCCAATTCCTCCCTTTGCACTTCATTGTTTTACGTGTTATTAAAGACCACCTCCACAAAGCTGAGGCTGGCAAATGGGGCGTATACCGCACTTACTGCATCTGCAAGCACCAAATAGTCATCCCCGACGGCAGCAATGGGGCCGGTAACATTATAGAGTGAGCTGTAAAGGGTCACCTGTTGCCCTATTAATGCTTTAAGCCGAGCAGATAATAAGTTGTCAGCCATTTAGATACCTCCTTCCTGCAGATCCTATATATAATTATGCTGCCGGCATCTTTAATGTTATAAATTACCAGTCCCGGCGACGGCGCCCCAAAACCGACGCCAAAGGGTGCAAGAGGCCCGCCCGCCTTTCTTTATTTCTTCTGGGGTTTCTTTTGAGCGCCGGGATCAGAGGAGGCGGGCTTATCAGGAGGGTAGGTCGGATAATAATGCTGCAGTAAAGAGCAGATCTCTGCCCAACTGGGCTTTTTGGCCGGTTTCCCTCACCCACCGTACTCAGGCGGTTTGGAAGGCGGCGTCTCCTGGACAAAGGTTTTCTCAAGGCCGGGGCGGCTGGGAATCAGCTCCAGGGGGATGGAGGAGAGGTCGTACCCCGCAAACTCCTGTTTTGCCGCAAAACCCCCCTTCTGCTGCCCCTGCCCTTGATCGCTCCGGGCAGCATACCGGCGCAAGATGTCCGAGCAGCTCTCCTCTTCACTCCTCCCGGCCGGCTGAAGCTCTTGCTTCTCACCGGGATCGGCCAGACCCCTTGCCGGACCCTCGGGCAACGCCCCTTTTTCTCGCTGCTCAATCACCCGCCCCACCAGATACGCCAGGGAGTCCAGATCCAGGGCGATTTTGTCGCTGATGCGCACACCACCCGGCTCCGGCTCCCGTCTGCCGTTTTTCCCGGCCTGGTTGCCTGCGGGCACCTCCGGTGCCTCCTTTTCCCGGATCCCGGCGGCCCCGATGGCATCCCTTCTGCTCGCCTGCCGGGCATCTTCCTCTCGAAGGGGAGAACCTGCCGGCTTGAGGGCGATTTCCCCCTCGATAACCACTTCGACCCACACCCTATCCCTGAAAAGGCCGGCCAGCAATCTCCAGATTCCCACGCCGGACGGCTTGCCGGGCCTGACCTGAGCGATCAGGGGGTGCTTGAGCTCAATCTCTACCCTCTCCCCCCCGACGAACCCCGTCTTTTCCGGCAGAATTTTTTCCGTCAGGGTGCCGGGAAGGATCACCGTACGGTAGAAATTCCCCTCACTTCTCTGCCTGAGACTGCAGCAAAAGACCAGATCATAGCCGCCAAAAACCAAAAGCTCGCCATCGGGCAGCACCTTTCCGAAGAGAGCCGGGTTGGCGATCCTGCAGGAAACCGGGTAATCTGGTAAAACGGTCTGGAAAGAAAACTGGACCTTGATTGAAGGTAACTCCATTGTTGACCTCCTTTCCCGGTAGGTTTTTCATTTCCCGATAAACAACAAGGGAGGTGACCCTCCCTCGTCGGTCAACAGCGGCGGCCTGCCGCTAAATGCCGGGCCTTCTTCAGCCGGATATTCCCGCCCCCGTCCGCATCCCCGGCTGCACATCAGGCGGTCGCATCTGAAACAGGATTTTTAATGTTCTTTCGTCAATCCCGAACTGCCTGTAATATTCCAAAACCTCCGGCGGCACCACCGCCTTGCCGGCCAAATCCACGGCGATCGGAGAGATCTCAGAAATGGCGCATTTTTTCGAGTCGCGCAAAGAGCCCCGGCAAGACTCCTGACCGTCTTCATCAGACCGGCCCGGAATTGCCCCCTCTCCGGCAGGCGGCTCAGCTAAACCGGAGGGGACGGGCTCATTCCCCTCATCAGCAACGGCCTCTTCCGGAGCTGCATCCGCATCCCGGCCGCAGTTATCCATTCCCCCGTCTTCCCGGTGCCCGGGAGCGGCATTCTCCTCCGGCAATGCCTTCTTACATTCCTCCGCCCTTTCCTGATCCGAACCATCTACCCGGGACATCTCTTGATCCGAAACCTCCACGGACAACCCCTCCTTGTCGAGTGTGTTAGATTTTGTTACCTCTGCTGGTTATAATATGTATCTTCTGCCAAGATGTCACTCGAATCGAGAAGGACCGGGGAAAAACCGGATTAACAAAGCCCACATAAGCGGCAAGCGGTCGTCGCCATCAGGGGAGATGCGGTAGCTTTAAGGACTTCGAGGATCGGGAAAAACGCTTATTTTATTTTATTAAGAAGCGGCGGCGGGTAGACCAGGCAAGCCAAAAGAAGAGGGAAACGGCAAAGGGCAGCAGAACGCTGCCTGGGAAATCATCAATTCTTTAGTTCGCTAAACCTTCCTCAGCGTTTTTACTGTGCCTCTTAAGCCTCGACGAACAGCTCCACAACCAGCACCCAGGTTCCCTGGGGGACAACGGCAACACCGACCTTATTGGCCTTCGGATTCATCATGATCTCTCGATGTTCAGGGCTGCCCAAAAGCAGCTGGTGCGCCTTATAAACGTCTCCGGCTTTGCAGAGGTTCTCCCCGCCGCTTCGGAAGCTGACGCCGAACCTTCTGAGCATCTCCCCAGGTGAACCGTAGATCGGGGAGATATGACCGAAATAGTTGTTCTCTATCATATCCTGCGCCTTGAGCCGGGCGATTTCCGTAAGCTTCATATCGACGGCCACCGGGGAGATACCCTCGCCAATCCTGCTGTTGTTGATTAAATCGAAGAGTCGCTTTTCGTCTGCCGTCAGCCCATCAGGCGCAGGGGGTGCCGGCGGCACAGGAGCTGCCGGAGGTTTTTCGGTTCCTCCCGGCTCTGCCGGTGTCCCGGGAGCCTGATCAGAGGAGAGGGGCCGGGTCGGATATGAGACCGGCTTTGATCGATTGTTGAGAACGGCATTGTAATAATCTTCAATGCTCGTCATCCCCCGCTGCGGATAATAAGTCTGGTTCCCTCCTCCACCGGCGCCTCCGCTACCGGCTGAAGTCAGCTGGACCGGAGGGTTTGCCGGCTGTGTTGGCTTAGGATCGGCAGCAGGGGGTTCCGGCACAACAGGGCTCTTGCTCTGGTCGGGCAAGGTTCTGCCCTGGAGTACGGCCTGGATATACTCATCCATCGTAAACGCATCCGCTTTTGGCGTATACCAGCCGCAAAGGCCGGCAAGAAAAATCACGGCAATCAGCATCGACAGAACTTTACGGTTAATGGCTCCAACATCCCCTTTCCAGAAACTTTTCTTTTACGATAATCAAAATGCCTGAAGGGGACAACCGCCAACTTCTAACGAAATCCGAGTTTTTATTAAGAGAACCGTCCAGCCCGCACCCCACTCAGCCGCTTCTTCCCCATTTGCTGCGCTCTGTCATAATCTGTTAACCAGGCGCACCTGCCGCCGGGGCTATTTTTCACCTTTCGTCAAGTCTGGTGCCCGGAAACCTGCAGGATCTAAAAAAACCCCCCCTGGTTCCCGGGGGGGGTTATCCATCTTTCAGCCCGTTAGTTCCGGGCGGCTGCGATTTTAATCTCGCCGTCCTCGCGACAGACAGTCAATTCAACGCTTTCCGTGAGCACATCGGTATAGCTGAAGGAAATTCGCCTCTCAACTTTCTTTTCATCGAGTTTTATGACAAAAATACTGGGATAGGTGCGTTCCAAGACTCCCTCTCGCTCAACGACCCTATTCCTGCCTTTAAAGGATTTGAGTTTCACCCTCTTACCGATATAGGCATCAAGGTCCCTCTTGATTTCCGCAAGCGCTTGCTTGGTAGCCATGAGCCTCACCTTCTTTTATCCTTGATTGCGGTTCAAAAAGTACTTCATGATATTATACCAACTCTCCGGAAACAGATCAAGAGGACCCGATCCCTGAGTCATCCCCACTTTTTCAGCCCGTCCCGCCTAAGAGATCCGCCACGTGCCTGAAAACTAAGGACTTTAAAGAGGGTAGTTTCCGCCAAAACTTTTGTTTCCAGGAACAGAAGATATAAAAGCCTACCCGGAAAGAAGCAAGGGTGCGTTTCTTTTCGGTGTTCGCCATGAGCCTCCGGTGGAGCCCTTCTTTTTCGGCCCAAAGGCCGATTACTGTGAGAAGAAAATGGCATAGGCCATGAGGAGAAGAAGACGGTTGTAACGCCCCGGCGATGAGAGTACAAGCCCCCGCAGCTTAAAGCCGTTACGCTCATTCTTGAGGTCCTTGAAAAACTCATCTACTTCCA
>JAALLR010000406.1_pt1 | contig 10426 bp, 12 predicted proteins | sample 7245931 | NCBI WGS metagenome assembly JAALLR01 (sample SAMN13049201, study PRJNA578106) | oil field metagenome | isolation source: filtered produced water from oil reservoir B9 | place: USA:offshore Texas | collected 2016 | reverse complement strand
GCAGCCAGGACAACGGTGGCCCGCATGCTGGAGCGGGATGACTTTGCCCGCCGGTTCCAGGAAAATCGCCCTATCAGCATCCATGAGTTTTTTTACCCCCTGATGCAGGGTTATGATTCTATAGCCTTAGCTGCAGATGTCGAACTGGGGGGAACAGATCAGAAATTTAACCTCCTAATGGGCCGCCACCTGCAGCGGGAATACGGCCAGGAGCCCCAGGTGGCCATGATGATGCCCATCCTCCCCGGCCTGGACGGCGTGCAAAAGATGAGCAAGAGCCTGGGGAATTATATCGGTATCAAGGAATCCCCCCGGGAGATGTACGGTAAGACCATGTCCCTCCCTGATGAACTCATGCTCTCCTACTACGAACTGGTAACGGCGGTGCCCCTGGAGGAGCTGGCAGCCATCAGGCAGGGCCTGGCCGGCGGCAGCCTGCACCCCAGGGATGCCAAAATGCGCCTGGCCCGGGAGATAGTAGCCATGTACCACGGGCCGGAAGCAGCCCGCGAGGCGGAAAAGGAATTTCGCCAGGTCTTCCAGCAGCATGACCTGCCCGATGATATGCCGGAATTAACGATCAAAGAAGACAGGGTCTGGTTGCCCCGGCTCATGGTCCAGGCAGGGCTGGCTCCCAGCACCAGCGAGGCCCGGCGCCTGATCCGCCAGGGCGCAGTAAAGGTCGACGGTGAACGGGTAACTGATCCCGACTTCGAGGTTGAGGTCAGGGAGGGCCAGATTCTCCAGGCCGGTAAACGTAAATTTGCACGGCTGCACACATTTTAATCACCCCCTGTGTATACTTCTTATATGGGGGTGATTGCCTTGCGGCGGCGGTGGCGGCGCCCTGGAAGGCGACCAAGGGGATTAATGGCAGCGCTGGTCCTGGCCGGCTTGCTTGTGCTTATACTCCTGGAATGGCGCCTGGGACCGGCCCTGGATGCGGTGGCAGCTACCCAGGCCCGGTGGGTAGCTGCCGAGGCTATGCAGCAGGCGGTGCTGGATAAAATTACCGGGCAGGTAAGCTATAATAATCTCATCCAGCCCGGGAGCAGCGGGGGCGGCCAGGTAGTCTTCATGCAGGCCGACGCCCTGGGTATCAGCCGCCTCCAGGCTGCGGCCCAGCTGGCCATCCAGGAACGCCTGGCCCGGCTGCAGGGTAAAACCTATTACCTGCCCCTGGGGCAGATCCTGGGGTTAAAGCTTCTGGCGGCCTTTGGCCCTCCGGTACCATTACGCTTTATCCCTATGGGCACGGTCAAGGTTGATGTCGGCGATACCTTTGAAAGCGCCGGCATCAACCAGACGCGCCATCGCATTTACCTCCAGGCGGAGAGCGAGGTTCAGGTAGTGGCTCCTTTCAGCCGGGAAAAGGTTCAGGTAGCAACTACCATACCTGTGGCCGAGGCCATCATCGTCGGCCCGGTACCCCAGACCTACGTCTCCCTGGGAACGGAGATGTTAAAGGGTATTTTGAGGGCACCTGGATTCTAATTTTTCTTGTCCACCAGGCAGGAATTAAGCAATTAAGGGCGAATAAATATAACTGAGCGGTGTGGAGACCGCGCTGGATGGAAGGCCACGAGGAGGTCAGAACCGGCTGGAGCCGGGAGGATTCCCTGTGGCCCTTTTTGCTTTTTTACCCTGCAATTTCTTTAAGGGGGTATTCCTGCTGCGCATAGCTGTAGTCGATGGCCAGGGGGGCGGGATCGGTAAACATATCACCGCCAGGCTGCGACAGGAACTGCCGCCGGAAGTAGAAATCCTGGCCCTGGGAACCAACGCCGCAGCCACCGTAGCCATGATCAAAGCCGGGGCCAACGAGGGGGCTACCGGCGAGCGGGCCATTATCTACAACGCCCCCCGGGTGGAGGTCATTACCGGCTCCCTGGCCATAATTTTAGCTGACGCTATGCTGGGCGAGTTGACCCCGGCTATGGCAGCGGCCATCGCCGCCAGCCCGGCCCGCAAATTTCTCCTGCCAATCAACCGGTCGGGGGTAGAAGTAATAGGAGTCAACCCCGAGCCGTTGCCCCATTTAATAGAAGCCCTGGTTAACCGCGTGAAGTTTATTTATCAGGAGGGGAGGGATAAGGATGTGTGAAGCCAACGCCTACCTGCTCAAAGAGGGCGGGGATGAGGAACTGGTCTTTGAGAATGTTGACCGGGTCTTGCCCCAGGAAGAGGGTATTATGATGGAAGATATTTTCGGTAAACGCAAACTCCTGCGGGCGCGGATTAAAGAAATGGCCCTGGTGGACCATAAAATTATCCTCGAAGCCCTCTAAGCCGGGCGTTAGTTACGGCCGGGCCACGGCATACTACTATTGCCGTGGCTTTTTTACTTGACAGGGCCAGAGCCAGGGATTAAAATGTAATTAATTCCGATATAAATACTCGATTATGAGGAGGAAGGGATTATGCAAGTAGCCCGGGATGTTAGCCAGTTGATAGGGCAGACACCTATCCTGCGCCTGAACCGCCTGGTGGAGGACGGGATGGAGGTATACTTAAAGATCGAGTCTTTTAATCCTGGAGGCAGCGTTAAGGATCGCATTGCCCTCAGCATGATTTCCGCTGCGGAAGCCGACGGTCGCCTGAAACCCGGGGATACCATTGTCGAACCAACCAGCGGTAATACGGGGATCGGCCTGGCCATGGTGGCGGCCGTACGCGGTTACCGCCTGATCCTGGTCATGCCGGAAACCATGAGCATTGAGAGGCGCAAGCTCATGGCCGCCTACGGGGCGGAGTTCGTCCTGACGCCGGGAAACCTGGGGATGAAGGGGGCTGTCGAAAAAGCCACCGAACTGGTACGGGAGAATCCCGGTTATTTTATGCCCCAGCAATTTGAAAACCCGGCCAACCCGGCCATCCACCGCCAAACCACGGCCAGGGAGATCCTGGAACAAATGGACGGTAAAGTAGATGCCTTTGTGGCCGGTGTCGGTACCGGGGGCACCCTCACCGGTGTGGGCGAAGTCCTGAAAAAGGAAATCCCGGGGGTAAGGATCGTGGCCGTAGAACCGGCGGCTTCACCTGTCCTTTCCGGTGGCCAGCCGGGACCCCATAAGATTCAGGGTATAGGTGCCGGCTTTGTCCCTCCGGTCTTGCGCCGGGAGGTAATTGACGAGATAATTACCGTCACCAACGAAGACGCCATGGAAACGGCCCGGCGCCTGGCACGGGAGGAGGGCCTGCTGGTGGGCATCTCCTCGGGGGCCGCTGCCTTTGCCGCCCTTCAAGTAGCCCGGCGCCTGGGCCAGGGGAAAAGGGTAGTGGCCATCGCCCCCGACACCGGCGAGCGCTACCTGAGTACGGAGTTGTTCAAGATAAGCTAAAGGGAAAACGGCAGGCCGGTGGCCTGCCGTTTCTACTGCCGTGAAGGTCTACTTGCCGATGAATTCCTGGACCCAGTAGTGACCATAGCTGCCGCCGCTGGCATAGCCGACACCTATGGCCGTATAATTAGCGTTTAAGATGTTGCTGCGGTGGCCGGGGCTATTCATCCAGGCCGCTACCACCGCCTCCGGTGTTGGGTAGCCGGCGGCTATGTTTTCCCCGGCTGTACGGTAGCTAATGCCGAATTGCTTGAGCATACTGGCGAAGGACCCATAAGTGGGCGATTCATGGCTGAAATAATTCTTGTCCCGCATATCCTCGGCCTTGAGGCGGGCCACCCTGGCCAGTTGCGAGTCCGCTGCCAGGGGTTTCAGGCCGGCCTTGGCCCGTTCGGCATTGACCAGGTTCACCACCTGCTGTTCGTACTGGCTTAACTGGTAGTTACCAGCAGGGGCGGGTTGGGGGGCAGGTTGCGGTGCTGGTACGGACGGGTTGACGGGAGGGGTTACCGGGTCCGGTTTGGGTTCAGGTACCGGTTGTGGCGCAGGTGCCGGTGCAGGAACCGGGGCAGGCCGGGTCACCTGCCCGTTGCCGGGGTTCGGAGAAGCCTGCCACCGGTAGTGCCAGCTCCAGTAAGGGGCGGTATACCAGTTATAGTTATAAAAGTAAATACCATTGGTAGAGTTAGAGGGGGGTGTAGCAGCCCGGGCCGCGCTTAAAGGGGCAGCAGCCACAACGGCGGCCAGCAGGATTTTCAGGGCTGCGGTGAGCCACTTGTGCTTCAAAGCGTCAATCCTCCTTTTCCTCCTTTACGCCTGGCCAGGCCAGTAAAAAATCCACCTCCCTTCCAACGCCTCCGGGGTTAGCTGACGGGTGCGGGCCGGAAGTGCCCTACGCCGCCCCCGGCCTTGCTCCCGCCGTCGCCCTGCTCCGGACAAAGGCGAGAGGTGTGATGCTGGGAGCGGGATTAACCCCAAGAATATGGTTCCCCCGGTTTCTTTGAAAGAAATTCGGCGTTTACAGGTGGCCATAACGTTAACTTCATTTTACCATAAAATCGGGGTATAGTTAACATAAAATTGGCAGGCAGATTTTGCTATAACACGTGTTTTAGATAGGCCCGGGCGGTACCCGGGCGGTAAATGTTGCTTAAATAAGGCCCTGTATGTTAGAATTTTAACGTTGAGTATATAAGAGAGGGGGGTAAAGAGAGATGTCCGGACATTCCAAGTGGGCCAATATTAAAAATCGCAAGGCCAAGGTTGATGAAAAACGGGGCCGCCTCTTTACCAAAATCGGGCGGGAAATTATCATCGCCGCCCGGATGGGAGGCGGTGATCCCGAGGGCAATATGCGCTTAAAGGCTGCTATAGCCAAGGCCAAGGCAGCCAATATGCCCAATGAGAACATCCAGCGGGCCATTATGCGCGGTACCGGCGAACTGGAAGGGGCCGCATATGAGGAAATAACCTATGAAGGTTACGGTCCCGGTGGCGTAGCCATGCTCCTGAATATAGCCACCGATAACCGGAACCGTACGGCTTCAGAAATCAGATATATCTTTTCCCGGGGCGGCGGCAACCTGGGCGAAAGCGGTTGCGTGGCCTGGATGTTTAACCCCAAAGGGGTAATTACGGTTGAGGTCCCCGCCGGTGATAAACGGGAAGAAGTAATCCTCCAGGCTATTGAGGCCGGGGCGGAGGATGTCGATGATGGGGACGACGAGGTACTGGAAATCAAGACGGCGCCCGGGGACCTGGAGGCCGTCCGGGAAGCCCTGGAGGCCAGCGGGGTTACCATTAACAGCGCTGAGGTAGAGATGGTACCGCAAACGACTGTTACCATCGACGACCCGGAGACAGCAGGCAAGGTTATGCGCCTCATTGAACGCCTCGAAGATCACGACGACGTTCAGGTAGTATATACAAACGCTGATATTCCTGCAGCAATTATAGACCAATTAGATATATAGGGAGGTATAAAATTACAGGCCGCCGGCAATGCTAGCTAGTGGCATTTCTGTATGACCAGGAGGGGCCACAGTGTCAGCAATCCGGCGTTTGCTTGTTATCGGTATAGTGATCTTTTTCCTTGGGGGACTGGTGGCCTACCAGGAGGCCAGGGTAAATTCCGGCCGGCAGCCGGTTTTTTTAAGGGTGCCGGGTATCATCGAACCCAGGGTTCAGCTTGAACCGCGACTGGAGAAATATTACCGCGGTTGCGGCCATACCTACCCCCTGCCCCTGCCGGCGGGGGTCAAATGGCAGGGAGCCGGTAAAGAGGAGATGACCACCCTTTTTCCACCGTCCGAAGGGTGGCGCCTGACGCAAGAAGCCGGGCGCCTGGTAGCTACCCAGGAAGTTGACGGCCTGTGCCCGGTTTGCGCTCCCAAGCGGCACCTGGCAGTAAAGGACGGCCTGGTGGCCATTTACCAGGGACCTGCCGGAACCCTGGGGCCGCTGCTGCAGGTGACGGGCCTGAAGATTTCTGCCCTCCCGGCCAACTGGCAGTCCAGGATTGAGGCCGGCGAGGCGGAATTTAACTCCGAACAGGAACTCCTGGAAGCCCTGGACAGCCTGGACGAATACCGCTAGTTCCCCGGATATTATCCGGCCGGGTCGGCGACCCGGTTTTTCTTTTGGTTTGGAAAAAAAGGAACTGCTCTCTCCAACGTCGAATAACTGCCAGGTAGAGGTTATCTTTGAACCATTACTCTCCAGCCCCTAAGAAGCCGGAGATATCCCAACCAGTAATAACCATTTTTGCTAGAACCATGTTTTCGGGGGAATAATTATGCTGATCCTGGGAATAGACCCGGGGACGGCGATTGTCGGTTACGGCCTGGTGGAGGCCCGGGCTGGACAAACCCGCGCCCTGGTATACGATTGTATCCGGACACCGGCAGGGGAGGAACCCTGCCGGCGGCTGGCAACTATTTACGCCGGCATAAGGGAGCTAATCGAACGCTTGCAGCCAGAAACCATGGCCGTGGAAGAACTCTTCTTTAATAAAAACAGCAAGACCGCCCTGGCCGTCGGCCAGGCCAGGGGCGTGATCCTCCTGGCCGCGGCCCATACCGGCCTGCCGGTGGCCGAGTATACCCCCCTGGAGGTTAAGCAGGCAGTGGCCGGTTTCGGCCGGGCGCCCAAGGAACAGGTCCAGCGTATGGTCCAGGCTTTGCTGGGCCTGGCAGAAAAACCCCGGCCCGATGATGTGGCCGATGCCCTGGCGGTAGCCGTATGTCATGCCAGCTTCGCACCATGGCGGCAAAGGGAAAAGGAGGTGGCTGGCCGTTGATCGGGTACCTGCGGGGAAGGCTACACCTGGTAACTCCGGAGGGTATCCTCCTGGAAACCGCGGGGATCGGCTGGCTGGTACGTACAGTGACCAATCGTTCCTGGCCGGCACCTGGTACGGAGATAGCTGTCTACACCCAGCTGGTGGTCAGGGAAGACGCCATGGAATTATATGGTTTTACCCGGCCGGAGGAACTGCACCTTTTCACCCTCCTGCGAGGCGTAAATGGCATCGGGCCCCGGGGCGCCCTCCAGATTCTGGGGGCTGCTGCGCCGGAACAGCTGTCCCGGGCCATTGCCGCCGGCGATAGTGCCTTTCTGACCGCCCTGCCGGGAATCGGGGCCAAGAAGGCCCAGCGGTTACTCCTGGAATTGAAGGATGCGGTTTTAAAATCCGGCCTGGTAGACGGCCCGGGGACGGAGGCCATACCGGCCGGCGGGGATAATGACGAAGTCCTGGCCGCCCTGCTGGCCCTGGGCTATAGCCGGGAAGAGATTGGCCCGATCCTGGCCAGGGTACGGCAGGAACTGGGGGATACTGCCCCTACGACAGCCGTCCTCCAGGCAGTACTGAAAACCTTTGGCCGGGGGGGAAGGGATTAATTGGCAACGGAGAGGTTGGTAGCCGGAAACCTGCATAATGAAGACCAGGAACTTGAATTGAGCCTGCGACCGCGCTGCCTGGCAGAGTATATCGGCCAGGAGCATGTCAAGGAGACCCTGGGCATCTTTATCCAGGCGGCCCGGGAACGGGGTGAAGCCCTGGACCACGTCCTTCTCTACGGGCCCCCGGGGCTTGGCAAGACCACCCTGGCCGGGATTATCGCCAATGAGCTCGGGGTCCAGCTGCGGGTCACCTCGGGACCGGCCCTGGAACGGGCCGGGGACCTGGCAGCCATCTTGACCAACCTGCAGCCCCGGGACGTCCTCTTTATCGATGAAATCCACCGCCTGCCCCGCCAGGTGGAGGAGATCCTCTACCCGGCCATGGAAGACTTCGTTTTAGATATTATCCTGGGTAAGGGTCCCGGCGCCCGTTCCATTCGCCTGGACTTGCCCCCCTTTACCCTGGTGGGAGCGACTACCAGGGCGGGGTTGCTATCTTCGCCTTTAAGGGATCGCTTCGGCATCAATTCCCGCCTGGAGTTTTACCAGGTGGCCGAGCTGGAAGAGATTATCAGGCGGGCAGCCACCATCCTCCAGGTGGCCATCGAGCCGGAAGGAGCCAGGGAAATCGCCCGGCGCGCCCGGGGGACGCCCAGGATAGCCAACCGCTTGCTGAAGCGGGTAAGGGATTACGCCGAAATCCGTGCCGGGGGAGTCATTACCAGGGAGGTAGCCCGGGAGGCCCTGGAACTCCTGCAGGTGGATGCCGCCGGCCTGGATAGTTCAGACCGGCGCCTCCTGTTGACCCTTATCCGCAAGTTTAACGGGGGTCCCGTCGGCCTCGAGACCCTGGCGGCAGCCATCAGCGAGGAACCGGACACCATTGAGGACGTCTACGAGCCCTTTTTACTCCAGATGGGTTACCTCCAGCGTACTCCCAGAGGCCGGGTGGCTACCCCCGGAGCCTATGAACACCTGGGGATTAAGCCGGAAGACCGGTTGTTTTGATAAAGCCTTTATCGGGAACTGGCGCCCTGTACAGGCCAGGAAAGTGAACTGTATAGAGGGCAGGCCTCTATTTTTTGGAGGAGGAAAGTTTCGTGGGCGACTGGAGTTTTTTCGGCAAGATGCTCTTAGGGATGGGCCTTTTCCTGGCCCTCATGGGCCTGTTGCTCCTGGGGCTGGGAAAACTATTCAGCATCGGCCGCCTGCCGGGTGACATCTATATCCAGAGGGGCAACTTTACCTTTTATTTCCCTCTGGTCACCTCTTTGTTACTCAGCCTGATCCTGACGGTAATATTAAACCTGCTCTTCCGGCGGTAAATCCTGCTGGCCAGAAATAGCTATCCAGGTGCGAAAAAGTATAGAGAGGTGAAGCCCAAATTGCAGCCCGGAGCTGACCCGAACCACCTCCTGGCACTGGCCAGGAGCGGGGATGCCGTGGCCAGGGAGGAACTGATCCGGCGCTATACCCCCTTTATCCTTTCTGTAGTTTCCAGGACAACAGGTCATTTTATCCGCCTGGGCGAAGACGACGAAGCCAGTATCGGGTTAATGGCCTTTAACGAAGCGATAGATAATTACCGCCTGGAAGGCGGTGCCGCCTTTTTAACTCTGGCGGAAACAGTTATCCGGCGGCGCCTGATTGACTACTTTCGCCGGGAGGGGCGCCACCGCCAGGTCCTGTCCCTCCAGGCCATGGAGGGAGAAACGGCGGCCGCAGCCGACCCTGTGGCCAGGGATGAGATAAACATGGTGGACGAACTGGCGGACAGGCGGAAGGAAATCGAACGTTACCAGAAAGAACTCGCCTCTTATGGTATTACCTTGAAGGACCTGGTAAAATGCAGCCCCCAGCACCGGGATGCCCGCGACCGGGCCCTGGCGGCCGCCCGGGTAGTGGTCGCCAACCCCCTTCTAAGAAAGTATCTCCTGGAAAGGAAGGCCCTGCCCTTAAAAGCCCTGGAAAAAGAAGTCGAGACCAGCCGCAAAACCCTTGAACGCCATCGCAAATACATCATTGCCGCAGTAGTGATGCTTTTGGGCAATTACGAATACCTGGCGGCTTACATCGGCCAGGACCGGAGGGGTGGTCAGGATGGACGGCGCTGAACGCGGTATAGTCATGGCCAGGGAGGGGCAAAAGGTCATCATTTTAACGCCCCGGGGCGACTGGCGGGCTCTAAAATTGGCCGGGCCCCTGCCGGAAGTGGGGGAAGAAATTATGTTGCCGCCGGCGGTCAAGAGGCCGGCGTGGCCCCTCGTTACCGCGGCCGCGATAGTCCTGTTGCTCGTCCTGGCCGGGGCCGTAGTGCGCCGGGTAGAAACCCCGGCGCCGGCGGCTGCCCCCCGGGTGGCTTATTATGTTAATGTAGATATCAACCCCAGTGTGGAACTGGCTGTAGACGAAGGGGATACGGTCCTCGAGGCCCGCGGCCTGAACAGCGACGGGGAAAAATTACTCGCCGGCATTGCCCTGAAGGGGGAAAAGGTTACCGGGGCGATGAAGATTCTGGCCCTGGAAGCCCTGCGCCAGGGTTATTACCTTCCCGATGGAGGGGGCGCCATGATGGTAACAGTAATCCCTGCCGGGTCCGGCCAGGAGAAACTGGCGGCCGGGGATGAACTGGGCCAGAAGCTCACCCGGGAGGCCCGGAATGTCTTTCAGCAGGCCGGCGTACACGCCGCCGTTGCGGCAGCTACCGTCCAGCCGGAGATCCGCCAGCATGCCGAGGCCGCCGGCCTCTCGACCGGCAAGTACAGCATTATGCTGGAGGCCCTGGCCGCCGGGGCCCAGGTGAAGGTCGCCGATTTGCAGCGGGAGAGTATTACTAAAGTCCTGCAGGAACTTAATTTTAACTGGGAAGATGTGCTTGCCCGTCTAAAAAGGGATCCCGACCTCTTAAAGAAGGAAGAGCAGCTGGGGCCGGTCCTGAAGGCAGCCCTGGGCCAGGGCCCACTCCCCGCGGAAAACGGAAATAGCCAGGGTGATGCTCCCGCCAGGGGTCCGGCAAAAGCACCGGGTGACAAGCCCAACCAGGGGGACAATCAGGAAACCCGGCAGGGTAAACAGCAAACCCCCGGCCAGGGAAGGGAGACGAACTCGAGCCGTGGCCATCCCTCCAGCCGGGATGGTATGGCAGTAGCCTGGCAGCTACGAGCCCGGCTCAAGGCCGGGCT
>JAALLR010000405.1_pt1 | contig 10457 bp, 9 predicted proteins | sample 7245931 | NCBI WGS metagenome assembly JAALLR01 (sample SAMN13049201, study PRJNA578106) | oil field metagenome | isolation source: filtered produced water from oil reservoir B9 | place: USA:offshore Texas | collected 2016 | reverse complement strand
TCATCGAAGGTTTCTAATGCATTTACCAATGATTCTCTAGTTAAGTTGTCTCCAGCTCTTCTTACTGCTTCTGTAAATGTTTCAGCAGCGATTAAACCAGCAACAGCGTATGCATTAGGAATTTCTCCGTTGTTGTATTTACCATAAATTTCTAATGCTGGAGTTTCTGGATCTGTGAAGTCTACGTCAACCCATGCCATTGATTTTACACCTTCTGCAGCATTTCCTAACAATTGAATAAAAGAAACACTTGCATTTGCATAAGAAGTAACATATTCAACATCTCTTAATCCATATTGTTTAGCTTGTTTTATAAAGTTTGGAGCTTGTGTTCCATAAAGCATAACACCGATTGCTTCTGGTCTGTTTGAAATTAATCTTGTAACTTCTGCAGAAAAATCTTCAGCTGTTGGATTTACAGGAATAAAAGTTGCATCTATTCCTCTTGACTCTAATAATTCTTTTGCTGCTTCTCTGAACTCTTTACCATCATCAGCATTTCTGTAAACAATTGCAATCTTTGTGTAACCAACGTCAGCAAAATAGTTTGCTACGATATTTCCTTCAACTGTGTAGTTTGGTTGAACTGGGAAAATAAATTCTTTTGGTGGGAAACTTAATAATGATGTACCTGATCCTTGATAAACAAATGGAACTTCATTTGAATTCAAGTAATCCATTACAGCTAATACACCAGGAGTTCCTAATCCACCAACGATAGAAAATACTTCATCGCTTTCGACTAATCTTTTTACTTCAACAGTAGTTTTAGCTGGTGTGAATTGGTCATCAGCAACTAATAAGTTGATTTTTCTTCCGTTTACTCCTCCATTATCGTTTACCCAATTAAAGTATGCTTCCATACCTTTTGTCATTGGTTGACCGATAAATGAAATAGGACCAGATAAAGCTTGGAAAGAACCAATTAATATTTCATCATCTGTTACTCCAACTTCAGCGAAAAGTCCTACTACCATGAGTAAAGCTACCAAAAGTGTTAATACCTTTTTCATAAGATCACCCCTTATTTTATATTACGTACTACAACTGCAGTACCCATGCCTCCCCCGATACAGAGAGAAGCCAATCCAATTTCTTTTCCTTGTTTCTTCATTTCGTGCAATAAAGTTACTATAATTCTATTTCCAGAAGCTCCGATTGGATGCCCTAATGCAATAGCTCCTCCATTTACATTAGTTCTTTCTATAAACCAATCTTTTGATTTTCCGTATTCATCACCAAGTTCTTTGATGACTCCCAGTGATTGTGATGCAAAAGCTTCGTTTAACTCTATTAATTCTATATCATCTATAGAAATATTGTTTTTACTTAGAACATTTTTAATTGCTGGTACTGGCCCTAATCCCATGTATGCAGGATCTACACCAGCTTCATCATACGCAATTAACTCAGCTATAGGTTTTAAATTATATTTTTCAACAGCATCTTCTGATGCTAATATTATACCACTTGCCCCATCATTTATACCAGAAGCGTTACCAGCTGTAACAGAGCCATCTTTTTTAAATGCTGGTCTTAATTTCCCTAAACCTTCAACTGTTGCATTGAATCTTGGATGTTCATCAGTATCAAAAACAATTGTACCTTTTCTTGTTTTTATTTCATAAGGAATTATTTCGTCTTTAAATCTTCCTTCTTCAATAGATTTTTGGGCTCTATTTTGAGAATTAACTGCAAACTCATCTTGTTCTTCTCTGGTTATACCATGTTTTTCAGCAATGTTTTCAGCAGTCACACCCATATGGTAGTTGTTAAATACATCTGTTAATCCGTCTAAAATCATATGGTCATATATTTTTTGATTTCCAAATTTACTTCCAAATCTATTTTTAGCATCGATTAACAGTGGAGCTTGAGACATGCTCTCCATTCCTGCAGCAACTACTATTTCTGCATCTCCTACTTTAATATCTGTAGCTCCAATCATTACAGATTTCATCCCACTTCCGCAAAGCATGTTTACTGCATAAGCAGGTTTGCTTTCTGGAATTCCAGCATATAAAGCAACTTGCCTTCCTGGCCCCATTCCTTGGCCTGCTTGTAAAACATTTCCAACTATTGTTTTATCTACATATTCTGGTTTTACATTAGCTTCTTCTAAAATTGTTTTTACAACATGAGCCCCTAATTTTGTGGCTGGTTCATTCTTTAGTGTTCCACCAAATGTTCCTATAGCAGTTCTTTTGGCGGCAACTATGTATACTTTTCTCAAAGCAATTCCTCCTTTATAATATGTAACCAATTTCCTTTGCTTCTCGTTTCAATTGTTCTCTGTAATTCGGATGAGCAATGCTAATCAATAATTTAACTCTTTCAGATAAACTTTTACCTCTTAAATGTGCTACCCCAAATTCTGTTACTACATAGTCTACGTCATGTCTTGGCACTGATATTGTAGCACCTTTTGGGTGAGCAACGGTGATTGTAGAAATTTTTCCATTTTTAGCTGTTGATCTTAGAGCAATTATACCTTTTCCATTTTTACTTTTTATAGCTCCTCTATGCGTGTCAAGTTGTCCACCAGTTCCAGAAAATTGTCTAGCCCCTATTGCTTCACTAACTACTTGTCCTTGTAAATCAACAGAAATAGCAGTATTTATTGAAATCATGTTATCATTTTGAGCTATTACATAAGGATCATTAACATAATGACCTCTCATAAACCATACACCCGGATTATCATTTAACCACTTGTACATTCTCTTAGAACCTAAAGCAAAAGCGCAAACTGATTTACCTCTCCAAAGAGTCTTTTTGGTGTTGTTAATTGCTCCGCATTCAAAGAGATCTATCATAGATTCTGTAAACATTTCTGTATGAACTCCAAGATCTTTTTTATTGTCCAAAAGTTTTGCAACAGCATTAGGTATACCACCTATACCAATTTGAATAGTAGAACCATCTTCAACTAAATCAGCAATGTATTGAGCAATTGTTTCTTCTGTTTCTGTCGGTTCCACAGCAGGTAGTGTAGGAACTTCCCAACTGTTTTCAACTACAGCATCTACTTGGTTTATGTGTATTCCTGTTTCACCATGGAGAAAAGGCATTTGATCATTAACCTCAAGTATAACTCTATCGGCTTGTTCAAAAACTTCCATTTCATAAACATTAGAAATTCCTAAACTGAAAAAACCATTATCTTCATGCATTGGTGAAACAGTTCCCCAAAAAACCAATGTTCTGCCTTCATTCTTCTCTGCAACTAATTTATCTGTTCCAGCCATGTGAAGATTATTTGGAATATAGTCTACTGTTTTAAGCCCATTTTCCCTTGCTTTCCTTGTTGGAGGGCTAAAAAACCATGAGTGATTAACCATCTTTCCTTCGTACTCTTTATTTTCGAAAAAAGGATATTCTTTCATATCTAAACATGTTAAAACTCTTAATGAATCAAAATGGTCTTTATATTTATGAACATTGCTTAAAAAGCCTTGTGCTTCTGAAGCTGCTAACCCTACGACTACAGTAACTGTTTTTGGTAGTGATAATATTGCTTCTTCAATTGACTTTAATTTTTCGTTATATACGTTTTTCCACATACATTATCCCCTCGCAATTCTTATAATATTGTTCCTCCGTTTACGCTTAATACATGGCCTGTAATATATGACGCTTCATCTGAAGCTAAGAAAAATACTGCATCTGCTACTTCTGATGATTCTCCCATTCTACCTAAAGTTACTTTTTTAGTAATAGCATCTAATACTTTTTCAGGCATTTTTTCTGTCATAGGAGTTTTTATAAATCCAGGAGCTACAGCATTTACTCTAACATTTGCACCTTTTCTTGCAAATTCTTTAGCCCAAGTATATGTCATTGAAATAACTCCGCCTTTTGTTGCTGCGTAATTTGTTTGTCCAATATTTCCTCTTTCTCCAACTATAGAAGAAATATTAACAATGTTCCCTTCACCATTTTCAATCATTATTGGTGCAATGGCTTGAGTCATGTTGAAAACACCTTTAAGATTAACGTTTAAAACAAAATCCCAATCTTCTTCCGACATTTTTTGAATCAATGCATCTCTTGTAACTCCTGCATTATTTACCAACACATCTATTTTTCCATATTCATTTTTAACATTTTCTACAAATTCTTTAATTGAATTTCTATCAGTAACATCAAGAACATATCCTTTTACATTAGAAAATTCTTTCTCCACTTCTTTTAAAGCTTCTCCATTCATATCAATTGCATAAACTACTTTAGCCTCTTCATTTGCCATTTTAGTCACTATTGATAAACCAATTCCTCTTGCTCCACCTGTAACTACACAAACTTTACCTTTCATTCTATTCATGATTATGCCTCCTAATGTATTTTAATTTTTAATTAACCTTTATATTCTCCCCAATGAACATGAGCTGCAGCCCAAACAAAACCTATTCCTGCTCCAACCATTACTACATTATCTCCATCATGAAGTCTTCCTTCTTCAAGTGCTATTTTCAATGATAAAATTTGATCGTTCTGTCCAATATGACCATAATTTTGAAGATAAGTAGTTTGATCTTCATTTAGGTTAAATTCTTTAACAACTGCATCATGAGAAGATTTTTTGAAATGCAAAATAGCTAAATAGTCGATATCTTTATCGGTTTTATCAGATTCTGCCAAAGCTTCTCTGATTACAGAGTAGAAGTTAGGCATTGTTCTTTCACCAAGTTTTTGTTTAAAAGAGTCAACATCATCTATAACAAAATGCATTTTGTCTGTATCTTCAGGCTTCATTGGCCAATTTTTTGTTCCTCCAACTGGTACCACACAATCTTCAGAAAAATCACCGTCTCCTTTAAATGCAGTCCCTAAAATTACGTTCTTATTATAATCTTTTTTAAGAACCATAGCTGCACCGCCAGCTCCAAGATCAAACATAAAAGATGTTTCTGATACATTGTAATCTATTAAATCTCCATTTCTATAACCACTAACTAATAAAGCAGTCTTATACTTTTTATTTCCCAATAATAGTGATTTTGCTGTCTCCATACCAGCCATCATAGATCCACACATTGCTTCCATGTCAAAACCCCAAGCATTTTTTGCACCTATTTCATCGGCAACTTTCAAACTCGCTAACCAACAAGGATAGTCTTTATGCTGTGCTCCATTCCAAATTACTATGTCGATTTCTTCAGGATTGATTCCAGCATCTTCAATGGCTTCTTTTGCTGCTTGAATTCCCATATAACTTGTTGTATCTTTTTGACCAGGAATAGGTTTTTTTGTAACTCCAAATTTTTCTCTTATAACCCATTCTGGTATACCAGTTTTTTCAGCAATTTCATCTGATGTAATATAATTATCTGGAATATAAATTCCCATTCCCATTATTCCAACGTTCACTTTAAAATCACCTCTTTAATTAATCTAAATAAAAGAACAAATTATATTCTGAATCACTTCTCATTTTAATATATTTTAATATATTTTTCAAGAGCGATTTTTAATGGTTTAGAGATAATGAACTTTAATTATTATTAAATAGATTAATAAAATTAAAGATTAAGCATTTTTGAAATGATTCGGTTCTCATTATATTTCTCATAAAAAATAGAGATGGTTTACCATCTCTATTTGGTTAATAATAATATTTTATTAAACGCACCTTTAATTTTGTTAGTATTTTCAATTATTTTTGTAAAAGACATTAGTTTTTCGTGACTAAGATTATTCTTTATTAATGAATCAATTACCAAAACATCTAATAAATCACCAGTACCAAATTTATAAGTTAGTTCTTTCCCATTACTGGAATAAAATTTATTATTATAACAGAATCCTTTTAAATCCATTTTTAAAAGATCACATTTTTCATGGGTTATATTATTATTGTTAGAATTAGATATAAGAAAGTGGTTTTTCTTTTTATAATATTCATTTAATAAAAAATGTCTTGGCCCAGTATCTATAAAAATTATTCTATAATCTAATTCTAATATTCTGTTCAAAGATTTAGGATTTATCTCTGAGTTGACAAAAGCATATTCGGATAATTTTTTTGGAATATCAATCTCTAAATCATTATTTTTTCTTTGTACAGCAAATGGTTTTTCATTCTCACTTATAAAAACGTCCGATTTCCCATCATTTATTTTCAGATAATCGATATTTATATTATTTTTCTCAAATTCTTCATTTATTTTTGTTTTAAATAAATCATTACCTATATTGCCAATAAATCTAACATCATTATTCAATATAGATAATCCCAATGCGATATTGAATCCTGATCCTCCGGGAAAAATGTCAATGTTTTTTTCGTGAGGTTTTTCTCCATTTACATAAATATCTAAAAATATACCTCCGTAAACGTCTATCATTTTAAATTTTTATAAGATTATAATCTGTTGTACCTATTCCCATTTCTTCACCATAGCTTATTTGAACATACCCTTGAGAGTCTTCTCTCATTCCTACAAACTTGTCTTTTCCAGGCTCAAAATTAGATTTTAATTGTGATCCTTCAAAACCATGTTGATTATTTACAAGATCATAACAAGCTTTGTCCAATGCTATTGGGTCTTTAGAAGCTAATATTCCAATATCTGGAACTATTGGGGCATCTGACCAAGGTGCACAATCACAATCAGGAGTAACTTTCATAACAAAGTTTATGAATCCAACTTTATCTTTTTTATTTTTTATTGCTCCATAAGCATATTCTGTCATTCTTTCCATAAAACCTTTTACCTCAGTTTTCCAGTTAACTCCGATGGCGTCTTCAGGACAAACTTGCATGCACTCTCCACAGCCTATACATTTTCTTACATCAATTTGAGCTTTTCTATTAATCATTTGTATAGCATCTTCAGGGCAATTCATAAAACATGTTTGGCATCCAGTACAAAATTCTTTATCTACTTTTGGCCTCATAGAATGTTCTTGCATCTTCCCTACTCTTGGGGCACAACCCATAGCTAAGTTTTTTAAAGCCCCACCAAAACCTGCTAAATTATGGCCTTTAAAATGAGACATCACAATCATGCTATCAGCATTTTCAATATCTCTAGCGATTTTAACTGTTTTAAAATGCTTTTGATTTATTTCTACATCTGAAATATTTTTACTCAACATTCCATCAGCGATAATAATAGGGGCTCCAATAACAGAATAAACAAAACCGTGTTCTGTAGCAGTAACAAGATGATCTACAGAATTTTTTCTTTCACCTTTATACAAAGTATTTGTATCAGTAGCAAAAGGTTTACCTCCTGCTTCTTTTATTTTATCCACAACAGGTCTAACAAAAATAGGGTTAATAAAACCATCATTTCCCCTTTCGCCAAAATGAATTTTAATAGCGGTTAAATCGTTTTCGTCTATTAAATCAGCAAAACCAGCCCTTTCAAAAAGTTTTTTTATTTTATTAACTTTGTTATCTTGTGGTTTTCTTGCATTCAAATCTGCAAAATAAACTTCAGCTGCCATATTAACACCTCCAAGTATTCTAAATTAAACCATTATATATTATAATATATTTAATCAATATTTTATAGGGGGTATAATAAATGAATCTATACGATAATTTTTCAAAAATTTATAAAAAAGATTATTTAAAATTCAGCAAAAATATTGCGGATATTTTTCCATTTTTAATAAAAAATTACATAGAAAAATGCGATAGTATTCTTGATCTTGCTTGTGGTGAAGGTACTTTTTGTAGAGAATTAACAAAAAAAGGTTTTAACGTTGAAGGAGTAGATTTATCCAAGGGGCAAATAGATAACGCTAAAAAAAAATCTTTTGAAGAAAATCTCAATATAAAATTTTATGTCCAAGATATAATAAAATTTAAAATTGATAAGAAATACGACATTATAACCAGTTGGTTCGATTCTTTAAATTATATCATTGATAAAAATAATCTCAATAAAGTCTTTGAAAATGCTTATTATATGTTGAATGATGATGGAGTTTTTATGTTTGATATGAACACTATTCACGGATTGATTACTGTTTGGAATGACTTGCCTTATTATATTTTTGAAGATACAAAAGATTTATTTGAAGTTCATCAGTCTAATTATGATTACGAAAACAATTTAGCATACATGAAAATAAGTTTCTTCTTAAGACAAGGAAATAATCAATGGCAAAAATATGAAGAAGAACATGTTGAAAAAGGATATAAAAAAATAGAAATCAAGGATTTGTTGACTTCTGTTGGATTTAACGAAATATACTTTTATAGTAGTTTAAACCCTTTGTTACCTGATTTAGAAGAGTCTAATAGAATGTATGTAGTAGCAATTAAATAACTCTATTTTTATATGATTATATTTATTACTTTAACGTAAATAAAAATAAATATTTTTTTGCTATATTATTATAAATTTACGATATTTTAACTTGATTAATGTTTTATTGTGTATTTTAATTTTATAACAGTTATATTATGGATTGTGTAATGGGGGATATAAGATGAAAAAATATTTTTTTATAATCAACGCTATTATTATGCATATCATAAGCATAATAATAAACAAATTTACTTTATTTGGAGAAAGTTCATACGAAATATCAACATTCTTTTTGTTCAGTGGATGGGGCATTTATATACTAAAATCTCTTTACTTTTCTTCACTAAAATTAGCCAAAAAATTCAAAGAATACAATACTCTAAAATTTTATCTATTAAGTATGCTAAAGACTTTTTTACTATCTTTGATTACCTTTGGATCTGATATATTTGGAGAATATAGTTTTATTTTGAATATTTCTCTTTTCACATATTTTAATCTGTTAATTGTCTTACTATTAACAAAGCTATCCATAATGCTTTCCACTAAATTGAAATATCTAAAAAATATTATTAGTATTTTTATAGTTTTTTCTTTTTCATTATTTTCTTTCTCTAATCCAATTGAAAATATAAATATAATTTACAATCCAGTCTTTGATTATTATGAAAATTATTCAAAAATATCAAAAAATTCTTTTGATTTTATAATAGAATATATGGCTAAACTCATAACAGGCAGAGAATTGACAACGCGAGAAGATAAATTTATAAACGATGAACAAAAAAAAGACATAATAAAACATTTAGAACCAGGAGATATATTGCTCAGAAGAATGAACTGGCAGATGACGAATATTGGAGTAGGCGGTTTTTGGACTCACTCAGGAATGTATCTTGGAACCTTAGAAGAGTTAGATAAGTATTTTGAAGGCATAGAAGAATTAAATAATACAATTTATTCCCAATGGTTAAAGCAAGAGTACCCTTTGATATATGATTTGATGAAAAGAAACCCTGAACTAATTCTTTATGAATCTAATTACAAGGGAGTTGTTTTAAACGAATTTGACTCAATGGGAGAGTCTGATTATTTTTCAGCTTTAAGACCAAATTTATCCAAATCAGAAAAGTTTTTAGCCATTAAAAACTCCTTCAACTATTTTGGTAAAAGTTATGATTATAAATTCAATTTTAAAGATGATCAAGATTTAGTCTGTTCTGAATTATTATATGTAGCTTATACTAAAACAGAATTATTAGACTTTAAACCATATTATTCAATGGGTAAATACTATATGAAACCAGATGATTTTGTTAAATACTATCTAAATAATCAAGAAAAACTTAGTTTTGTTATTTTTTACGATTCATCCGAAAAAACAAAAAAAGCTTTTAAATCAACAGAAGATTCTTTTAAAAACTCTATAAATCGAGATACTTTAGACATAATATCTGGATAGGCTTTAACTAAGTTTATGCAGATTTTGACTTTTTATTCCAAAATATGGCAAGTTGTCACTTCTTAGTTGTAGATTTAACAAAAATATTCTATAATAAAAATGTAATAAATGATTGTGATTAAATTTTTAAACCAATGAAGGGGGGATTTTATGAAAAAAACAATTTTTTCCGGGCTATTAGTAATTACTTTGTTAGTTTTTGCAAGTTGTACAACAATACCTACTTTTGATGATCCACCTGTTTATAAACCAACTTCAAGTGAATTAACAGGTAGATGGGAATTCTCTTTTGATTTCACTACTGATTTAAGATTAAATGAATTTGATTTTAACGATGAATTAGTAGTTACGTTTGATTTTTCAGAAGGGAGTTTTTCTTCGAAACTTAATGGAGAAGTATATGATTTTGAACCAACAGATATTAATACAATTCAAGATGTAATCTTTGATTCGTTTACAATTAAATCTGATGGAGAATTATCTATCATTTTTAATACTGAATTTAATAGCGGGACAGAGCGTAATTACTATTTAACTGGTACAGCAACAAATTTAAGTAGTGGAAAATTAGGAAACATGTACGGAACATTTACAGTGGATCCAGAAATTTATAAAGAAGAAAGTTTTGGTTATGTTTACTTAGTTCCTGCAACTTTTGCTGCTACAAGAGTAAATATTATAAATTAGGAGGTTATTAATATGAAAAAAATAATTTTAATCACATTTAT
>JAALLR010000402.1_pt1 | contig 10517 bp, 6 predicted proteins | sample 7245931 | NCBI WGS metagenome assembly JAALLR01 (sample SAMN13049201, study PRJNA578106) | oil field metagenome | isolation source: filtered produced water from oil reservoir B9 | place: USA:offshore Texas | collected 2016 | reverse complement strand
CCCCTGTAATTCAGCAGGGTTTAGGTTAAATAAAAATATGCTCTACTAGCTATTGCGGGTTAGGGAAAAGCCGCGGGTTAGCAACCATATATCCGGAATATCGGGGAATGTCCGGATTTGCAACGAGAGGCACCAGAAGCGTGGTGGTTTATCGGTGCCTCATCTTACCTTATTATTGATTATTATTGTGCTTTAGATGTGAATCCAGTTACTAGGTCCCAATTCCTGATACCAATTCCATTGCACTCATGAACCAGACTTCTTAATGTAATCCCAGTACAAAAGTGTTCCGATTTTAATTTTTAATACTAAATTTTATTCAGTATCTCTGATATAACTTGTTATCTCAGACCCATGACTCTGAAAGATTTACATATCCTTCCCGACAAAGGATACATAAAAAGTATATCTTACCAAATGTAAATTAATACAGAGATGGGAGTACATGAGTAAAATCAAAGATCTGGCTACGCAGACGTTTAAACGCTGGAGTGACTATGACGGCATAACCGACAGTGCAGCTCTTGCATTTATCTTCTTAATGAGTCTGCCTGCTCTTCTGTTATTTACCATATCACTTGGAAGCATATTTGTAAAAGATGTGACACTGCAGCAAAGAATCATCAGCTATGCTTCAAATATTGCGGACCAGGCCACTCTGAACTTGCTGAATTCCCTGTTTCAGCAAATTCCGGACACAAATACGTTAACTATGGGCTTGATCATCAGTATTCTGCTTTTTCTCTGGACAGCCGGGAACCTCTTCAGGCAGCTTCAAAAAACAATTAACGGAATGTGGGATGTAGGATATCAGCCAGGTGCGTGGTATGAAGAATCCCTGAGAAAAAGGTTCTCAGCCATGCTTGCAGTATTTGTTTTTGTGCTGCTCCTTGTGGCATCTACATTTCTGGAAGTGATCCTCCTGAACATATCCCAGAGCTTCCAGAATATACTCCCCTTGCCTCTTAACGTGATACAATACAGCACCTCGGTCATCAACCTGATAATACTGCTATTGCTGTTCATTTACCTTTACAGGGTCCTTCCGGAAACAAAACTGGACATGAAATATGTCCTTACAGGATCCTTCCTTACGGTATTGTTTATCCTGATAGGAAAATATGCTTTCAGTCTCTACCTGATCTTCGGAAATCCGAGAAGCGCTTACGGTAGCATCGGTTCTCTCATAGCAATGTTCCTGTGGATATACCTTTCCGCGATCATAATTACCGTAATGGCCGAATTTACCAAGGTCTATGCTGATTATGACAGCTAAGAAGATAGCTGGAGCTGACAGCGGATCTGCAAAGCATATTTAAAGCACCGTCGACTAAATATTGAACGTTAAGACATTCAAGTATCAGGGGGTTCAAAATGTCTGAAGAAACCAGAAAGAAAATATCCAGCTACCTTTCAAGCCACGACTGGCTTAATCTTGGAACAGTTGATGAAGATGGAAAACCCATGGTCCATACAATGGCCTATGCGTCCGAGGGACCTGAGGTATACTTTACAACAAGAAAGAATACCCATAAGGTCTCACACATACTGAACAATCCTAATGTTGCTTTCACGGTTGACGATGATGATGTGCAGGTAATGGAAATAAAAGGTGTCCAGATGGAAGGCAAGGCATCCATGATAACTGATGACCAGGAAGCTCAAAAAGCAATGGACCTGATGTTAAAAAAATATCCTTTCATGTCCAGCATGCCTCCAAGTGATGATTATGTCCTGTTCAAAGTCGAGCCTGTGAAAGCATATTTCCTTGATTATACAAAGGGATTCGGTCACAGGGATGAAGAGATCTATTAAAGTAACCATAAATGAATTATTGTGTCTTTGGAATGTCCGATAACCGGACATTTCTGCATTTTTAAAAATAAATCATCCATTAGTTAGTAATTCATTAGTTAAAATAAAAAAATTTAAAAAAAGGAACAAATGAAGATAGCATTCATTTGTCCGCTTATTTAGCCACCAACCCTACACCCGCCCGTTTTTGTGGTACAGAGAATATTATAAGACGCCGTGATAGCTCAGGTATGAGTAGTACACGAACAGTGAAACCGATAGAGATATTATCAGCGTTGCAAAGTTGGAAGCACTGTGGTCGACGTGATATTCTGTCATGTTTGATCATGACACTATAAGATTCAATAGTATTTATAGTTTTTTGATATTTATCACGATTAATCGTTTTATTCTATGATATACGAACAAACTGAGTCCTTGCTTCTTTAGTTTACAAAACACTGATCAAAAAATAAATCAACATCAATAGAGCACATAAAAATATATTGTTAAAACAAAGTGAATCATTTCCTCACCCTGAAAAAGTAGTTAATATTTATCTAAAATGAAAATTTCAAGATTGAAAACTCAATAGTCTGTCATGTATTATCATTATGTTACTAAATTTGATGAGTATTATCTGCAATCTATCACTATTAACTATAACAATACTGAGTTGAAAACAACGTTTGCATCATATCTGGACATAGACCGCGACTGATGAACATAAATACATGGAAAATTATCTCCATATAGATTTCGAGTATATTCCGCAGAGAGGCTGATCATGGACAGAATCAAAAAATATTTCCAGCAGGAGAATTTCGGACAGAACTCAGGCATGAAGCTGACAGAGGTTTCCGAAGGGTACGCCAAGGTTGAAATGGACATTGAGAAAAGACATCTCAACGTTCTCGGAACCGTGCACGGTGGTGCGATATTCACCCTTGCGGACATGGCCTTTGCAGCAGCATCAAATTCTTACGGAACTGTTGCAGTTGCAATAAACTGTGATATCTCTTATGTAAAAGCAGTAAGTGAAGGCCGCCTCACAGCAGAGGCAAAGGAAACCTCCATCAACCCGAAGATCTCCACCTATGTTGTGGACGTTACCAACGAAAAAGGAGAAATAATTGCGATATTCAACGGCATGGCTTACCGGAAGAAATACGAACTGCAATTTCCCGAATGATACCTGAATCATCAAATGGTATCACTTGCTTTTTAGTGTCCCGTACCACCAACGTTCAACCAAAATTTATTTCTTTGATGCGATAAGATTATTCTCTAACTAAATTACCTGAATGTTTATAGGCGCTGTGACTATCTTTATTATAGAAAACAGCGACCCAGAAAGCTCTATGAACAATTTAAGTATCAACTTTATTTGGGGGTGTAAGAAGACATGAGTATCAAGAGAATGATTGCCGCAGCCATAGCCAGTGTGCTTGCTTCCAAGCTGATTAAAAAAATAAAAGGCAAATAATTTTTTCCTTTTTTATTTATTTATTTATTTATTTATTTTTGAGTTTTAAACATCTATTTCTGTCTGTTACTTCAAATTAAAAAAAATTATCTTAACAACCATATTGCTGCTTCTGCGATGGTGCTGCAAAAAAGAAAATAAATTGATCAAAGGGCATTCCTTCGATCAATTACTTTTTTGGACTTACCTTCTGTCCTTGGAATTGTTCCCTTCTCAACCAGATCTACGTTGGTGCGGATATTCAGAACACTTTTCAGCTCGTTCTCAACATGTCTTTTTACAGCAGCCAGATCTTTTAACTCACCGGTGAATGCATTTTCCTCCAGCTCGACCTTCACTGTCAGCTCGTCAAGCATTTTCTGGTTCCTGTCAAGTATGACCTGGAAATGTTCCGTGACTTCAGGCACCCTTGCAATAACATTCTCGATCTGTGAGGGAAATACGTTGATACCCCTTACAATCAGCATGTCGTCGGCACGTCCGAGCAGTCTGGAGATACGTGTGGTGGTACGTCCGCAAGAGCATTCGCTCTCAAGAAGCCGGGTGATATCCCCGGTACGGTACCTGATTATAGGCAGCGCTTCCTTTGTTAGGGATGTCAGTACAAGTTCTCCTTTCTCACCTTCAGCAACCTGCTCTCCTTCTTCATCAAGCACTTCAACAAGGAAGTGATCACACCACAGGTGCAGACCATCCTGGCATTCACATTCAAAAGCTACACCAGGGCCCATGAGCTCAGAGAGCCCGTAGGAGTCGTATGCCTTAAGATCAAGGGCGTTTTCAAGCTGTTTCCGTGTGTTGGCAGACCAGGGTTCCGCACCGAAACATCCTACTTTGAGGGATAGTTTATCAACGATATCCATCTCCTGTGCGGTCTCTGCAAGATAGAGTGCATATGAGGGAGTGCAGTGGATCGCCGTTACACCGAAATCTATCATCATCTCAAGCTGGCGTACAGTATTACCCGTACCGCTCGGAACAGCCACAGCTCCAATCCTCTCGACACCATAATGGAAACCCAGTCCTCCTGTGAACAGACCGTAATTCACAGCATTCTGGAACACATCCTCTTCACCGAGTCCGACCATTGTAAGGTTGCGGGCCATAAGGTCGGACCATGTTTCAATGTCCTGCCTGGTATAACCGACAACAGTTGCCTTCCCGCTCGTACCCGAAGATGCATGGATCCGCACAATATCTTTTCTTGGAACAGCAAAAAGTCCGAAAGGATAATTATCGCGAAGATCCGTTTTCCGGGTTGTGGGGAGTTTGCTGATGTCCGCGGCGGATTTGATATCTTCCGGTTTTATTCCAAGCTGCTTGAATTTCTCTCTGTAAAAGGGAACGTTATTATAAACTGATGCAGCCGTCTTTTTCAACCGTTTTGATTGTAATGCTGCCAGTTCGTCTTTTTTCATTGTTTCATACTTTGGCTGCCAGTATTTCATGAGAGTATCTCCACTTGCATCCAGAATAGAACTTCCTATTTAAATGATTTACTCCTAAAAACAATGGATACATCATTAATAAAGCAAAAAATGAACATATCATGGATATTTTTATACACAAATTTATAATTTTATACATAATTAAGTATTGTATGTACATAAACTGCAGAACCATGTACACATTTTATTATATTTTGCCATAATATATTAAATACTGTTCAGTAAATCGTTCTTTCATAAGTGTGTGAAAGAAATGAACAGGAATCTAAGTGGGAAGTACATTTTAATTTTAGTACTCATCAGTCTTGCATTCATGCCATTTGTAATGGCAGGCAGCAATAGTAGTACTGCTGAAGACAACACCATAACTGAAATAAATTCACACTATAAGGTCCTACCTGAAAAAGAGACCGTTCACGTTACAAAACAGATAACTTTTGTGAACAACAATCCCGGCACCAGTTACTGGAGAGGTTATTACTCAGACTATAATTATTACCTCCCTGAAACCGCCGGAAATATCAGCTCATATGACGATGAAGAAAGCTTAAGCTACTACAGGGACGGGGAAGGCTACTATGTATTCGAGTTCAACAGAAAGGTGTGGTATAAAGAGAGCTATACCTTCTATCTGGAATATGACCTGGAAATAAACAGGAATACCGCTGTTTTCCACCTGAGCGAATATGGTGACAATACAGCCGTAAGTCTGGAAGTCCCGTCTGATTTTGATACATATCTCGCAAGAGAAGACTACGCACTTGAAGAAAAGAAATATTCCAATATCTACAGGTTCGAAAAAGGACAGCAGTGGTCTGGTTCATGCCTTGTTAATTCGGTCAGATCAACCGGATATGACATCCTCGAAGATACTGTCAGTTTGCGGGAACAGGATGTTGCCATCAGGATAAGATACTGGGAAGGAGAAGAAGAGTGGGCAAGAGAGATGATGGAAACAACAAGGACATATCTTCCGATAATGGAAGATAGCTGGGGTGTCCCATATCCTGCCTCTTATGACATAACGATAACACAGGCCAATATTACAGAGACCGGAGGATACGGAGGGTACAATGAAGGTAGTAAAGGTATCTGGCTGCTGCACACATCAAGTAATGAAATTCTTATTCATGAACTCGCACACTACTGGACTCGTGCCTGCAACTTTGAGCAACTCTGGATGGATGAAGGATATGCTGACCTTTATACGTATATTGTTCTGAATCAGACTACGCCTGAAAAAGCTGAAAAAAGGAAAGACCGGTTCCTGGAAAAATACGAGAGCTTAAAAACAGAATATGAAGTGCCACTTGAGAAGTGGAGCACTCCTGAAAGTCTTGATTCAATGAGCCAGAAAGAGGTTGATTTTGGATATAAAAAAGCCTTCTTTACAACATATATGCTTTATGAAGAGATCGGCCCCGAAGCTATGAGAGCTTCAAATGAGGAATTCATATACTCAAATACGCGGGTCGATGAAGAGATGTTCATAACCATGATGGACTCATCTTCAGGAGCTTATCAGGAACAAATACAAAAATTAATATACATGTAAAAGCTATCAAACATAGTAAATAAGCTGCTAAAATTAATTAAATATTTATAAATGTATGTTTAAGCTCAATAGATATAATGTAACAGTTTATTGAATCTTCTGAAAAATGATCTGGCTGCGAAGGGGGATGATCGCGGATAGGGAAGATATCGAATATGTGGGAGTGAAGGGACCATGGAAGCTCATTGCATAAAGAAAGACAATCATGATTATCCATTCTTTGAAATAATGGAGTTGTATCAGGCACCCGGCTCACCTGATATGATACTTAAAAGAGCTGTTGATGAGATACCCGGAATTTTCCTGGCTCACGGAAAAGTTTCATCAAGAATTATCTGGAAGAACAGGTTCTTTGATTCACCTGATTTTGACAAGAAGGGCAGAAGGCTAACAAGTGAGATTGTGGTCAACGGAAATCGGGATGGAGTAATAGAGGTCTATTTCAATAAAGTTCAGACAGAGATCGGTAAATGGGATATGCCATCTTTCCCTTCCAGAAACAGTAACTTATTGCTGGACAGGATATCAAAATTTATAGGGAGCTTGCTTGAAAAGGATTCTCTCATAAATCTTTTGACAGAATCCGAAGCAAATATGAGAAATATTCTGGACAGACTCCAGGAACATATTTTTGTACTGGACAGCAGAGGTAATATCCTGGACTGCAACAGATCTTCAATGGATTGTCTTAATTTCGGATGTAACCAGATAGCTGGATTCAGGCTTGCAGATACGGGGTTTCTTGATCCACAAACTATCGACGAGATTATTGAGAACACATTGCTTTCAGGCAGGTTCAGCCTTGAGATTGAGTGCCATTGTCCTGATGAGACTACCACAGTATGGATCGATTCCTGTTGTATGGATTACAACAAAGAACAAGCAGTCCTGTGTATAATCCGGGACATCTCAAAATCAAGAGAATATGAGGACGAACTGAAAAAACAGGCAGAAGACTTAAAGAGTTCCGGGGAACTCAAAGAACTTTTCATCGATATTATCCGCCACGACCTGCTGACACCTGCCGGAATCATCAAAGGGTTTACAGAGGAGCTTTTATTAGGCCCCTCGGAAGAAGAAAAATATATGGCTATCCGGAAAATATACGAGAATACAAACCGCCTGATAGAACTGTTGGACTCGGCCACAAAATTGAGCAAACTACAAAAAGTTGAAGAGATACCGTTCCAGAGTATGGATTTAGTGCCTTTCTTTTTGATGGTGGCCGAAAGTCTCCAGATCCAGGCACAGGAAAGAAGGCAGCAGGCTCTTGAATATACACACATGATGGACCTGCCATTTGCTTTTAGCTCCAATGGTGATGCTTTTCTTTTTCATGACCGCTCGGGAAATTCCACTAACGTAGAGAAGGAACTTTCCTTGGACAGTTTTCCAACTCCTGATGAGTTATGGGAGTCATATTGTAAATGGAAAGGTATAGACACTGCTAAGCCAAGTCTGGTAGATCAGGACTATTATACAGACTTTACAGGAAAGGCTCCGCGTTATTACCAGTTGAATGCTATAAATAAAACAATAGAAGCAATAGCCAAAGGACAGAACCGTATACTGCTTGTGATGGCCACTGGCACTGGTAAAACATATACTGCTTTTCAGATCATATGGCGGTTGTGGAAATCAAAAGCAAAAAAGAGAATTCTTTTCCTGGCTGACAGAAACATCCTTGTGGATCAGGCAAAAACCAATGACTTCAAACCGTTTGAAGGTGCAATGACAAAGATCCAGAATCGTCAGGTGGATAAGTCTTATGAGATCTATCTATCGCTGTACCAGGCAGTAAGTGGTTCAGAGGAAGAGAAGAACATCTATAAGCAGTTCTCAAGAGACTTCTTTGACCTTGTTGTCGTTGATGAGTGTCACAGAGGAAGTGCTGATGAAAATTCGGCTTGGAGGGATATTCTGGAATACTTCGATTCTGCAACTCAAATAGGTATGACAGCCACTCCGAAGGAGACTAAGGATGTTTCAAATATCGAGTACTTTGGAGATCCAATTTACACATACTCATTGAAGCAGGGTATAGAAGACGGTTTTCTTGCACCTTACAAGGTTATTCGTATCGATCTTGACAAGGACCTGCAGGGATGGAGGCCTGAGAAGGGACAGCTTGACAGATACGGCAGGGAGATAGAAGACCGTATTTATAACCAGAAGGATTTTGATCGTGAGGTTGTGCTGGAAAAGAGAACAGAGATTGTTGCCAAGAAGGTTACGGAATTCCTAAAAGCCACCAATCGCTATGATAAGACCATTGTTTTCTGTGAAAATATCGATCATGCTGAGAGAATGAGGCAGGCCATAGCAAACGAGAATCCCGATCTTGCTGCTGATAGTAAATATGTGATGAGGATTACTGGTGATGAGCAGGAAGGTAAGGCTGAGCTTGACAATTTCATTATGCCTGATAGCCGATATCCTGTAATTGCTACAACATCTAAACTGCTAAGCACGGGAGTCGATGTTCAGACTTGCAAACTCATTGTGCTTGACAAAAGAATTAAATCGATGACTGAGTTCAAGCAGATAATCGGACGTGGAACCCGTATTAACGAAGAGTTTGACAAACTGTTTTTCACAATTATTGATTTTAAGAAGGCTACCGAATTGTTTGCTGATCCTGACTTTGATGGAGAACCAGTGGATGTATATGAAGGCAAGGGCTCTATCAAGTTAAAACCCAACCTGCCACGGCAGAAGATCAAGCCCTATAGAGTTTCTGATGTGGGAGTGTCAATTGTTGCTGAGAGGGTGCAGTATTACGGAGCTGACGGCAAATTAATCACTGAATCGATCAAGGATTACACCCGTAAGACTTTGCTGGACGAATTTGACTCCCTTGACCTGTTCCTGCAGTACTGGAGTGAACACGGCAAAAAGACGGCTATTGTGCAGGAGCTGGAAGATAAGGGACTGTTGTTGGATGCTCTTGCTGAGGAAGTGGGTCGTGAGTATGATCCATTTGATCTAATCTGTCATGTGGTGTTTGACCAGCCGCCACTTAGCCGCAGAGAAAGGGCTAACAACGTCAGAAAGAATGGCTATTTTGAAAAATATGGGGATAAAGCCCGTGCTGTTTTGGATGCATTGCTTGAAAAGTATGCAGACGAGGGCATAAGAAACCTTGAAGACCTTGATATTCTTCGAGTTAAACCTCTGAGTGAAATTGGAACTCCCATGGAGATCATCAAGCTCTTTGGTGGAAAACAGAAGTTCATGGATGCTGTTAATGAGATAGAAACACAGTTATACATGGCTGAAGCTTAAGGTAGCAGAGATTCTTGGATGAGGCTAAAACGATGTCAATTAGTACTACTATTAAGGGCATACAGGACATAATGCGAAAAGATGCTGGTGTGGACGGAGACGCACAGCGCATCAGTCAGCTTGTATGGATGGTGTTCCTCAAGATATTCGATGACAGGGAAGAAGAGTATGAGCTTATGGAGGACGACTATGTATCTCCTATCCCTGAACGTTTGAGGTGGAGAAACTGGGCGAAAGATCCGGAGGGAATTACCGGTGAAGAACTGCTTGATTTTGTGAATAACGACCTTTTCAAGACTCTCAAGGAACTGCAGTTCAATCCTGACTCAGATCCCCGTGGATTTGTAGTAAGGGACGTTTTTGAGGATTCCTATAACTATATGAAGAACGGCACTCTGATTCGCCAGGTCATCAACAAGATCAATGAGATTGACTTTAATTCCAAGAAGGATAAACATCTTTTCGGGGATGTGTATGAGAAAATTCTCAAGGACCTTCAAAGTGCAGGAAATGCAGGAGAGTTCTACACTCCCCGAGCAGTTACTGATTTTATGGTTCAGATGGTAAATCCAAAAATAGGAGAGAGTTTGCTTGACCCTGCATGTGGTACAGGAGGTTTCCTTGCATCTTCTATTGAACACCTGAGAAAGCAGGCCAGCAGTGTTGAGGATGAGGAAAAACTTCAGAAATCCATCCATGGAATTGAGAAAAAACCGTTGCCTCATCTGTTGTGCGTTACCAATATGATGTTGCATGGCATTGATAATCCGTCTCAGATACGCAGAGATAATTCCCTGGCAAGACCGCTGAGGGATTACAAGCCGTCAGATAAACTGGATGTTATCATCACCAATCCTCCATTTGGAGGTACGGAGGAAGATGGGATAGAAACTGGCTTCCCTGCATCCTACCAGACAAGAGAGACAGCCGATCTTTTCCTTGTGCTTAT
>JAALLR010000401.1_pt1 | contig 10539 bp, 10 predicted proteins | sample 7245931 | NCBI WGS metagenome assembly JAALLR01 (sample SAMN13049201, study PRJNA578106) | oil field metagenome | isolation source: filtered produced water from oil reservoir B9 | place: USA:offshore Texas | collected 2016 | reverse complement strand
GTCGGCTTCAACGATCTGAAGTGCTTCCTGTTTCAGCGGGACTGTGAGATTCACACCGCCAAAACCCATGGCTTTAGCTCCGAGAAGCGCATCCTTCAGATTCTCGGGACTGACCCTGAATGCATGATATGTACACTCCATGCCAAGTTCCCTGAATGCTGCGTTATGCATATCGGGAGATTTAGAGTGTGCTACAGGGTCACCGAATACGCCGAAAACCGTTTTCAAAAGAGTATCTCCAGGGCTGATTTGAGTTCGTGTATCTTTATCTGTCCGGGGGCCACTGCCTGTGCTATTGCTCCGTATGTGAGACGTGAACCATAGCAGGGGGCAACTATGCGGCTGTGTTTTCCGACCTCGCCCATCGCAATGGTACACACCTGCTTTTCCATGTCAGCAGTTGCCTGCAACACATCCAGCACATCCTGTTTTGTTTTTGCCATGACTGCAAGTTTTGCGATATCGCCACCTGCTTCATGTGCGCTGTTGAGTATTTCCTTCATATCCTCAACACTTGGAGTCTCATTAAAATCATGGGCTGAAACAATGACTGTGACTCCAGCTGCTTTTGCTGCTTCAACGACCTTGTTTCGCTGCTCTTCATCTGCATTAAGTTCTATATCAACTGCTTCCACGAAAGGCATGATGTCGATCAGGACTGCAATTCTGTCATCTTCTGAACCTCCCCATTTGCCGCCATCACTTTGTAATCTATTGGTTGCAATACATGGAAGACTTGTGTTCACTTTTATCCTTTCAATGGTCTTCTTGGCCTCATCAAGATCTGAAAAATTGAGAAGATCTAGCCTCAGTTCAAGCACGTTGGCACCCAGCCACTTTGCTGCCTTTGCATTCTCTGCCGGGTCGTCGTCTATCACTGCAACAATTGCAGGTCGTTTGTCAAGGTCGAAGTTGCCTATCTTAACCATCAGCAACACCCCGGTGTTCACTTCTCGATTATGGTCTCTTCGATCTTCATTCCGAAGTGGCGGCCGATATCCTCTGAGTGGACCAGTATCTCATCGCCAACCTTGAGGTCGGTGACCGCTATGGGTTCCTTGTCCTTTGTAACGAGTTTGATAGTTTCTGCATTCTGCAGGATGTTCTTGATGATCTTGCCATTGAGGTCTGCTTCAACAAGCATGAGCGGCCTTCTTTCGATCTTCACACGGCCGACAACACCTGTCCTCTGCTTTCCTTCGCCGTCTACGATTGTGACCTCGTCACCTGCTTTAAGTTCGGAAAGGTAGCGTGTCTTCTCTCCAACCTTGATGTATGCATGTACGGCACCTGCATTGACTCTGAAGGGACGGGATGCCACATACGGGCTTTCCTCGGACTCAGAATGTACAAGGAACATGCCGTTTGCCTGTGAGCCCACAAGCATGCCCTCGCCTCTTACCATAAGGTTGCATGTGTCCACACAGACCCTGTCACCCATGCCGATGGATTCGACCCTTGTAACAACGGCAGTCTGGATCGGAAGTGTCTGAATGCCTGCATTCTCCACGATCTCTGCAGTCTTTTTGATCTGGCTCAGGTCCTTGGTGTCAAGGAGTACGCCATCGGTTCCGTGTTCCATTGTCTCAAAGGCAAGCTTTGCTTCCTCTGAGGTCTTGACCCCTGACATGAGCCTGACATCCTTTTTCTGCAGTCCTGCGATAAGGTTCTCAAGAGGAATTACCTGCCAGTCAGTACCTATGGTTATCAGATAATCGCAGACGTTTCCCATTTCCGCTGCAAAATTCTCGTAATCCTTGTTCTGGATGACAACATAGCCTGCAACCTTAAGTCCTCTCTCTTTCAGGCGCAGGGCAGTGGTAACGTCAAGAGAACCGCCATAGTCAGGTGGCAATGGTTTTGTCCCGTCACCTTCGCCTCCTTTACCTACTACTATTATGTCTGCTCCTTCTACCTGATTTGTGGCAAAGGCTGCGACTTTTACGTTTCCAAGCTCCTTTACCTTCTCAACATCCGCAGCATCGACCAGTATGGCATCCACGCCGGATTCCATTCCGGTGGTAACCACAGCCTTGCGTTCATCCCAACTACCTTCATCGGCTTTGATCCAGATTATCTTATTATTCATATGATCACGTCCGCAAGCACTGACCCTGTGAGTTTCATTTCAGGATTTCCAGTGCTTCTTCAACTGAAGTTTTATGGTGCACTATCTCCGTTATGGCTTTTGTAATTTTTGTAGGGTTGTCGTGCTGGAACACATTTCTTCCGATGGCAACACCCCTGGCACCGGCTTCGATGGCACCCTCGATCATTTCAAGGAACTCTTCATCAGTGTTTGTCTTCGGTCCTCCTGCAATGACCACAGGTACAGGGCAACCCAGAACCACATCTTTGAAAGAATCAACATCTCCGGTGTAGTTGGTTTTAATGACATCCGCACCAAGTTCTGCACCCACTCTTGCAGCGTGTGCGACAAGCTCGGGATCATGAGGATTAATGATATCCTTCCCACGTGGGTACATCATGGCAAGAAGTGGCATGCCCCAGTAGTTGCAGTCCCTTGCGACATTTCCGAGTTTCTGAAGCTGGTCCGCTTCTGTCTCTGATCCTACATTCACATGTATGGACACGGCGTCAGCACCCATTTTCATAACCTCTTCAACGGTGCATACCTGGACTTTATTGTTAGGGTCAGGTCCCAGGGATGTGGAGGCACTCATGTGGACAATCAGCCCGATATCATGCCCATATCCTCTGTGTCCGTGATTGACCATTCCTTTCTGCATGAGGATGGCATCAGCACCGCCTTCAGCGACCCTGTTGATAGAATCAGCTATATCGATCAGCCCTTTTATGGGTCCGTCAGACATACCGTGGTCCATGGGTATGATCACCATGTTTCTGCTGTCCCTGTGCATTATCCTTTCGATACGTATCTTTTTTCCGATTTCAGTCATATATTCATGCCCTCTTTCTGCATTATATTGATAAGAATACATGGGTATCAATGTACTAAAGTGTACATCAATGTATTTATGTTTTCTTTGCTACTATGTCACATAGTAGCACGATTTATTATTTAAAGGTTTTTGTGTTGATAGCAGCAACGTGTATTCAAAAAGAGAAATTAAGATTACATATCTTTGAGGAATTCACCAATATGTATCCCGTCAGAATCTATGTTGTACTCGATAAGGCGTTTTTCATGATTGCTGCCGTGCATTTTGAGAATATAGAGGGCTTTTTTGATCTCATCATCTATCTCCAGGTTCCGAAGGAGTATAAGATTGTCAACAAAGGACGAAACGGGTATTTCGGATACCAGAAGGTCGCTTCCCGGGGCCATATTGCCGCCTATCAGCACGGCTGTGATATCCAGGGCTTTGAACAACCTGATAAGATTTGAAAGATGTTCCCTTTTTTCAGCACAAACCCCGAAAGCATTTTCAAATCCTGATATGTCATCAATTACCACCCTTTTTGCACCGATGGCTTCGATGTGTTCTTTAAGTTTAATGGCATGTTTGCACGGATTGATCTCCGATGGGGCCATGTGGAATATTCTGACAAGGTCTTTATCTTCCAGCTCTTTCAGATCACAACCCAGGTTTTCGGCATAGTACCGTATCTCTTCCGGTGTTTCCTCAAAGCTGCTTATAATGCCCGACTCACCTTTCATGGCACCGTCAATAATGAACTGAAGGCCAAAAATTGTCCTGCCGGTGCCTGTATTACCCGCAAGCAATGTGGATGACTGCCTGAACAGACCTCCTCCCATCAGCTTTTCCAGGTTGTCTATTCCAAAACCAATCCTTTCCGAATTCCACTCGGGTCTGGAAAAAGGAATCTCTATTCTGGGGTAAATGCTTACGCCTGAGGATGATGCTTCAAAGAAATGTTCTCCATTAAGGTAGCTCAGGCCACTGAACTTTATAACCTTCAGGCGCCGGTCGGTATTGACACGTCCGATCTTCTGGGAGAGGTATATCACACCGTCAACAATGTCGGTTATAACCGATCTGCACATCTCCTGTGTGCTCATTGTCCCGGTCAGGTATACGATGGCATTCCAGTCGTTCATTGCCGAGTTCAGTGAGTACATGAATCTCCTTCTTTCGGCTTCGGGAAATCCGAAACCTATGGGAGTTACAGGATCGATAAGAATTCTGTCAGGATTCAGGGATGCAACTGCATTTCCGAGGTCTACCAGCATGGTCAGGGGGTCCCTTTCCACCGAACTGATATTGTATGTACGGATATTCAGACTTTCTTCATAGAAGTCATACTGGGACAGTGTCTCACGGACGGATGCTTCTGATTTGGTTGTGGGGCATACATACAGTACTTTTTCCCCTTCCTTTGCTGCATAGCACAGGCTCTGGATTCCAAGTGTCGTTCTTCCGGTGCCGGGGTTGCCTGCTATGAGCACTGTTGAGGTTGCGGGAATTCCGCCTCCCAGTATTTCATCCAGGCCGGGCATACCTGTAGATTTTATATCCAATACAACTCCTCGATCATAATACGGTAACTGAAAAGATTATATTTATCTTTATATTAAATTTCCTCTCCCTGATGTAGTTTACATTTTGATTTTACTTAACACTATTTATTTTAGTGGTCACAGGATATGAAACTGACTTATAGTGTGAAATACTATAGCAGAACTATACTATCTATAATAGCACTACATAAGGATAAGCACATGAGAGAATTAAAGATTCTTGTTATCAATAACTACGGGCAGTTCTGCCACCTTATCCATCGTTCAGTAAGGGATCTGGACATGGATACGAAGATAGTTTCCAACACTACCTCTATTGAGGACATCCTTGATGAGGAACCCGACGGGCTGATACTCAGTGGTGGTCCCACAATGGAAAGGTCCGGGATGTGTTCCGAATATCTTGAGAGTATCGACAGGCCTGTACTCGGTATCTGCCTGGGTCACCAGCTAATAGCAAAGACCTTCGGCGGAGATGTCGGCCCCGGTGCGTCAGGCGGATATGCTGCGATCAAGGTGGAAATTGTGGAAGAGGATGAACTTCTGAAAGGACTTGGTCCCACAATGTCCGTCTGGGCATCACATGCGGATGAAGTCGTGAGTCTGCCCGATGATTTCATACAGCTTGCCAGATCGGATATCTGCGAGTATGAAGCAATGAAGCATGTGGAAAGGCCGATCTTCGGTGTACAGTGGCATCCTGAGGTCGCACATACGGAAAAAGGAGAAAAGTTACTAGAAAATTTCCTTGAGATATGTGAGACTTATTAAGTCTCGCATTCTCCTATGTGAGAATTACTGATCTCACATTCCCATTTTCTTCATCATCTTTTGCATATTGAACTTACCGCCACGGAATCCTTTCATAGCGGTCTGCATCATCTTATGATACTTGAGAAGCTCCCTTACATCATCACCGGTACATCCGGAGCCCATTGCAATCCTCTTGATGCGTGAGCTGCCGATAAGCCTTGGGTTGAGCATCTCTTCCTCAGTCATGGAATCCATGAGGACCCTGTAGCGCTGGAGCTTGTCCCCGGTTACCTGGTAGGCATCCTCGGGTATTTTCGCACCCATGCCGCCTAGTGGAAGCATCTGCATGATCTGCTTCATGGGTCCCATTTTGTTAAGGCTTTCAAGCTGCTTATACATATCTTTGAGGGTGAAACGTCCGGTCATCATGGACTGGACATCAAGTTCCTCCTCTCCGAGGGCTTCTTCTGCCTTTTCTATCAGGCTCTTGATATCGCCCATTCCCAGAAGCCTGGAAATAAACCTGTCCGGCTCGAAGCGCTCAAGATCGTTTGGTGTCTCTCCGACACCGATGAAAGCTATGGAGGAGTTTGTCTCGGATACTGCGGAAAGCGCACCACCACCCTTTGCCGTACCGTCCAGTTTTGTGATTACCACGCCCGATATGCCCACAGACTCATTGAAGGCACGGGCCTGCTCACTTGCCTGCTGTCCGATAGCACCGTCAAGTACCAGCAGTTTGTAGTCCGGTTTTGCAACGGCATGTATGTTCTCCATCTCAACGATCAGATCGCTTTCAAGGGAGTGACGTCCGGCTGTATCCACCACGATCACATCGTATTTCTGGACCTCTTTGAGACCTCTCTCAACGATTCCTACTGCATCGGGATTGCCCTCTTCTCCATAGAATGCAACATTGAGTTTGTCACAGAGTGTCTTTAGCTGCTGATAGGCACCGGGACGGAACGTGTCGGCACAGATCACCGCAGGTTTGAGGCCCTTTCTCTGGAAATAGCGGGCAAGCTTGGCAGAGGTTGTTGTCTTACCACTACCCTGCAAACCTATCATCATTATTGTCTGGGGCTTTAGGGGAACATCGGTACTTTCACCGATGATGTTGATAAGTTCCTGATAGACTATCCTGATCACATGTTCCCTGGGACTCATTCCTGAGGGAACCTCTTCCTTGAGAGCACGCTCTTTGATGTGCTTTGACATCTCCATGACCAGTTTTACGTTAACATCGGACTGGAGCAAAGCTCTCTGGATATCCTTGACTACCTCGTTCACAGTGCGTTCATCGATACGTCCGGATTTTACCAGTTTCTTAAGGGCATCCTGCAAGGAATTTCCTAATTTATCCATTACCATTTAAGGATCGTCCTGTTATCTTTCTATTTTAATAAATGGGGAGTTCGTATTTAATATTGTTGTAAAACTCTTACGCATGCCTGTAACAGTTATCAGGCTATAAGCAAGACGGCGATCATCACGGAAAATACGCCAAACCACTGTCTTCCTGTCAGGCGCTCTTTCAGGAGTATCCACGCAAGAAGCACCGTTACAGCGGGATATAGTGACGTAAGAACAGCTGCTACATCAAGCCTTCCTGCCTGAGCTGCAAGGGCGTAGAACAGATTTCCTCCCGTGTCGAATATGCCTGCAACTATCATTAGCGGAAGATGTGTGATGGCAGGCAGTTCTGTCTTTCTCAGGTATAAGGCTGCGAGGAAGTACATTGCAAGGGATGCCACCCTTGCTCCCACAAGGGGCCAGAGGATAGCATCTCCCTGTATCCTGTCAATGAAGATCATAAAAAAGCCAAAACCCATGCCAGCAAGCAAAGGAAGCTTCAGGCCATCCATCTTTATCCTTGATGTGTCCCCTTCTCTTGAGATGAACCAGACACCAATGAACGCGAAGATAAAACCCAGCATCTGGGTAACTGCAGGCAGGCCTTCTATTGTAATGCCGAAAGCAACGGGGACCAAGGCACTCGATACTGCTGTTACGGGTGCGACAACTCCCATTTTTGAGACCGACAGGGCATGATACAGTGCAAGCAGCCCGATGCCTCCGGAAATACCTCCCAGAGCTCCCCATATCATGTCCTGTGTGGATGGTATGCTCTCCCCGATTAGCAACGCAGAAAATGCTAGCAATATTGCTCCGACGATCTGGGATACGATCACTACCGCAAGTACACCTGTCCGCTTTGTAGCAACTCCTCCGCTGAAATCTCCTGCACCCCATGATACTGCAGCTCCGAGTCCGTATGCAACGGTAGAAAGTTCCATCTGTTACGTTATCCTGTTTTATTTAGATGAAGAAAAAGTCTTTCTGTAAAAAAAGTATCCCAGTAGCGGGGGATGGATTCGAACCATCGGTCTACGGGTTATGAGCCCGTCGGGATCTCCTGGCTACCCCACCCCGCTTCTTTTTGTCTGGGAGGGTACTTCCCTACAACAATATCATTGCAGATAAAGTTTGCGTATGGAGATATCCAAAACCAAAAGATATATGCTTTGTCTGTGTAAATTATGTCCGTATTTTACTGTTCATATCAGAGGGACAAAAATGGCATTACCTGATAAATTCAAATGTGTTGTTACAAACTGGGACTACATCTATGATCTCTGCAGAGAGGTCTCAGATCAGATAAAACGCTCCGGTTACGAACCGGATATGATAATCGCCCTTGCAAGGGGTGGATGGTTTGCAGGTCGTGTGATGTGTGACTTCTTGGGACTTGATGACCTTACCAGCCTGAAGATCGAGCACTATGTAGGCACGGCACTTGCAGGCGATGAACCAAAGATCAAGTATCCGCTGGCTGACAATGCAGTTGAGGGAAAGAACATACTCATCGTTGACGATATCACAGATACCGGTAAGAGCCTGACGCATTCGATCGAGTATGTGAAGGAGCAGGGACCAAAGGAAATAAGAACCGCTACCCTGCAGTATCTTGACTCTTCAGAACATGATCCAGATTATTGTGGTGAGCGTCTTGAAGAATGGGCATGGGTAGTTTTCCCGTGGAACTTTATCGAAGACATGACCGACCTGATCTCAACTCTGATGACAAAAGAGGACAGGGAGATGTGGGATATTCCTTCTATCAGGCACGGGCTTTACATGTATCACTCACTTGATTCCTTCGCGTTCGAGATCGCCCAGCCCGGCAGGCTTCCCGAGATCATGGCTGAGATGAACCGCAGGGGAATTGTTAAATCAGTGTCTGAAGATGGAAATCAGTACTGGAAACTTGACTGATCCAACTTCATGATATAAATCTACCAATTTTAAGAGGAATCAGATGAATAACGAAAAAGCTGATATTGCAATTATTGGCGGAAGCGGCATATATGACGGAAATATGCTGGACAGGGTACGAGAAATAGATATCGATACACCATTTGGGAAACCCTCGGATTCCATTACAATAGGTGAGCACGGGGAAAGGACCATATGCTTTTTGCCAAGGCATGGCAAAGGTCACAGGATATCTCCATCGGAGCTGAATTCCAGGGCAAATATCTTCGCTCTGAAAAAACTCGGTGTCAAACGCATCATTGCGGTATCTGCTGTGGGAAGTCTTAAGGAAGAGCTTGCGCCTCTGGATATTGTCATTCCTGACCAGATATATGACCGTACAAGATCAAGACCGAGTACTTTCTTTGAGGATGGCATTGTCACACATATCGGGTTTGCGGATCCTTTCTGTCCCGAAATGTCGGATGCTATTACAGAGATTGCAGATTCCAAAGGTTACAGTGTCAATAAGGGCGGGACGTATGTATGCATGGAGGGTCCCCAGTTCTCAACACGTGCGGAATCCCGGGTTTACAAAGCTCTTGGTTTTGATATCATAGGTATGACCGCGATCCCCGAAGCAAAACTTGCCAGAGAGGCCGAGATATGCTATTCCATGATCGCCACGGTAACTGACTATGATGTATGGCATGAGGAAGATGTCAGCATCGAGACCGTTATTGCGAATGCGATGAAGAATGAGGAAGCTGTGAAAGCTATTCTCATGGACGCACTTGACAGTATCAGCCTTGAGCAGAATTGTATATGTAAGAACGCTCTGGCAGGTGCCATAACCACAGCTCCTGAGATGATATCCCATGAAACAAGGAGAAGGCTTGGACCCCTGATCAGTAAATACCTTGAGTGAAATCCATTGCTTTCCAGATATAGGATCACATTCAATTGAAACAAGTCTTTCAGGACGTTCCAACCGTCCTGAATTTATAGCCTGCATCCATATATTCAAATGTGGTTTTATCGCAAGAATTTTAATATATCATTATGCTTATATAAATCGGTGAATCATGCCTCACAAATGTACAAGATGTGAATCTGTTTTCGAAGACGGCGCTTCGGTCATACTTAGCGGTTGCCCTAATTGTGGCTGGAACAAATTCCTCTATGTCAAGGAAGAAGGACTGGAAGGTGAAGAGAGTGACGTCAGTGAGGATGAGAAAAAGGAAGAACATCATATAATTGACGAAAGTCATGAACACACTTCCGGGGAGAAGATCATCCGTGAGATCGATGATATAATCGGGCACGAGGATAAAAAGCAAAGTGTTACCACCGAGGATGGAGAGCGTGTTGAATCCGTGCGTATCCTGGGTCCCGGATCATACGAGCTAAACCTTGATTCTCTTCTTGATCGCAAGGAAATTGTCATGGCAATTAAAGAAGACGGTGCCTATGCACTTCATCTGCCATCGGTTTTCAAAAAGGATAAGGATAAAGATAAGGAAAAGAGTAAGGACAGGAAATAATAATTCCTGATAGGGGGATCAGTTGATGGGTGGGGATTATGAAAAGCGTTTCTGGGAGGTAGACGTATTCCGCGGTCTTGCGATCATCTTCATGGTGATCTATCACGTTTTCTTTGATCTGGAGTTCATGGGCATATACGAGTCAGGTGTCCGCTCCGGGTTAATGCTGTTCATAGGAAGAAGTTCAGCCATAACCTTCATTTTCCTTGTAGGTCTTTCCCTGACCCTCAGTTATTCACGGGCAAGACATTTCTATGGAAATGAAAAGAACCTCTTTCCCAAATACCTGAAAAGGGGTATTGTCATATTTTCCTGGGGACTTGTCATAACACTTGTCACGGGCTTGTTTCTGGAAAGGGGTATGATAGTTTTCGGAATACTTCATTTCATCGGGGTTTCAATAATTATTGCCTATCCGTTCCTGAAATATCGTTTTGCGCCTGTTTTTGCTGCGTTTGTCATACTGATGATGGGCTTTCTCACCCATGCCGCATATGTTGATTTTCCATGGCTGCTCTGGAT
>JAALLR010000396.1_pt1 | contig 10581 bp, 9 predicted proteins | sample 7245931 | NCBI WGS metagenome assembly JAALLR01 (sample SAMN13049201, study PRJNA578106) | oil field metagenome | isolation source: filtered produced water from oil reservoir B9 | place: USA:offshore Texas | collected 2016 | reverse complement strand
GACGTGCTCCTGCTTGTACGCCCGGATTATACAATCTACGACGAGGTACGCAAGACAAAGGACTTTGAGATATTCTCGGACATGCGACTTGCCGGTGTGGGCATGATAGGAGTCGTGCATGCCAACCGGGCCGTGGATGCTATCCAGAGACTTATCGGCAGGGTCGAGCTTGGTGTGATACCGCAGGTCGTTGACACTGTGATCTTCATCGATAAGGGAGAGGTTGCCAAGGTGCAGATCCTCCAGTTCACCGTGAAGGTGCCCGCGGGTATGATGGAACAGGATCTCGCAAGACCCGTCATCCTGATATCGGACTTTGAGACCGGAAAGAGCGAGTTCGAGATATACACCTACGGCGAGCAGGTCGTTGTGATGCCACTGGGAGAGGAGCAGGAAAGAAAACCCTCCTGGAAACTTGCCGAGGGTGAGGTGCAGGAAGTGCTGGAGGACTATGCCAGCGGTCCTGTCAGCGTTGAGATGGTCTCGGACAACCGCGCACTGGTCAAGGTTCGTGAGAAGGACCTGCCCCGCATTATCGGCAAGGGCGGCAGCACCATTGATGATATCGAGAGGATGCTAGGTATCCACATTGACGTACGCAGGTCCGATGAAAATGAGCAAAAAAAGCAGCGCGAAGAAGAGGAAATAAAGCCCCAGCGCCCTATTATCGAGCGTACCGACAGGCACGTGATCCTCAACGTTCCGGAACTAGCAGCGCAGGATGTGGAGATATACGCAGAGGACAGATTCCTGTTCTCGGCAACCGTGGGACGACACGGAGACATCAAGGTCAGGAACGATTCAACCGTGGCGGAAAGCGTGCTGGATGCGGTGGAGGAAGGCGAGACCGTGACCGTGCGTCCGATGTGAGCGTTTGGATTTTGGTTATCTGCCCGGCCTGACGGCCGGGATGGTTTTCTTTTTTAGATGTATTTTATATTAGTGATGGAAAATGCCGGGGATAGAATAAGAATTAAGCATTGTGCTTCCGACTTATGACACAAAAACAAAGAAAGAGACTCAGGAGTTTCTGTTTAGATACTGTGCTACATATCCTGCAAATTCATTGAAGTCCTCTAACTTTTCTGTCAGAAACATATGCAGAATATCGATATTCACTTCTTCATACATATGAACAAGAACATTCCTGAAACCTGCTGCCTGGGCGAATTCTTTTGCAAAATCCTCGGGAATTATTCCTTCCTTTCCAAGTATCAAAAAAACGGTTTCGTAGTCTTTTGGCCTTTCAAATCCTTCTTCTGAGATAATTATTTCTCCGATTTCTATTGCGCTTTCAATGACAAGCTGAAAATTTCTCTCAGCCGCACTGCGCATCTCATAATTTGTTTCCAGTTCGTTGCTTCTGGAATCAACTGACTTCAGATAGCTGACACATTTTTGCATGAAACTGAGTTTCCGAACGATTTTCTCATCAGCATCCATTCATGTCAGCCCCTTTTCCCTGACCCTTTCCAGAAACATCCGGTTCATGAGGTCCTCATGATATTTCCGATCCAGATATCCTGACATTATACGCTGTTCAACATCGATCTTCAGACCATGATCCCTTTCAAATATCAGGACATTGGGCTCTATTATCTCAAAACTCAAAACCGGCGCAGTATCATTTAGCACAAGCAGGTCGATATTGTTGTTTCCCAGAAGGCCGACAAGCTTTGAGGTCAGTTCAAGCTGCTTCCGGAACCTCTCGGTATTTGTCAAGTTCTCCGACATATAAACGCCTATGTCGATGTCACTCAAAGCGGTGGCTTTACCCTCTGCCACCGAGCCAAAAAGGTAGGCAAGCTCAACACATTCCTCATTTCGGAAGAACTCCCTGAGAAGAGGAAGAAGTTGTTCTTTTGACGGAATGGATGTTGCCGGGCTCATGAATATCACTGAAGTCTGAAGCGGTATTTTTCAAATATTTGCTATGTTTCGATAGGTAATAAGGTTAAGTAGTCAATATGGAGAGAAGAGGTGACCACAAAAATACTATATAGAGTGTGGTCACCCACCAGATCTGTCTTTAGTACAAAAACAATTGATACTAAAGACAACGTAACCATCCGCCGAAGGCGGCACATTCCTTCGCTGAAATACTGAAGACCATGCATTTATTTCAGCAGGAGTTCCATGGAGTGTGGTCAATATAAATTTTTAAGTATACGTAGCTTCCTTTTGTCCCACTAAGGAAGCCAGTTTTCACTGGAATTTTGATGAGCTTCTGACCGAAAATTGCTAATAGCCCATGCAATAAAAAATATTACTTTTGAACTTTTGTGAACTGTCGCTTGCATTAATGCCCCTCCACTGGTTCGGCAGCAAAGGGTCGTGCCGCCTGCGGCGGGTGGTTGTGTTGCTAACAGTTCTCCAGTCGTTCTTACAGTAAATAAGTGATCAAATAGCTCCTACGCCTTTTCCAGCACCGCCGCCCTGTCAGGAAAACGCCCTGGCCTGTCCGCAACCTTAAGCCCGGCATCGCCGGCTATCCTGAGGCTCTCCTCGAATTCCCTTTTGGAAACATGGAAGGGCGGCTCCTCCATGTATATGCGGCCACCGTCTTTGAGCACGGATACCAGTTCCCTGAAGAACGCTTCCCTGTTCGGCAGCTCATGGACTACATAGAAAAGGAAGACAAAATCAAAGCTGCCGGATACTCCAATCCTGTCCTCGGTGCACTGATGCAGCTCGACGTTCTCCTCGATCCCGGATCCCCTGATCTTTTCCCGTATCTGCTCGAGCATGCCCTCCTGCAGATCAACGGCCACAACCTTGCCGCTGTTGCCGACCATCCAGGCCAGATCAAGGGTAAAGAAACCCGGACCGCAACCCACCTCCAGCACATCCATACCCTCCCTGACATACGGGGCAAGTATCTTCTGCGGATTCTGCAGCCATTTCCTGATCCTGTTATCAAGTCCGCCGGATCTTTCTACGGGACACACGTGGGTATTTCTTGAAGTCATCACTACACTTTCCACTAAATGAGGTTACATTTTAGAATATTGTTCATTGTAGAGAGATCATCTAAAAGTAGATTAATTTGCCGAAAAAGATCTGTTGTGGAAAGGTGGGGGGACTACAGTATATGCAGGGATTTGTGGTCACCTATAAAAATAAGGCATGAATTCCTACCTGTCTAAGAGGACTTCAAGATTTCCTGTCATAGAGTTCTTTCACTTTTTCAGCGCAAGCAATTACGTCTCTTTTTATCTGACATTCCCAGAACACAAGGACATCCCAACCCTCTTCTTCTAAAGCTGCTTTTTTCTTCGCATCCCTCTCTTTATTTTTCCTGAACTTCTCTGCCCAGAAGTCCGTATGGGATTTAGGTAAAGGCAGGTCACAATAAGGACACCTATGCCAGTAACAACCATGAACGAATATGGCAATCTTCTTACCCGGATAAGCAATATCTGGTCTTCCTGGTGCTTTCTTCCAATGCAAACGATAGCCCGGTATCCCAACTTCCCTCAAGGCTCTCCTGAAAACGATTTCTGGTTTTGTGTTCTTCCCAACGTTTGCACTCATCACCCTAGAAGTGGTTTCTGATTCGGGGATGGGCGCGCGACCATCTCGAATGTACATGATATTACATTATCTCTGACCAATCTATAAAAAGGATTCATCAAAACAAAAAATAAGATATAATCAAAATTAGATCAACAAATATATATTATTGTGATGTATTTGTTCGAACATGGAAAAAAGGCGATTGAAAGTAGCAGATTTTTTTTGTGGAGGTGGCGGTTTCTCTGAAGGTTTCAGACAAAATGATTTTGACATTGTCTTTGCTTTAGATAACTGGCAACCTGCTATCGATACGCACAATAAAAACCATCCCAATTGTACAGCAATCAAATTGAACATATTGGAACTTGATACTCCTGAGAAAATAGATGAAATTGTTCCTGATGTTGATGTCATTATAGGTAGTCCACCCTGTGTCTCATTTTCAAATTCTAATAAATCAGGAAAAGCAGATAAGAGTCTTGGTATAGAGCTGATAAAGGCATATCTAAGAATAATAGCATGGAAAAAAAGTAAAGGGCAACTCAAATATTGGATTTTGGAAAATGTTCCTAATACAAAGAACTATGTAAAAGAGATTTACACTTGGAAAGAACTTGGCCTTCCTGGGAAAGGACCTAAATTGGAAGTAAAGAAAAAAGAAATATTAAACTCTGCCGAATACTGCACACCCCAAACTAGAGAAAGGTTCTTTTGTGGAGATTATCCAGCACCAAATCCCACATGTGAAGACAAATCTGAATGGATTACAGTAAGACATGTTCTGGAATCTTTGAGGAATCCCGTAGAAGAACAACATGAGGGAATAATAACTGATCCTAACTATGAAATATCGATTCCTGCAAATTCACTTACTGACCATTTTTATGATACTCAAATTGCAGATTTTGAATGGAAAAATGCTAAAAGATTGAAGGAAGACCATGGTTTCATGGGTAAGATGTCATTTCCTGAGAATATTAATCGTCCGAGCAGGACCATCGTAGCAACGAGGTCCGCATCTACTAGAGAAGCTATGATTTTCAATGCATTTAATGGAAAAGGAGATAAAATAGGGTACCGCTTGCCAACCATAAGAGAAATAGCTTCTTTCATGTCTTTCCCAATCACATACCAATTTGAAGCAAACACTGAGACATCAAAATATAGACTTGTTGGAAATGCAGTCTGCCCTAAACTATCTTCCGCCTTTGCAAAAGCCATTCTTTTAGAAGAAGATATAGAAGCACCAAAAAAATTCACACCCTTACCAGATACGAAACCATCTGTTGATCTAAGAGGTACAAAGAGAAAGATAAAAGAACCTCGTAAAAGAAGATTTGATGCAAAATTTGCCAGTCACATACCATACATGAAAATCAAAGGGTTCAGAGTTGAACTGAGCAATAAGAATTCAGATTTTCATAATGAACAAATTAAATGGTCCTGCATACTCCATCAGGGTAGTGGAAAAAATGCTCTTATGTGTAGACCGGATGAATGTAATCTTGGCAGTATTGTTCAGCAGATAAAAGGCTTTGATATATTTAAAAAAGACGTACATGAGGAATTTGGAGTCCTTGATATGGACCATTCCCATTTACAAGAGGCTTATATCGCCAGATGTGAAAGCGAATACATAACACCAGAACATGTACTTATCAAAATGAAGGAACTTGTAGACCGACATTTCCCTATTGATGATGCTTTCGTAGATAACTCTGCAAGAATGATTGCAATAGATAGAGACAAGGTTCCTATAAGAATAATTGCAGGTATGTATGCATGTAACTACTTTGTGGAATGCCTAGACTAAAAATGTGAAAATAATTGAAGCCTTAATTGTTACCTAATGATTCCGTTGCAATCTTTTCAAGAGCCAGTTCTAGCCCTTCATCACTACCGTAATCAGCTATTAATTGCTCCAATTCTGCCAGTCCACCGTGGGCATACTCCGAAGCTATTTTCTTCATATCAGGTCCACTTGTGATTACCTTTAAATCCTCTGTTTCGTCAACAGCAACTGATGCTATCGTCCACAAGTCTTCGTCTGAAAAACTAGAAACGTTCAGAAGACCAACTGGATCTTTGAAAGGTAATCTATTGTTAACCTTATAGCCCAGAGCTAGACACAGCATAAAAATATGTTTATTATCTTTTAAGTCTGGATTGTCTTTAAAAATAAAACCTGAAGAGATATTATCATACCTATCTCTAATCTCATGATTGATATTGATATTCCTTCCAAATATATCCCTTATTCCCATGATACCACCTCCGTACTAGCACCTTCTTTTACCATCCGCATTTCTTGATTTACTCTAGAGTATATTTTTTCACGGAAAGAAGGAGTGTATTCTTGATCTTTTACTAAAAGTATCACTTGGTTATCCCTTAAATAATCGGGGAATTTTTCTGCAATATTCCCTCTTTGTTCATTATCAGTATTTGCAAGGGGAGTGTCTATGAAAATCGGGAACTTAAAGCCAGAAACCTCTGATAAAGCGGCAATATAAGAAAGTAGTAAAACCTGTTTAGTACCACTAGATATATCGAGAATTTTTTCGTTGTCATTCTCATCTTTTAACTTCATCTTATAATCTGCACCTATTGAAAAAACTGCGTAGTTAGTTTGATCCCAGTGAAGATTCTTGAATGACTCAAATGTCCTCTGTTCGACCGTGTTTCGCACTTCAGCCAATATATCTTTATGTATAGAATAAAGATGCTTTATTGCACGGTCCATAAATTCTGCAGTTATTTTTGTCTGCTCATATCCTTTCATTTTCTTCGCAATATTATCATTTTCACGGGATAAAGTGGAAATTTCAGCTTCAGCTTTTCTGATTGCACCCTCTAATCTACCAACTGCTTGTTCTTGTACTTTAAGTCCATCTCTCAATTTAATCCTTTCTTCATTCAATGATTTTATACCTTTTTCATCCACATCTTTAGCTTTTTCATTTATTTCAGCTATTTCGGTATTATTAGCACTTATAGTATTCTCGATATCTTTCAACATACTCAAGCTTGCTGCCCTTTGAGTAAGAAGTGTATGAGGAATCTTTTCCAAGAGATCAATTATTTGAAATCTTCCTTCTATCAATGTTTGAGATAAATCACTTAAATCATTTTGTTTAAGTGTTTCTAACAAATTTCTACATGCATTGTGACTCTCTTCATCAAAATCTGGGTCTAAACTTCTTCCACAAATACAAGTTTTTTTATCCAATAATTCACGAATATATACATTCTTTATTTTAGGAGGTAGTTCGTTTTTGTTTTCTGAAACTTCGATACTTTCCAACATTGATTCAAGCGCATCCCTACAAATTGCATGTGGAACTGTCTTTAGAAGAGAAGAAGTTATTTCTTTCTGAAGATTTTTATACCTGCTGTTCAATTCAATATTGGATTTTTCCAAGTTCGCTCTTTTAGAAGCCCATTCTTTAAGTAAAGGAACGTTGACCTTACTTAATTCTAAATCAATCTCATTAATCCTAGATTCGGCAGTTTGTATCTCCATTTTTGCTTTTTTGATTTTGATTTCTATTCCTTCTATCCTTGAACGACGTTCATCTATCAACGATTGGTTTCTTTTGAGCTCTTTATTGCCCTTTGACTCTTTTTTTCCACTATAAATTTTTTCACGTGCTTTTTTCAAATGTATATGAGCAGATTTTACATATTCAATCTGAGATATTTTTTCTATAGAAGATTTGATATTTTCACTGTTGTTAAATGAAAAATACTTCTCTAGCTTTTCACCTTCAAACAAAAAAAACATATGAATATCTTCAGGAAGAATAGAATTGATAATGTTTTTGCAAAAAGCCTGATTATCATATATCACAGAATCATTTGAATCATTCCATTCACTAACTTTTACGATAGGTATTCGTGTAGGAACCATTCTTGAGCCTGCTTTCTGGAAAAGACACTCTCTTTCTATAATGTACTTTGGCAAATTAGAGTCATCTTCATTCAGTGTGATTTCTACCTTGAGATCATCAAGAGCACCATCATCGAGTTCATCTTTTCTTTGCAAGTTGAAAACATTATGAGACCTTTCTTTATCCAAATCACCAATATCTTTCTCATACAAACACCATGAGATTGCTGACAATAGAGAAGTTTTCCCAGTATCTGCTTTTGCTTCAATTATAGTGAACTTATCTTTTGATTTTTCATCAAAGTCAATTTGTTGTTCTCCGTAAAAAGGACGAAAATTCTTAATACTAATCTTTGATATCCACATTAAGAATCAAACTCCTTTTTGCTGAAATCGATTGCATTACTGGTAAAGTCCTTTATCGATTTTGCTTCGGGATAACCTATATTGCGTTTCTCAAGTGTAAGTACCTTATACAAAAATTCCTTCATATGTTCGGTCTCATCGAGAGATTCAATTTTTCTAGTAATTATAACATTAAGCTCTGATTTTTTCATAGTATCACCAATCTTCTACTAGTCGATAATAATGAGATATTCGGTTCAATACTTCTAGAGGGTTAAGTGATGCTTTTGAAAATTCTTCTATTCTGACAAGCTCCTTTTTAATCATCGATTTGTCAGAACTAGATATGTAAGAAGGAATATCCTCCCATGGAAAAATGAGTATATCATGTATTATTGAGATATCTTTGTCAGGACTTTTTCTTAGAACCCTCCCCCTTCTCTGCACATACTCTATAGGATTGCCACTATTAGCAAGTATTATTGCTCTTTCGATTCCAGGTACATCAATCCCTTCATCTAGAACCTTCATAGCAACTATAACTCTGTAATTGTCATCGATGAATTTTTCAATGATTTCTTTTCTTAATTTAACGGACTCTTTGTAAGTAATCTTGTGAGTAGGAATTTTTCTATAACGCAGTACTGACAGTACTTGCTCAATTTGTTGGGGAGAACAGTATACTAGAGTTTTTCTAATATCAGGGATATTATCAAGTATTTTAGTAAAAGCTTCCCATTTAGATTCAGAATTAGTTACAATTCGTGCTCTTTGTAGTATTTTCAAAAGAATTTTTTCACTTATTTTGCCATCGTTAGATGCAATCATTTTAGCAATATCATTTGTCAAATTGTCATACTCATACTTCTCTTCAGATGTCAAGTGGACTATTTCTGCGTGATATTCATATTCAGTAAGGAACATAGGAATTGCATCTCTTAGACCAAATTCAAAAACCACACCACCAAAATATTCCAACATTTCCTGCGTTCCTTCATCATCCATATACCTCTCAGGAGTTGCGCTCAAACCTAATTTTATCTGATACTTATCGACAAAGCCTTTTTTATAGTCAGGAGCCCAGGAATTATGCATCTCATCACAAATCAAGAAAATATCATTATTTACTGAATTGATAATAGACTTGAACTTATCTGAGCTGAAAGAAGCATAGGTAGCTACTGCAAAAACCTCATTTTCTCTTCCAATATCCATTTTCAGCAAAGAGGTTTTAAGTTCTTTCTCCCATTTAGAACTGTCTTTCATTACTTCGACAACATTAGAATAGCCTAATTCTATTAACTCTTCAGCCCATTGAGATACAAGTAGTTGCTTTGGTGCTACAATCACTACAAATCCTTTGCTTCGCCTAGAAAGATATCCTTCTATTGCATTGATTGCAGTAAAGGTCTTCCCAGTACCGGTAGCCATCTTAAGAATACCTTGACAGCCGTTCTGCTCCCATTTTTGAATTGCTTCTTCTTGATAATCCCTTAGATATCTAGATAAAGTGTAACGAGATGGGCCTTCTTTTAAATATATAGACGGTGAACTTATAGAATATTGTTCATTCATACATTGAACCATTTCGTAAGAAAGAGTTTGAAATTCTTCTTCATCTTTAGGTGCATTTTTGATTAAACCTTTTTTAAAAGCTTCAGATATTTCATAAACTGTTACTTTATTAGTCTCATTATCCCATAGTTTTTGGAAACTTTCAAGGTCTGGTTTTAAATGCCTCTCAAAATCACCATCAATCCAACTACAAAACACATGGAAATCTTCATGATTATGGAGCCAACCACTTACCGTTTCATTATCTGACCCACTGAAAGACACAACGTTTCCTTCAGAGTCCTCAAGGATTCCTTTCTTTTTGTGTTCTAAGCCATTGTTTACTTTTGCAATCCTTATTTCCAATTTATCATTTTTCAAGAGCCATGCAAGCATCTTCAAGTGACCCTTTTTTATTACATCGTCCATTGATTCAATTTCAGAAAGAATCTCTTGCTCTTTTTGATTAATTACTTTCTTTATAGTCTCTTGATCATCTTCAGATAGCACGACATTGGCAATAAGTTGTATAATTCCACCATTGTTAACGAGTCCAGAGATTCCTCTTGCAGAAATTGCAAGTGAGTTCGAGGAAAAATATCCAGCTATTCTTTTATAAGAGACTGACTCACAAAGTACAGGCATATAAAAGTCCAACAACAAGGAATCTTTATCCGAATCATAGAACCCTTTCAAGTTTAAGTCCTGTAGAGTCATCAAATATAGATATTGTGACAAAATATAATAAATGTTCGACTAATATAAAAGTTCAGAATTATTACTAAAACAACACCCTAATATACACTTCACAACAATTTACACTCCCAGGAGAAAACACCCATGAAAGTATCCATAATAGGCTCCGGCTACGTAGGATCGGTCTCTGCCGCATGCTTTGCCGAACTTGGCCATGAGGTCATCTGTATCGATATCGATGAGGAAAAAGTAAAAATGATCAACTCAGGCAGGGCGCCCATCTGGGAAGAGGGACTTGACGACCTGCTGGGGAAGTACTCACAGAATACGCTCATTGCAACATCCGATTATGACTATGCTGTGCAGAACTCGGATGCGTCCTTTATCTGCGTTGGGACACCATCGGGAGAGGACGGGAGTATCGACCTCTCCATCGTGAAGGCTGCAAGTGCCAGTCTTGGCAAGGCCATCGCAAAGAAGGACCACTACCATGTGGTCGTGGTGAAGAGTACTGTCGTGCCCGAGACCACCGAGAAGGTCGTGCTGCCGATCGTGGAGGAGCACTCCGGCAAGAAGGCAGG
>JAALLR010000394.1_pt1 | contig 10744 bp, 9 predicted proteins | sample 7245931 | NCBI WGS metagenome assembly JAALLR01 (sample SAMN13049201, study PRJNA578106) | oil field metagenome | isolation source: filtered produced water from oil reservoir B9 | place: USA:offshore Texas | collected 2016 | reverse complement strand
TCTATTTCATTATCTAATTTCTTAATTACTTCTTCTTCTGAACCTAATTCTTTTTTCATTTTCTCAAATCTTTCAGCATAAATCGTTTTAACATACTTATTAATGGTGGTACCTCTCATGAACCATGGTGTAGTGTCTTGTTCTCCCATTATAATTCGTCCGTCTGTTGGTTCGTATAATCTTAGGATTGTCATACCTGTTGTACTTTTACCACAACCGGATTCACCAACAAGCCCCAGAGTTTCTCCTTCTTTTATTGCAAAGCTAATATCGTCTACAGCTAATACATGAGCAACGGTTCTTTTGAAGACCCCTGCTCTAACAGGAAAATATTTTTTTAAATTTTCAACTTTTAAGATTACTTTGTCACTATTTGGCACTATACTTCACCTTCTTTGACTTTGTTCATTTCATCCAATAATTTGTCTATGTGCCAACAACGGGAAAAATGGCGAGGTTCTACTTCTTCCAAGTTGGGATCTTCATCTACACATTTTTGGTCAGCAAAGAAACACCTATTTGAAAATTTACAACCCTTTGGAAAGTTCAAGGGGTTTGGAACTACTCCAGGAATAGAAAGCAACCTCTCCTCTTCTTTGTCTATCCTGGGAATAGAATTCATCAACCCCCATGTATAAGGATGACGTGGCCTTTTAAAAATGGTTTTGATGTCACCACTTTCAACCACTTCTCCACCATACATAACTATCGCCCTATCAGCCATCTCAGCAATAACTCCAAGGTCATGTGTAATAAAAATTATAGACATTTTAAACTCATTTTGTAAATCCTTCATGAGTTCCAGTATCTGTGCCTGTATGGTAACATCCAATGCGGTAGTTGGCTCATCTGCTATGAGGATGGAAGGGTTGCAAGCTAACGCCATAGCGATCATGGCTCTCTGTCTCATTCCACCGGACAATTCATGAGGATATTGGTCAATTCGCCTTTCTGGTTCAGGAATACCAACTTTTCTTAATAAATCAATCGCTCTTTTTTTCCCTTCTTTTTCACTAATCTTAAGATGCAATTCAAGAGATTCCATGATTTGTTCCCCAATCGTGTAGACTGGGTTTAAAGCGGTCATAGGTTCCTGGAAGATCATGGAAATCTCATTACCACGTATCCTTCGGAGATGATTGTCCGATAAAGATAAAACATCCATATCTTTGTACTGTATTTCTCCTTCAGCGATCCATCCATTTTCGTCTAGTAACCTTATAGTGCTTAGCGCAGTAACTGTTTTGCCTGAACCAGATTCTCCCACTATTGCCAACGTTTCACCTGGATAAAGATCAAAACTGGCTCCATTGACCGCCTTTATTATACCATCCTCTGTCTTAAAATGAACATGCAAATTATCAACACGAAGTATAGGTTTGCTATTGTTATCTTTCAAAAAGCTTCCTCCTCTCACTTTATCGTCTCATTCTCGGATCAAAAACATCTCTTAGGGCATCTCCTAGTAAATTCCAACCCATGACAAAAAGAATCATAGCCACACCAGGATATAAGATCGTGAACCAGTACTGTCCTGGATTTGTACCCCCAATGATCCAGTCGCGGGAATATGATAATATTGATCCCCAATCGGCGTATCCTTGTGGGGCACCTAAACCCAAGAAACTTAGAGCTGCTGCAGTGATAACCATTGATCCGATCCTCATAGTAGCGTTTATCAAAACTGGAAATATCGTATTAGGTAAGATATGTTTGACTATAATTGCCGCATCCCTTACCCCAAGAGCTTTCGCAGCCATAACGTACTGCTCATTTTTGGCTTGAAGTATATTCCCTCTGATCAACCTGGCTGTGACCATCCAACCAAAAATTATCAAGGCGATCATCATATTTCTAACTCCAAGACCTAAAATAGTTGTTAAAACCATAGCTGCAAGCATAAAAGGTATTGACATAAAGATATCCGTGATTCTCATCAGAACTTCTTCGAGCCAACCACCAAAATAGGCAGCTACTGAACCTATAAAAAGCCCTACGATAGTTGAAATTAAAACTACCACCAACCCTATTTGAAAAGCGGTTCTACTTCCCCAAACAACACCGTAAAAGATATCCTTTTGATTTACTACCCCAAAGGGATGTTCAGGAGATGGTGGTATAGGCTCTAACGTTGAAACTACGTTGGGAATCAAGAACGGATTGAATTCAATTGAGTTCAAGAAATCTTTGTTTAATGTTTCATAAACGTTTAAAGCTTCATTTTTGAAATCTTGTCCATTGAGTGATTGAAGATCGCTGATCATTTCTGAAAATCTTAAAGACCTTTCATACCTTTCAACTACGTTTTCATATTCATTTCTCAACCTTCTAATTACACCATTAGTATCTTCATCAAAATCTTCGTAGTAGGACCTATTTAGAACATACATATCAACTAATCCTTTAATTTCAGATTTTAATTCTTCTTTTTCAATCTCCCCATTTTCAAACTTTTCAACACTTTCCATCAATTTTGACATATCTTGATAGTCCATTTCAGCAAAAAAATATGTGTCTTCCCAATAGTTTTTAAACTCTTGAATAATAGAATCTTTATTTCCCGTTGGATCTTCATTTATTTGTTCACGGGCTCTTTCCAAGTTTCTTTCGTTTGGTAATTGAGGAGGTGCTATTACTGGTGCCAGTATCGCTATAATTATGAAAAATACCAATATAGAAAAACCTATGATAGCAGAAGGATTTGTAAAAAAGCGTTTTAAAGCCCTTTTTGTTTCTTCATTCACAATTTCCACCTCACCCTAACCTAATTCTTGGATCGATAAATGCGTAAGATACATCGATTATAAGATTTCCTACAATAAGTATGAAAGAAGTAAATAATAGAACACCCATTATAGAAGCATAATCCAATTGTTGAGCGGCTGTTGCAGCGAAGGATCCTAAACCTGTTCTAACAAAAACCATCTCTACTATAACAACTCCCGCCAATAAACCGATGACCATTTGACCCGCGGTTGTTACAACAGGGATCAAGGCATTTCTTCTAGCATGCTTGTTTATAACTAATTTTTCTGGTAACCCTTTTGATCTTGCAGTTCTTATGTAATCTCTTCTAAGAACTTCCAACATAGAAGATCGGGTGATCCTCAGTAGATTAGCCCACCATAGCCAAGATATAGCAATAATTGGACCTATAATATGTCTTAAAGCATCCCAAAATATATCAATTCTTCCATTGAGTAATGCATCTATAGTCAAAAGATGAGTATAGTTATTAAAGGTGGCACTTTTTACAATTTCATCTGCCCACAAGCTTAGGTTACCTGGAGGAAACCATCCCAAGCCAATATAAAATATCAATAAGACAAGGATTGCCCAAACAAAATCTGGCAAAGACCAACCAATTAAAGCAAATATTCTAATAACTTGATCTATGAATGAATTATGATGAACTGCAGCAGTAACCCCAAACCATATACCAACTCCTATTATAGGGAAAAGAGCATATAGTGCTAATTCTACTGTATAGGGAAATCTGTGTAATAAAGCATCAATAACAGGCTCTTTCCCCACTACAGACCAACCAAGATCACCTTTGAACAAATTCCCTATCCATTTGCCGTATCTAACAGGCCAAGGATCGGTCAATCCATACTGCTCCATCAAAGCAATTTTATCTTGATCAGATAACTTGGCATAAGTATTTGGATCAACGTAAGTAGATAAAAGTTTCAGTGGTCCCAGTAATTGTTGCATAGAAAAAACTATCAATGTAACGCCCAACATAATCAAAGGGAGTAATAACAACCTTCTCATAATGTATGTGGTCAAAAGCAAACACCTCCGCTCTGTTATTTATACTTATTAAGTAATCACTTAAAAAGAGAGGGGAACCCCCCTCTCTTCACATTCTACTACAAAAAACTTTCTTTTCACAATATTTTAGCAGAATTATTACTCTACCTTAGTATAGTTATAATAATAGTCACCTGGCCAAATTGGATTATTTATCCATCCTTTTAGCCAAGAACGATGGACCCTCAACCCTTGTGGCTGATAAAGTGGTAAAACAAGAGCGTAATCAAAAACAAATTCTTGAATATCTATGTACATTTGCTCTCTTTTAGCAGGATCAGATTCAAGGGCTGCATCTTCTATCATTTTGTTCAAAGATTTTCCACCAAATTCTGGTCTTGGCAAGCTTGCAAATTCCGCAAAGTTATCGCCGTAGTATCCTCCGTAATCGCCTTCACTGTGGTAATAAGTGAAAATAAAGTTATGTGGATCTGGAAAATCAGCGAGCCAACCAATGATGTAAACTGGGAGCATCATGTTTTCTCTTTCATCTAAGTAAGTTGGCCATTGAACTCCTCTAACTTCAACTTGGAATCTAGAATTTATCTTTGCTAAATTATCTCTCAATATTTCAGCAGATACTCTCCTTGAATCGTTCCCTGTATTGTAAAGAATAGTCATTTTGAAACCTGTTTGCCATAATCTACCTTTATAAGCACGTTTAAAGTAATTTTCAGCCTTTTGCAGATCCAATTCGTATGTTGGGAGATCTTCACTATACCCTAAGAATCCAGTTGGTAAAGCGGTAGGAACTTTTTCACCCAAACCGTTCAAAACTTCATTTATCATACCATCATAATCAAAGGCATACGCGAAACCTAATCTAACATTATGATCTGCAAAGAAATCAGGTGGAATACCGTTTCCATCCAATTGACCCGAACCAATGTATGGGGACTCGGGATCAACTTGCCAATTGAAGCCTAAAGAGGTGATTGAAACCTCAGGTGTGCCAGGGATAATGGTCAAACCATCCATAGAAAGGACAACATCTAAATATTGAGCAGGAACATAAGCTATGTCTGCATCGCCTGTTTCAAGCATGGCCCTTCTTGTTGACCACTCGTCTACACCTTGAATGATTACTCTTCTTATTGGGGCAGGGCCTCTCCAGTAATCGTCGAATCGTTCGAGCGTTACCCTTTGTTGAGCGTGATCCCATTCTACCAATTTATATGGGCCTGTTCCCATCGCATGGTCAAAGTATGGAGACTGTTCTTTTGTCCATCCGTGATACTTCCACCAACCTTCTGCATTTCCATCCCATATACCTATTTCTACAGAATATTCTTTGTCCAAAATCGCACCCCAACCACTTCCTGAAGCGAGTACATTCAAAAACGGGGCGAAAGGTCTTGCTAAATGGACGTGTACTTCGTTACCTTGAACTTCTACTGCAGGATCTATCACATCATAATAGAAATTAACTAATGCTTCTTCGTATTCTGGAGATGTTGGATTCATATCATCATCAAATATAGTATCCCATGAAGCACCTACATAATCTTCTACTAACGTTCTAATACTGAAAACACCAAACATAGGATCTAAGTACATCCATACTGGTCCTCCAGGAGGGTTGTACAATAGTGCTCTTTCAAAGGTGTATTCGACATCTTCAGGTGTTAAATCGTTACCGTTCTGGAATTTCACACCTTCTCTTATAGGGAAGACATATGTTGTTCCACCATCTCTCAAATAACCATTTTCAACTGTCGGGACAACCGTTGAGAGCATAGGAACAAACTTACTCAGACTTTCCCCATCGTATGCTATCAAGTTGTCATAGACGTTGAAAATAACTTCACCACTAGAAGTGTCGTAAGCATGGTGAGGGTCTAAAGTATCTGGTTCACTTAGTGTGGCATCGAAAATCATATCAGGGTTTTTCACCTGAGTAAAGGCAAAAACACCCATCAAAGTAACCATAAGAACAATAAAAACCTTTTTCATACCTCTACCTCCTTTACAGATTTATTAGAATTGTTACACACTAACAATACTTTCCCAAATAATCTCCTTATATATTTTATCACATTTTATCTTAATACACAAGTAATAAATTTTAATTTGAAAAAAGTGCTTTTTGTTTGCAAGTTTGACGCAAATCATCATATTAATAGTATTCCACAAAATTAGATTTTTATCAAGTTCGTTTACGGCTTATCTGAAGGAATTATAAACGATTAAGACCAATTAAAAGCAAATATTACCAAAATAATTAAAATATGAAATTTTTTTCATAGTTTATAAAATTTACCTTGCTTCCATTCTTCCTTCTTTTATTACTTTCTATAACAATTCTAAAAACTACTTTAACGCCCCTTCGCCCCGCTCCCCACCCCCATAAGGATAAAAGAGTATGGCTTTGCCTCGCAGCTCACCCACAATTGGCCCTTTTTTATTGACATAGTTAAAAAAATATGATATACTTTATACGATTATAAAGGGTGCGTAGCTCAGTGGGAGAGCGCTTCCTTGACGCGGAAGAGGCCGTAGGTTCAATCCCTACCGCACCCACCATCATTCATTCCTATTCAACTTTTTTCATATATATTACATGTAAAAGCAGGATGAACATCATCCTGCTTTTATCTTTTATTATTCATAATTTCATAAATTTTGTTTCTGTACTTTTCATGAATACATATATAATCATTGTCTTTAAAAATTAATTTTTCTTTATCGTTCGGGGCATTTCTGATTATAGCGCTTACCAAGGCGGAAACTGATTTTTTGTTTTTCAATTCTAAGGTTTCCATGATCTCTTCAGACTTCAATTTCCCTTTTTCGATCAATAATTCAAGAAACCTTGTTGTTAGTGGTTTTAAGTTTTTCACAAAACTTTTTAATTCTTCTTCATTCCACTCTTTTTTTGATCTTCCACTTATCAATTGTTGAATTATTTCCACTCTCTTTTTTAAATCGTCAGAGAGCAGGTAAAATAGAATTTCTCCGTTTATATCTGATTCATCAAGTAGTTCTACAAGAGATTCAAAAGTGTCGTTATCTATAGAAATTTTATAATTCTCGTCTCCATATTTTAGGGTCTCTTTTTCGTAAATAATATTGAAAATAGAAAAATAACTTTCTAAAAGTTTTGAATATAAAAAGTTTCTTAACTCATAACTTTCAAGTGTTTTGAGTAATTCGTTTGTTGACTGAAAATCTTCTTTTCTTTTAATTTTACTAAAAACAAGTTCTTGAAGTTTTTTTTGATTCTCTTCTTTTAATAGGTCTTCACCCAAAAATTTTATGAGCATTTCTAATTCGTCTTTGTACATGGCGTGTGGCTCCCTACTACGTAATTTTTTTAACCATTGATTGATCTATTGCATATTTGTTGGATATTTTTCATTAAAACTAAAATGTATCCCCTTTCCAACCCCACATCGTGTTTTTAATATCTAAGAAGTTTATATACACGCGATCTTTTGGTATATTCAATTGTTGCTCTAGTAATTGGCAGAGTACGTTAGAGAGATCTTTTGTTTGTGATTCAGACAAACCTATGCTTCTTAATTCCACAAAAGCTGCCAAATCCGAGTTTCCTTGAAAGTGGATATAGTCAGTATCTTCTAAACTAACCATGAAATAAATTTCTGGTTTACCAAGGGTGTTAGCAACTTCCCTTAAAAGAATACGTGTCAACTCTTCTTTGTTATCTATCTTTTTATTTGTGGTTACCTTTAAATATGGCATTTTTTAGCCTCCTCTTAAATTATACTCTATTTAGAAACTCTAAAAACTGATTTAGCGCCCCTTCGCCCCGCAGCCCGCCCCATAAGGATAAAAGAATATGGCTTCGCCCCGCTCCCCACCCTCTAAGGATGAAGAAGTCTATCCCATTTGCCCCACTGCCCACCCCAACTATTTTAGCACATATAATTTAGAAAAATCAATCTTCAATTTGACTTATTGTTATAACTATTATATAATTTAAACATATCAATAAGAAAGGAGTGCGATTAAAATGGAAGAAGCCCCTATTCCGCTCTATTATAAACTTTATCTAGACTTAAAAAGAGAATTAGAGGAAGATTATAAAAAAGGAGATAAGTTGTTAACAGAGAACGAGATATGCGATAAATTTGGTGTTTCGCGTTTGACCGTAAGAAGAGCCTTGGAAGAGCTCTCAAAAGAAGGTTTAATAACAAGAAAAAGAGGACAAGGTACATTTTATACAGGACAAAAGCAAGAAGAAGAATTAACTAGGCTTACAGGTTTTACCGATGAGGCGGTTAAACAAGGCCATTCAACTAAATCCGTTGTTTTAGAAAACAGATTAATAGAAATTCCTGTCGAGTTAGTTGAAGAGTTTAAAGTTCCAAAAGATGGGAGGGTAGTACTATTAAAAAGAATTCGATTTTTAGATGAAGAGCCGTATGCAATCGAAACAGCATACTTGAATCCCAATGCAGATATAAGGGTATTGAACATAATAGAAAAGGATATGTCAAAAGAATCGTTATATAGAATATTAACTAACGAATATGGGATAAAATTCACACATGCTGTTGAAACTCTCGAGGTAACAACTTTAAATAAAGAACAAGCTAAATATTTGTCTCAAAGCGAAGGATCTATTGCAGCTTTGAGAACAAGATATACCTATATAGAAGATAAAAAGTGTATTGAATATGTTAAGTCAGTTTACAGAGGGGATAAGTACAAATTCAAGATAGTAAGAAAGGCGTGAAAGTTCATAAAAATAATTGTGAGGAGGCAGTATAAAAGTGCACTATACGTTGGATGAAATAAGAAGAATTCCCAATCTCTTAAATAAGTTAAATGAGTTTGATTTTTCTTTTTCAAAGGAGAAAAAGTATCTTTTGGTTGGATGTGGTTCTTCATATAACATTGGATTTATAATGAAAGAAATATTGAACAAAAATGGCTATAAAGCAAAAGTGCTCACCGGGGGACATGTTATGCTTTTTGATAATATTCCAGACAGTGATGTTGCAATTTTAATAACCAGAACCGGTGAATCAACTGAAACTGTTTTAGCCGCAAAAAAATTAAGTCAAAAAGGCATGAAAACCATAGGTATAACGTCGTCAAAGAATTCTTCAATTACTCAACAATGTGAAGAGAATATAACCTTAGATTTCACTGCAGAAAAAAGTGTTGTTATGACCGGATCTTTTGTTTTTATACTGGCAATGTTATTAAACGGAATAGAAAAAAATGATTACTATAATTTCAGTGAAAAAATCTTAGAAGATTCAGAAAAGATTATTGATCATTTAGCTTTAGAAAAGTACGAACATTTTGTTTTTCTTGGGTACGATGAAAATTATGGTATTTCAAAAGAAGGCGCTTTAAAGCTCCAAGAGATGGCTTTACAGTACGTTGAATACCATGAGCCGTTAGAGTACAGGCACGGTCCTATATCTAGGCTCACAAATAAAACGTTAGTTATCTTAAACTCAAAGGGCATGAAAGAAGAGAAAGAATTGATCGATGATATAGAAGGGTTGGGAGCAAAAGCCTTAGTGATTTCTACCGATGGACATATAAAAATCCCAGATATGAAGGGTTTTGAAGCTCCCTTAAGGCTCATTCCCATACAGTATTTAGGTTACAAAAAGGCGATACAAATGGGATACAATCCAGATTCACCCAAGAATCTTTCGAAATCTGTCAAATTGTAGGAGGTAAAATTAAGATGAAATTAGAAAAAGTTTTAATTGTGGATCCTATAAACGGAGAATATACCGGAGATATCGAAATAAAAGGCAAAAAGATTTCTGAAGTAATAAAAAAAGATTATGGTTATAGAGATTTTAATACCATAGTTATGCCAGGCTTTGTAGACCCCCACACCCATGCACAAAAGGGTATAGATACGATGCATGCAACAAAGGAAGAGTTCAAAAGTTGGGCAAAAAATAATTTTTCATATGGTGTAACTACTTTTTTGCCAACAACGGTTTCAGCCTCTAAAGAACAGATCTTAAAAGTTTTGAATAATACAGAAGATGTAGGTTCTTCAATTGAAGGAGTTCATTTGGAAGGTCCTTATATAAACAAAGAAAAAAAAGGAGCTCAGAACCCTCATTATATAAGAGATCCTTCTTTGGAGGAATTAAAAGAGATAATTAACGATAAAGTGAGATTAATAACCATGGCACCAGAGGTTAACGGTTTTATTGAGGCATCAAATTATCTTAAAGAAAAGAATATAGTAATCTCATTAGGCCACACTTCAGCTAATTTTGATATCTTCAAAAAAGCTTTCGAATCAGGAGTTACCAGAATCACCCATTTTTCAAACGCATTAACACCACTACATCATCGAAACATAGGAGGAACAGGTTCTGGCTTTTATTTTGATTTTAATATAGAAATGATATGTGATGGAATTCATCTCTCTCCTGAGTTTGTAATGTTGGTATATAAAATAAAAGGAGCAGACAAAATTATATTGATAACCGACTCTATGGCTGCTGCGGGTTTACAAGACGGTGAATATGAATTGGGTGGTTTAACAGTTACAGTAAAAAACAATCACGCAAAACTTAGTGATGGAACGATCGCTGGGAGTACCCTACTTTTCAACGAAGGTGTCAAAAATTTTAAAAGATTTACCAATTGTACACTACAAGAACTTGCAAAGGTATCCTCATACAACGCACTTCAAGACCTACATATTTACGATAAGGGAAGGATTGAAGTTGGCTACTATGCAAATCTTGTCATTTTAGACAAAGACCTGAACGTGAAAGAAACCATCTTCGAAGGTGAAAAGGTATTTTAAACATTGTGTGCTATAATAAAAAACAGAAAAAAGATAAACTCCCTAGGGGCGCTAAAGAGAGCCTTAGAGTTTATAAAGTCAAGTATAAAAAATGGAGGTAGCGTTTTTGGAAAACAGAACAAATAGTTTTGATGTTATTGTTGTTGGAGCAGGTCATGCCGGGAT
>JAALLR010000392.1_pt1 | contig 10833 bp, 10 predicted proteins | sample 7245931 | NCBI WGS metagenome assembly JAALLR01 (sample SAMN13049201, study PRJNA578106) | oil field metagenome | isolation source: filtered produced water from oil reservoir B9 | place: USA:offshore Texas | collected 2016 | reverse complement strand
CAACACGATGTCAACCAAAAAAAGTTGAAAGAAAAACTCGACGCAACTGTGGAAAGCGTGGTTAACCTCGTTGGTGTTAATTTAAACACAGCCTCATATTCTTTATTAGAATACGTTTCAGGAATAACCAGTAGCCTGGCAAAGAAAATTGTCCAATACCGTCAAAAGAACGGTTCATTCAATAAAAGAGCCGATCTCTTAAACGTAAAAGGCTTTGGAGAAAAAGCTTTTGAACAAAGTGCAGGATTTTTGAGAATAATAGATGGGGAAAACCCGCTAGAAATAACGGGAATACATCCAGAAAGTTATGAAGCAGCGGAAAAATTAATAAATATACATGGCTACACCTTGGATGATTTAAAAATCAAAGAAAAATTGGACCCATTAAAATTAAAGGTTTCTCAACTTTTAAACGAAAAAGAAAATCTAAAATCAATATCCGAAGAATTGGAAATAGGGGAATATACATTGATCGATATACTTAAAGAACTTCAAAAGCCCGGCAGAGATCCAAGGGATGAAATGCCTCAACCTCAACTTATGGATGATATTCTAAAATTTGAAGATCTAAAAGAAAGTATGAGATTATCAGGTAAAATAACTAACATTACTGATTTTGGTGCCTTTGTAGATTTGGGAATAAAAGAAAACGGCTTGATTCATAAGTCAAACCTTGCTGAAAGATTTGTAGCTCATCCTACGGATATTGTGCAAATAAACGATATCGTAGAAGTGGAAATAATAAACATTGATAAAACAAGAAGAAGAATTGGTCTAAGATTAGTTAGTATTCAAAGATAAAAACTTTATCTTCATTTTGGGCGTCCTTTTTTATGGACGCTTTTTTATTTCTTTGTTTTTTAATAGTATCTAACTACTAAGCTTAAAATATATACCTTTATTCTTAACCCAAATCTCAAATAATTTGATAAAATATTAATAAGGATAGCGAATTAATTTTTACATTAAAGGTGATAACGAATGAAAATCAAAGATACAGGAAAAGTTGATGTTTTAAAAACATCCATATGGAAAGCTTTATTTACCTTAGCCTGGCCAATTATTTTGACAAATATGATGCAAGCGATATATAATATAACTGATGCTTATTTTTTGGGAAAGTTAGGTCCTTTGGAATTATCTGTTCCTACTGTAGTTTGGCCGCTGATCTTTGTTTTTATATCTTTTGCCACAGGATTTTCCTACGCTGGAACCTCTTTGATAGCCCAATATACAGGATACGGCGATCAAAGAAGAGCTGAAAAATCGGCAGCTCAAACTATTTTGGTAATGACTTTCGTGGCTTTATCCATTATGGCAATAGTTTTGATCTTTAGCAAGCAATTATTATCTCTTTTACAATTGGATAAAAACATATTCGAACTTAGTAATACGTATCTAAAAATAATGGCATTTAGCTTACCTTTCATTTTTTTAATGCAAACGGTAGCGGGTATATTTAGGGGATGGGGAAATTCATTTATAGCCCTGAAATACAACGGTATATCAATCTTGTTGAATGTGGCCCTTGACCCTCTTTTCATTTTCCAATTCAATTTAGGCGTATTTGGTGCAGCGCTAGCAACTATGTTATCTCAAGTTATAATATCTGTTGTATTTTTATTTGTATTGTTCAAAGGTAGAGAGGGTTTTAAATTACACGCCAAAGATTTTGTCCCTGATCCAAAACTTATAAAAAAAGTGTTATCGGTTGGCTTACCTTCTTCTATTGGCGAATCTTTTACAGCTATAGGATTTGCTATAATTATGGGAGTTATTGCACAATTTGGGCCTATTGTTATTAGCGGATACGGAATCGGAAATAGAATGAACAATTTAATAATTATGTTCGCTATGGGAATATCTTTGGCAACGGCTACTATGACAGGTCAATATGTAGGTGCAAACCAACCTGAAAGGGCTGAGGAAACAGTTAGAAAAGCTTCTTTGGCAACTTTACTGATCGTTGGTAGTGCTTCAATGGTTATGTTTTTATTTGGTCACAATATAACGAAATTTTTCATAAATGACCCCGAAGTAATTAAAGTTGGAGAGGAATTTTTTAGATATGTTTCTTTCTCACTTCCGTTCTTCTCGTTAGTTTCTGTTTTTCTTGGTACTTTAAGGGGTACAGGGCATACGATTCAGTCAACCATTATAGATATGGTAAGATTGTGGGGAATAAGGGTACCTTTGGTTTTTTTCTTAGCTGAGACTCACGGTTACATAGGCATTTTCATCGCTATGATAATAAGTAATTTATCTGCCCTTGTATTAGCCCTAGGTTTTCTAATTTTTGGGAACTGGAAAAAACCTGTAATTGAAGAAGCTTCTCAGAGAAATGCTTAGTATAGTCAACAAAGGAGGACTCTTTCATGAAAAACTTTGAAGAATTGTTGAATAGAGCAAAGTCCAAACCAACAAAGAACGTCGTTCTTGTCTGTGCTGAAGATATTGAAGCTTTGAAGGCTTTATCAAAAGCAAGTGAAGAAGGGTTTGCAAACCCTGTCTTGGTTGGAAATAAAGAAGAAATTAAAAAAAATTTGGAAATTGTTGGAAAGGAATTTGACATTATAGAGGCAGAAACTCCACAGGAAGCAGCAGAAAAAGGTGTTCGTCTCGTTTCAAGTGGGGCTGCTGATCTGCTCATGAAGGGTAAGATAAAAACTTCTGAGTTGCTAAAAGCTGTTTTAAACAACGATTGGGGATTAAAAACAGGAAATTTGCTTTCTCATGTTGCGGTAGTAGAAACACCTTATTTGGATAGATTACTTTTGATAAGCGATGGTGGAATGATAATCCACCCAGATTTAATGCAAAAGGTTCAAATTATATACAACGCCCTTGAAGTAGCCAAAAACCTTGAAATAAAAACTCCCAAGGTAGCTTTATTAGCGGCGGTCGAAGTAGTTAATCCCGATATGCCCGAGACAGTAGATGCCGCGATATTGACCCAAATGAACAAAAGAGGCCAAATAAAAGGGTGCATTGTCGATGGTCCTCTTGCCCTTGATAACGCTATAAACGAACAAGCTGCCAAGATTAAAAATATAAACAGTGAGGTTGCAGGTAAAGCAGATATTTTAATTGTTCCAGATATCCATTCGGGGAACTTGTTAGGAAAATCTGCTGTATATTTTTCAGGAGGAAACGTGGCAGGGATTGTAGTGGGAGCAAAGGCTCCCATAGTATTAGTATCAAGAGCCGACAACGATCAATCGAAATTGGCAGCTCTGGCACTTGGAGTTTTAAACTCCTGAGATTCATATAACATAAAAAAACACTGAGAAAAAGTGGCATATACTTCCTGCAAGCACTATCAAATGCCATAAAGCATGGTGGTATGGGATTTTTCTCCATACGTAAAATATGGTCCCGACTGTGTAAAGAATGCCTCCTATGACCAACCAAAAGACCCCCCAGAAATCCAAGTTTGTAACTAAAGGTTCCATAGCAAATACAACTAACCATCCCATGGCTATGTATAAAATTGTTGAAAGGATCCTAAATCTTTTAACGAAAAATATTTTAAAAATAATGCCTATAGCTGCCAAAACCCATACCACAGAAAATATAATCCAACCTAGCCTTCCGCTCAACGTAATTAGTGCAAAAGGTGTGTAAGTACCGGCTATTAAAATATAAATTGCAGAATGATCGAAGATTTCAAAGAGATCTTTCATTTTTTTACGTTGAAAGCTGTGATATAGTGTTGAAGATGTATAAAGAATAATCAAGGACGAACCATATATAACCGAACTGAAAATACTCCAAGGTTGTCCGTTAATCGCTGAAAAAACTACCAATAACACCAGAGCAGCTATACTCAACAATGCTCCTATACCGTGTATAACGGCATTAGCTATTTCTTCACCAGTGGTAAATTTTTCGATATTGTCTAAATCTTTCACCCTAATACTCCTTTCGCATCTTTTATTTCAAGAAATTCTTCTCTCAAAATGTCCATAAATATTATATCGTATCTATTGTTTTTAAAAAACTTTGCTTGCCTTCGCCTACCTATTTCTTTAAATCCTGCTTTTTGGTAAGATCTTATGGCCCTTTTGTTATATTCAAAAACTTCCAACATGATATTATTTAAATTTAAAACGTTGAATCCATAATTCAAAAGCAACTTAATGGCTTGGGTACCATATCCTTTAGACAGATATTCTCTATTCCCAATAAAAATCCCAAGGACAGCCGATTGATTAATTCTATTAATGTCATGCAACCCACAATTACCTATCAGCTCTTCTGTTTCTAAATCCACTATGGCAAATAAAACATCGTTGCCTTTAGCCATTTTTTCTAAGATATCTTTTTCTTTAAGCAAAGAAATAATATTATCTTCTACCATCATGTTTTCTGATATTTCTGGGTCATTTAACCATTCCGTGTATTTTTCAAAATCGTCAGGATTAACTGGTGACAAAAAGCATTTTTCTCCTACTACTTTTTTAAAATATTTACCCATATTGTCTATCCCCCTCTTATTCTGTTATATAATCTTTAAAATAAGCTTTAAACTAAACTCCCTCTTCTCCCTGCACTCCATTCACAAATCTTTTTATCTCAAAAGGAGCCCTTCCCAGTATTTCGTATTGCCCAGTTCGCTGATCAAACCATATTTCTCCCCAGAACATAACTTCTTCCCCAACTAAATCATAGATATCGTAACCATCAAAAAAGGCATCAAATTCCTGTTTTCTTATTCCATAGTAAAAATCTTCGCCTTCAGAGATAATTTTGTAATAATTTTCGCCTTCTTTTATAACATCCTTTACTTTGACCTTCACCCACCTCATTCTACCTAAATCCTTTTGGGTTAAGGCATCAGATTCCACTACTATGCTTTCATCATCGTATTTTTCAAAGATCCCTTTTCTATCTTCATATGCTTGGATATAAGCTTTAACAAATATTTCTTGCTTTTTTGAAGTATCTTCGTAAAACAACGGTCGGGCTAATCCATTTTTTAATAATTCCTCGTTTAATAATATTAAGTTACCTTCTTCATCCTCATAATAAACATACGCCAAAACTCTGCCATAATTGTCAAACTTATCCTCATCAAACTCTAAATATACGTTTCTGTTTGCAACATTTATTAGTCTATCTTTCACAAATTGATACGACTTATAGCCATACTCGCTAATAGGCTTACTACCAGCTTTGATCTCTGGTGCGTCTATCCCTATCAACCTGATACTTTCAGCGTATTGGTAAGTGTTAATTGTGTCTCCATCCAATATAGAAGAAACTTTTACTTTTTCTAGGTTTTCTATATCTGGAATTGTTATTAATTCTTGTGAATTAGCATAAACTGCACTTAAAATCACCAAAAGTAATAGAAAAAAAGAAGATATTTTTCTCATATGATTTTTCTCCCTCTGTAATTCAGGGCTTCCGAGACATGACTTACTTCCACATTTTTTGAATCAAAAGTGTCGGCTATAGTTCGTGAAATTCTCACTACCCTGTTTACCGATCTTGCTGTTAATTTTAAATTGATAGCTGCTTGTTTTAAAAAGTCTTCCGCTTTTTCAGTAAGAGCAGCAAATTTCTTCACTTCTTTATTGCTAAGTTTCCCATTCAATTTGTTTTGCCTTTTTATCTGTATTTGGGAAGCCTTTGAAACTCTTTCTTTTATCTTTTCGGAGCTTTCTCCGTCTTCCTTGGACATGAGCTCATCTATTTTTACCCTTGGTGTATCTATTCTAATATCTATTCTATCCAATATGGGTCCTGATATTTTTCTGTTGTAATTTAAGATCTGGTTCAAACTACACGTACATTCTATCTCCTTATCTCCATAATATCCACATGGACAAGGATTTTGAGATGCTATAAGCATGAACCTTGCAGGAAAATTAGCAACGGATTTTGCTCTTGTTACCGTCACTTCTCCGTCTTCTAAAGGCTGTCTTAGAGATTCTATTACATCCGTACGGTACTCGGGGAACTCATCCATGAATAACACACCATTGTGAGCCAAGCTTATTTCACCAGGTTTCGGAACGGCTCCTCCCCCTATTATTGAGGCTGTCGAGGCTGTGTGGTGAGGTGATCTGAAGGGCCTTTTATCAATTATCGTGTTCATATATCCAGCAACTGAATAAATCATCGTAGATTCGATGATTTCTTCCCTCGTCATATCTGGTAATATCGTTGGAACCCTTTTAGCTATCATTGTTTTTCCTGAACCGGGAGATCCCCTCATTAAGACATTGTGAAATCCACTGGCTGCTATCTCTATTCCCCTTTTGGCAAATATTTGACCTTTGATCTCACGAAAATCTAAGTTGTAAGACGGTTGTACAATATCCTCATACTTTGGAGAGTAATCATCCAAAATACCTAACGATATATTTTCGATATCTTTCAAGCTATCTATAACGATAACCTCGTTCTTTTCTACAAATTTACTTTCCCCCTGATTTCCCCGTGGAATTATGAATTTTGCCTGTTGATTTCTTTCTTTTATATACATCAAGAAAAGAGATATCCCAGAAACTGGTCTAACTTCTCCATTCAAACCAAGTTCACCAAATATATAGTAATCTTCACTTAATTCTTTTATCTGACCTGACGCCTCCAACAAGGAAACGGCAATTGGTAAATCAAAATGTGAGCCGTCTTTTCTCATAGAGGTGGGTGAAAGATTCGCAACTATCGATCCGTTAGGAATTGTAAACCCAGTATTTCTAATGGCACTTGTAACTCGTTTCTCACTTTCTAAAACTGATGTGGAGGGCATGCCTACTATTTTGAATGTCTGTTGGGTAGAACGGGAGTTTACGTCGATTTCTACTAAGATATTTTCTACTTTAAACCCGTCTATGCAACCAGTTTTTATCTTAGAATATTTCATTTTTCCCCCTTTTTGTACATTACTTAATTTCACTTATCACTTTCTAACTTTTCCTTACCCAATTTTTGTGTGATAAAAATGATGATAGTAAAAGTTAAAAAGGGAATGGTATATGAGATATTAAAATTAATATCACCAATTACTCCCATGGAAGTTGCAATTATCATAGCCCCAATCCCAGTAGAACCAAAAGCCAACCCGTTGTACATCCCTAAGATTCTCTTTGGGAGATTTTGATTGGTGTATTTTTGAATGCTTGGAAAAATGGCAGATAAACTAAAACCAACGAAAAGAAAGAAAATAAAGTGCTGAAATATTAGCAACAATGCAAGACTTACTATAAGAGAAATAGAGAAGTAAAAAATGGTTCCCAATTCCGTTAATTTTCTGTTTAAAAATTCCGTAATAGCTCTACCCAAGGTAAAAACTACCCAAAATAAACTTATAATTACAGATGAAAATTCTTTCGAATAATTAAAAACATCGTAGAAAAGGTTCCCGCTCCATGTTATTATACCTATTTCAGTTCCGGAATAGAATAAGAATATCAACAATGATAAATAAACAAATTTTTTCCTTATTATACCTGTGGCTTCTTTAAATTTAATCGCTTCATACTTTATGTTTTGAATGGGCTTATAAATTAAAACAAAAATGAAAAGTAACGAAATTAAGATTAAGTGTATAAAATACACAAATCTAAAATCTAATTTCATAACTAAAAATAAGCTAACCAAAAGGGGTGCTATTATACCTCCAATTCCAAAACTCGCGTTTAAAAATCCAAAATTTTGGGTTTTCCTATCAAGGTGTGAAAAAGCGGAAGTTAAAGTCATAAAAGTTGCCCCAGTCGCTACCCCCAATAAAAAAGCTGATAATACAACCATAGGAAAATTAAATGCGGTTACAAATAAAACCAAACCCAAAATTTCAACGATAAAAGCACCGGTCAAAAAAATTTTATAACCTATCTGGGCGATAAAAAAGCTACCTATAAAGTTGGATATCATAGTACCAAAGGTGCTTATAAAAGGTAATGAAGAAGAAACAGTTATTGAAACAGAGAATCTTTCTTGAATGGAAGTCATAAGAGGCGCAAGGGTGTTCATGACCATAGAAAATACGATCATTGAGATGTATATAAAATTTCGCGTGTTCTTTTCGGTCAACAACGTCACCTCTGCTTTAAACTTTGAGTGTATAAGTGTGCCTTTCGAGTTATCTCTGGAATTTTATACTTTGTGGCGAAATGATAAGTGAAATCTAAAGCGTTATTGAAATCAACCAAGTTGCCAGGAGATACAAATACAGGTTTCACATTATCTCTTGTTCTCAACACTATTCCTATTTTCTCATCTTTATGGTACAGAAATGTGAATTCACCTTTTTTCTTTCCGGGTTCTTCGTATTCACCAATTAACTTAGATTTAGCAATTCCTATAGTAGGCTTTTCAATAAAAAAAGACGCATGTGTAGCTATGCCCATCCTTCTAGGATGGGCATAGCCTTGACCATCAAAAAAAACAATATCAGGTTCAATTTGAAGTTTTTCCCAAGCCTTTAAAAAGATAGGAAGCTCTCTAAAAGCAAGAAGGCCAGGTATATATGGTAAGGTAATCTTATCCACGGCATATGTTACATCGATCACCGATAATTTTTTAAAATCCATTGTTACAATTACAGCTAATCCTTCGTCTTTTGGAAAGGAAAGATCAACACCGCTTACTAAGTTTGGTACGTCAGAGAAATGGCTTAATTTAACCTCTTTAGCCAACTGTTTCTGAATTTTGATCATATCTTTGGGAGACATATCGAAGCTATGAATACGTTTATATTTCATCTACCTCACCTAACGTTGTACAATAAACTTCTATACCTTCGTCTTTTCCGCCTATTCCCAGACCATTGCCACTCTTGCCTTTTAAGTTTATTCGGCTCACTTCTAAATTTAAGATGCGTGAGGTATTATTTTTTATTTGCTCAGATATAGAACTGATCTTCACGCTCTTAGATATGATTACCGCATCAATATTATTTATTTTAATAACATATCTTTTACTTATCAAATCCATAGTCTTTTCTAAAAGTATAGAGCTACTAATATTTTCAAATTCTTTACTTTCAGGAAAGTACTCCCCTATCGACCCCAAACCGCACATCCCTAATAAACTATCAATTATCGCATGAAAAAAGACGTCTCCATCCGAATGGCCCAATAATCCATAACCTTTTGGATGATTTATTACAACTCCACCCAATATTAATCTTCTATTTTCAGCAAAAGGATGAACATCGTAACCAAAACCAATTTTTAACATGTTTCAACTTTTCCTTTTTGGCATTATTATGAACATATAACTGTTGTCTTCTACAGGTTTTAAAATGGTAGGTTTTTCCTCATCGGATATATCAAATTCAAATTCCACTGTCTCTATTCTTTCTAACGCTTCCCTGAAATATCTCGGTGAATAAGCGATCTCAAGATTTCTACCTTCTTGCTCGACATCAATCTCTTCTTTTGCTTCGCCAACATCAGGAGAACTTGCATAAAACTGTATTCTTCCATCTTCAATATTTAATAAAGTATATTCCTCACTTCCGGCTGTTATAGACATCCTTTTCATAATAGCCAAAAATTCTGAGGTCTTAGCCTTGATCTTTGTGATAAAACTCTCGGGAATTATACTCAAATAATTAGGAAATTCAGCATCTATAACGTTATAAATCAGCTGGTTATTATCTTCTTCAAAATCAAAGAGAATTTGAGAACCACTTTGGACCACTCTTATCTTCTCTGTCTTTGCTGCTGAAAGTATCGTTTTTAATTCATCCATACTTTTTAGGGATAAAAGGAATGGTGAAAGAATATTATCATCTTCCAACTTACTTTCAGAAAGGGCTAATCTATATGAATCGGTTGCGACTAAGTTCAAAAAGCCACCTTGTCTAAAATCCCAGTAAACGGCATTTAAATTGCGCGAAAGGGAAGAAGAATCTTTTAAAGCACAAAAAACAACCTTATCGATCATATTAGTAATAATTGTTCTATCTAACAAAATTGAATTCCCTGTAACCTCGAAAGCAAGAGAAGGAAATTCATCAGGGTCCATGGTAGGTAATCGAAATACAGAATTGCCACCTGAAATCTTCAAGACTCCATCCAAAGTTATAGTAATTGTGTCAGAAGTGAGATTCGATAGTATTTCCAAAAAAATCGTCTGTTCAACCACTGTAGAAAAATTTTCATCGCTATCTTTAACCTTCAGCCATTTGTGAAAACCGGTCTGCAAATCTGTAGCATAAATATGTAACTCATCGTCTTCTACAGCCAATTTTATTCCTTTCAAAATAGGGTTAGCAGTTTTCCTTGAAACAGCATTACTGGTTAATTGAACGGCATTTTTTAAAACCCTTGTATCAATTTCAAACGACATCAAAATTTCCTCCCTTTGGAAGAATTAGGGTTTCACTATCTCAATTTTACACTAAAAAAAGATTTAAAGCAAGAATAAATAATTAAAAATTATTCGTTTTGCTCTCTTTCTTTTAATTTCCTAGCCAAAAATGTGGCAACGTGATTCCCTTTGGTACCTCTTCCAAAGCCAGCGTCCATGTAGTTATTTGTCGCTAAATCATTGGTTATCTGAGTTCCTCCAACGATGAGTAATAGTTTATCTCTAACTCCTTTTTCTATAGCAATTTCATGTAGTTTTTTCATATTTTCTACATGAACTTCATTATGAGTAATAATCATAGAAGCTAAAACCGCTTGGGCTCCCACTTCTATCGCACTATCTATGATTTTTTCTGGCGGCACAGAAGTTCCGAGATAAACGTAGCTTATTCCATATTTTTCTATACCTCCATGTTTTATATCTAGTATTTCTCTGATACCTATGTTGTGTTCATCGTTACCTATCGTTCCAGCCACTACTTTGACCTTGTGTTTACCAAAAAAT
>JAALLR010000389.1_pt1 | contig 10891 bp, 10 predicted proteins | sample 7245931 | NCBI WGS metagenome assembly JAALLR01 (sample SAMN13049201, study PRJNA578106) | oil field metagenome | isolation source: filtered produced water from oil reservoir B9 | place: USA:offshore Texas | collected 2016 | reverse complement strand
TCCTGCTCTTCCGGTTCTTCCTATGCGATGTACATATGACTCTTCGTCCTGGGGCACATTGTAATTGAATACAAGTTCTATATTCTCCACATCTATTCCCCTGGCAGCCACATCTGTTGCAACAAGTGTCTCTATATCCCCCTTCCTGAAATTGGCCATTACCCGTTCCCGTTGCTGTTGCTTCATATCCCCATGGAGACCGTCAGCCAGATAGCCTCTTGATTTGAGTGTCTCAACAAGTTGATCCACACCCTTTTTTGTGTTACAGAATACTAATGAGGATTTTGCATCATAGATATCTATGAGTCTGCAGAGAACTTCGGGTCTTGCATGAGGCTTTACTTCAAAATAGGCCTGTTCCACATTGGGTACTGTAAGTTTTTTGTGGATGGTCTTTACGACCTGCGGATCTTTCTGATAGCGCTTGGTCAGTTTCATTATGGCACGAGGCATTGTAGCCGAGAAGAGTATGGTCTGCCTTGTGGTAGGAACATTATTGAGGATTATTTCAATATCCTCCCTGAAACCCATGTCCAGCATCTCATCCGCTTCGTCCAGTACGACCATGGACACATTATCAATCCTCAGTGTTTTGCGTTCGATGTGGTCGAGTATCCTGCCAGGAGTACCTATTACTATCTGGACACCTTTTTTCAGAGCCCTGATCTGCCTGTTTATGCTCTGTCCGCCATATACCGGAAGGATCTTGATATCCTTATATTTGGAAAGCTTGTTCAGCTCGTCAGCAACCTGGTTCGCAAGTTCTCTAGTGGGACAAAGCACAAGGACCTGTACCCTCCTGACATCCGGCTCGATCATTTCAAGGGCAGGTATACCAAAAGCTGCCGTCTTGCCAGTACCTGTCTGGGCCTGGCCGATAACGTCTCTGCCTTCCATTATAAATGGTATTGCCTGAGACTGGATGGGTGTGGGTTCTTCAAATCCAATTTCCTCTATTCCTTTTTCCATATTGCCTGAGAGTTGAAGATCCTTAAAAGTTATTGATTCCATGTTATAAATTCCTTTAAATATAGATTGATTAGTTTGAAAATCATGAACGAAAGATATGATTCGGTGTCTATCCCCGAGTTTCGATGAAAATTCAAATATCAGCTTACAATGTTCCAGCTTGCCCTGTTATCAAAGCAAAAAAGATCAATGCTCCTCCTTCTAGTACAACAAGTCAGTTAAGCCTATCGGTAAGTATAGAAAAACATAGCGCATCCAGACAGACCTTGAAATTAAATAACCGGTATAAAGTATGCATATCAGCGCATCATATTTAAACAAATGAGGTCGATAAATAAATGGGCCTGCAAGATCAGAAAAATCCAAAAGGATCCTGATCAAAATTTGCAGCGGGGGTAACAGATATGTCAGAATGGGTCACAGCATTTGAAAAGGATACGCTAAGCGAAGATAAAATAAAGGTATACAAAGGACAGGACAAACAGATAGCATTGATCAGAAAAGCCGATCGGGTTTATGCACTTTTGAATGAATGTCCCCATGAGGGTTGTCCGCTCAAAAGCGGAACACTTGATGGTTATGTGCTAAAATGCGCCTGCCACAACTGGGGTTTTGATATCAGGACAGGCGAGAACGTTGATACGGGGGAATACGTGGACATGGAAGATCCACGGGTCGAGACCTTTGAAACAAAGGAAAATGATGGGAAAATAGAGATACTTATCTGAAGGTCAGAAATCATTAATATTCTTTCAAAGCAGTTCAGTCTGCCCAGAAAAACATCCACGAGAGCACTGCAGCGGCCAGATGGGTGAGATAAATAAGAGGAAAGTAACCCTTACCAATCCTGACCCAGGGATAGTAATTAACGAATCCGGGATTCCATTCGGAAAATTTGACCACAGGATTGACTATGAACCATGTGAAGTCCTCGATGACAAGTCCTGTGAAGTAGGCACTCATAAGTATTCCAAAAAGACGGCTATCCCAGCCATGAACAACCAGAGGCAGGGTTATCAGGAGAGGCCACATGACGAAGAATAAATAAAAATGATAGGCAGTGAGAGTTATGCTCTTGCTGAACTGTATCTTCCAGCCGAATTTTCCCCGGTTACCTGCATTCCTGCCCTCGACATATGCCTCCCAGAATGCCGTGGCTATCATTGCACCCCATATCCATGCAAATATCAGGTAAATGTTCACAATAGGAATCTGTTCTTTTAGTTTATTCTGTTTACGGACATACCGGAACTTATTATCAGACCAGGTGCTGACATAATTATTTCTGAAGCAAAATATATAGGCAGGTATTTATTGGAATATATTTATATTCTAAAAATATATAAATAAATACTGGAGTGATTGGACCCTGCTATCCCTCCCATACCAAATTTGAGGTGAACAATGAGCCGCATTATTAAAAATTCAAAAGCTGTTGCTCCTGTGGTTGGTACCATTGTAATGATTGCCGTTGCAGTCATCTTTGCATCTATTGCAGTTTCGGCATTTGGCCTGGATACGATAAAAAAAGCCCCGCAGGCAGACATAAGGGCTGTCAGTGACAGTATTGGTACGGATTCTGTAATCAAAATGATACATCAGGGTGGTGAGGAATTACTGCTTAGCGAGTCACGGACAAAGATATTGATTTCCGGAACTTCGGGTAATAATGGTGAAGTATCTTTCACAAATCTGAATACTGAAGATGATCGAAGATTCATAACTGGGGATTCGATCTACCTGTATATGTCAGGTGGGAATATCTGTATCGCTAACAACACCCTTCCAAATGCAGACCACACAGACATAGCCGGAAGCGGTGATACACTTCAGCTCAGGATTCTGGATGTTAACAGTCAGCAGATGATAGCCGATGTTGATGTCAGGTTTTAAACCGGATCAGTAACGCTACAGGCGTTACTACCGTTTTGATTTTATTTAGTTCAACATATTCAGTTTTGAGGTCAGTATTTTCTGTAAACTTTACTCCTATGTCCCACTTCAATTACGAAAATTACAAGTTTTTCACCTTCAATGCTCATAATAACACGATATTCTCCCACCCTCAGTGAATAAAGTGGAGTATCAGGAAATCCTTTGAGTTTTTTAAGATGTGTCTTCGGATCATCACTGATATCTTTGATAGAAGTAACTACTCGCTTTGCAACATCAGAGGGGAGCTTTTTAAGGTCTTTGAGTGCAGCGGATGAATAAAGTATTGAGTACATTACAGAAGCCCCAGTTCAGCCTCCACCTCTTCCTGTGTATAATACTTTCCACGCTTTAGATCTGCCAGAGCCTCTTCAATCCGGGATATGGTCTCATCGCTCAATGGCTCCTGATCATATGCCATATTCACCAGACGGGAAACTACTTCATTATAGGTTTCCCGTGGAAATAATTTCAGTTTGTCCAGGCTATCTTTCAATTCAGGATCTATCTTTATAGTGGTAACTGCAGACATATACCATAGTATAGTTCAGTATACTATAAATTCATTCCCCGGTTAAGACCAGTATGAGAGCGTATGCCAGGGAAAATAGAAAGAAAGAATCATTTCACCACTTTCTGCAACACGAAGAACGTATACCCGTACTCATCCGAATGTTCTCTGAAAACTTCCTTTTCCTTTCTGGAGAACTCTATTATCATTTCGGCGTCTTTATTGCCTTTGAACTTTGCTTCGGCTGATGCGAGCATTCTGTCAAAGTAGTTGTAATAATCGTCCCACCAAGCGGATGCAGGTAGTTTGAAGCTGGAGATTACCCTGTAGCCTGTGGACTCGATTACTTTTTCGGTTTCGGGAATGGTTTTTATGTCGGGGTAGGAAAAAAATTATTGGATAAGTTTTTTTCAATCTGAACTGATATATTGGGTTTTCTTCGGCACAATTAAGAAACGGTATATACGAGAATATACATACTTTGTTTAATGGGGAATCGGGTAATTGTTTTATTATTGATAGCTTCGCTTGCACTCAACGGATATCTCTGGGTATATGCCCAGCCTGCGGAAGATTCTGAGTTCAGACAGATGGAAGCAGAAATCGAATCACTGCAGGAACGAAACGATGAACTGAGGATGCAGGCAATGACAAATAACCAGTCTCTGCAGTCCTGCACAGCACAGCTTGATTTTTACAGGGAACGTATATTCGAACTTGAATCGGAATCCGGCAATATGACCGGCATAGAAGGCGCTGCTACTCTGCAGGCCCCTGCTGTTATCCAGCAGATAGAGGTGGTCGATGATGGACCTTTCTTCAGGAGGGTTGTTACAGAAGAAGGAACCATGATAGATGTTTCAGTTGAAATCAATTCTGGAAAGGGCAGAGTTCTGGTCCAGACCGTCCCCCTGATGGGAGTTGTGTTCCAGGATGCTGCCAACACGGCCTCCTTTGTTGCCCAGGACGTAACAGGTACGAGCCTTGCTGGAAGTGATACAATTTTCAGCATCACAGCCGAGCAGGAAATACCCGGTGTTGACGGCCCCAGTGCCGGTGCACTGATGACACTTATAACAATATCAGCAATTGAGGGTGAACCGCTCAATACTGACATCACTGTAACCGGTACCATTGATGATGAAGGCAATATCGGATCAGTTGGCGGACTTGTCGAGAAAGCACAGGCTGCAAGAAACAGTGGTAAAGAACTACTCCTGATCCCCGAAGAGAATCGGATGCTCAGCGTTGATGATATCAACGAACAGAGAATTGGAGATATTGTCATCAGCAACCAGAACACAGAAACGGTTGATGCTGAAGATTATATTGAAGAAGAAGTTGGCATCGATGTGGAATACGTGGAAACCATAGATGATGTCATAGCCTATGCATTCTCGAATACGGAATAAGAGTAAAAGAAGATCTAGAGTTCAGGACATATCGTCCTGCACATTGAGTAAAGTTCAGAGCCTGGCAAAAGATCTGCAATCTCACATGCCATAAGAATAAGTGTGGAGTTGGAGGTAGAATGATGGCCATGTGACCCTTGATTTTACCAGGCCCGTGAATGTAAATTGGAAATGGAAATGGTTTTTGATATGGATTTGCTTTAATTAAATTAAAAGGAAGAAGTTTTCCAGGGAAAACTTCTATCCCGTGTTTCACACTTAGAGTGCGTAGTTTTCTGGCTTGAAGACTGGAACTTCTGCCTTGAACTTCTCGAGGTTGTCGCTCATGAAGGTGTCGGACTCTGATGTGAGTGCATTGAGTTCGGATGTTGCCTTCTCGAGTGCAGCGATCTCGAACTTGGTCATATCAAGACCCTCGGAGTCGTTCAGGAGGTTGCAGCATTCTACTGCAGCGTTCTTTGCACGGAGGTAGATGTCGTCTCCGTCCTTTACGATTGCCTCTCCTACCTTGTATGCGTTGTCGTATGCAAGGATGTAGGACTGTGGGTCTCTGAACCTGTCGGAAGCCATGAGGAGGTCTCTGAGGATCTTCTCGTTTCCTGACTTAAGTGCAGTGTTCATGAGTGCACAGTCGTAGTTCAGGGATTCTGCCCAGCACTGTACGGTTGTACCACCGAATTCACCGTGGTATTCAACGGACTCGTTGGACCATAGGTCACAGCACTGCATGATAAGGTTACCCATGACATCTGAGTGAGCACAGGTGGATGTCTTACCTTCGAAGGACATTGGCATACCTGAGATTGCCTTTACGATGATGTTCTCGTAACCACAGTCCTTACCTGGACCTACTGCGCCAGCTTCGTATGCTGCGAGTGATCTTGGAGCGGAGATTGCCCTTGCGATGATTGCGAGGGTGTGTGCGAGGTTCTTGTCAAGGAGACCCCCTGCAATGAACATTGCAGTGTTTGCCTGTGCACAGTCTGTGTCACCAGCAGCGGTTACTCCCTTCTTCTGTGCGATACCTGCGATCTCCTGCCAGAGGAACTCCATGTCCATGGTACCGAGACAGCCGATTGCGTAGAGCATACCTGCAATATCGTTCCTGAGTACTGCATAGTCGAAGATCTCCTTTCCGCCCATTGATTCGATGGACAGGAGGTCTGCGCCGCTTTCTGCGACCTGCTCGAAGGACTCTACAACGACGTTAAGCTTGTCGCCTCTGAGTTCCATGAACTCCTTGTTTTCCCTGATGTCACCAGGAGTGTGTCTGAGTGCACATTTGATACCATATTCTTCATAGTATTCTTCCATGATGGTCTTCTGTGCGTGTGCGACAGCTGCTCCCCACTCAGGATTGTTGGTCATCTGCTGGACGTGCTCTGTCTCGAGTACTACGGACGGGAAACCGACCTGGACCATTCTTGACATGATGTCTTTTGTGATCCTCTGGTACTCGTTTACGAGCTTCTCCTTTGTCTCTCCTGCTTCTGGCCTTGGTGCGTAGTTGACTTCTGCGGTTGTGTAACCTGCACCGATCTCAAGACCGAGACCTGCTTTTACAGGTTTCTTTGCGTTACCGAAGACCATCTCATCAGCATCTGCATATGCCATTTCTGTGAATCTGTTTACTGCCATTATTATCACCTTCTTAGTGTTTGTGGAATTCTGCTTTCAGTGCTTCCAGATCCTTTCCTGCGAGGATTGCATCAGCCATCTTTGGTGCGTCTGCTGCCTCTTCACCGTATACACCAAGTGCATAGGTTGATACGAAATCCTGGTTTACAGCTCCGCCACCGCACTGGAATGGAAGTTCGAGTCCTGCTTCAATGAGCCTGTCGTTTACTTCCTTGAATGCGTACATTGTGGTTGTCATCAGTGCTGTTCCGGTAAGCATGATTGGCTTCTCTTCTTTGACAGCTGCGATAACTTCATCAGCTGGTACGTCACGGCCAAGGTCTACTACTTCATAGCCGTTTGCTCTGAGAAGTGCTGCAACGATTGACTTTCCGATGTCGTGTACGTCACCTTCTGCGACGTGGACAACGACCTTTCCTTTTGCCTTTGGTGCTGCACCCTGGTCCTTACAGTACTCGATACCGTCGAGCATTGCATCTGCGGACATCATAACGTTTGGAAGGAAGATGACACCCTGGTCGTATAAGTCTGTTACAACTTTCATACCGACCATAAGAGCATCGTCGATAAGAGTGATTGGGTCCTTTCCTGCTTCGATCGCTGCCTCAAGACCTTCAACAACGTCGTCTTCTTCACCCTCGAAAATCGCTTCTGCGATCGGACGGATGAGCTCATCCTCTGGGTAGAGTTCAGCTGCTGCGTCCTCAGGGGTCATTGATTTTTCCATTTTTACGTTATACCTTATTAGTATGCCTTCTTTGTCTACTATAAGCATTCTAAACCTCCTTCAATAGGTTTTATCTATCAGTTGAGCCTGGAAGGCTCAATCCAATCTACACAAAAGGTTCTTGTGAACCTCTATCTGGAAGAGATATTAATCATATATAAGTATGGCGGATATAGTATACCTATATATAAGCATATCTGTCAAATACATCAAAAATAAGATTTACAGTTACATATAAAATAAAGCCTGTTGATTTTTATTTTTATAAATTTTTATGTTTAATCCAAGAAATACATATTGTAGTTTGCATAAAAACTTATATATCATCAGCTGGCATGTGTATTTTCTAAAACAATATAAATAGATATAGTTGACAAAATATATACTATAAAATACTTATCAAATAAAACAGCTTCAGTAGCAAGCTTATAATAATTACACAAATAGCATATCCAGCAACATCTGTTTTAAGGAGATAGTTTTATATAGTATATTCAATCCTGATTTTAAGACTAGGTAAAGATCTTAATAGGAAGGCTGAATAAAAACAATAGAAGAAATAAAGGATTCGAGTATGCTACAACAGGATCCGATAAATTATTTTTATTGTGATGTCCTGGACAGGAGTATAACAACTTCCATCCCGTCAAGTTGTCCCCTGGTACATTTTGTTCCCACAGGGACAATTGTCTTGTCCCGGGCCTCAAAGGGAATATCATAAAATGGCATCTGACCCGCAATTACATCGCCAAGTACGGAAGCTGCTTCAAGTAATTTTTTCTGCGGATGCAGGTTCAGTATATTCATACCCTTTAGCTCATCAACGGAATAGCCCAGGAGATCGCAGGCAAATGGATTAACGTAGAGAATACAGCCGTCATCATCGACCATGAATACAAGGTCCTCGATGGAATCAAAAATCACCTGCAATCCATGAAGATCCTTTACAGAATCCGCCTGCTCTCTCATACGACCTATAACCGGACCTATCTGTGCAGTCACCGTTTCAAGGGAATTGCGTATACCAAAGGGTATTTCATATGCACTGTGAGAAGCAAGCATCAGTACGGCCACAGTTTCCTCACTGTGCTTTATCGGGATGATGGCTGTAGCCTCAAGTCCCTCATAGCTCAGGTTGTTTCCAGGTATCATGGAATTGAGCTCATAATATCGCGTATATAGCGGATAATCCGTCATCAGGACCCTTGCATTGACAGAATTGGCAGCATAATGACGAGTGCTCTTCACAAATCGTGAGGAAAAGCCCCTGTGAGCTACAATGTTCATGTCTCCCGTGGACTCGTCTATCAGATACAATGCCCCGCAATCCAGGTTTTCCATTCCCGTGGTGAATTCAAGTAACTGGTAGAAAATATCACCGGGATCTCCGACCGGACTGAAGAAGGTGCCTGGATCGGAAACAAGGTGCATGAAGTTTTGCACGTTCTTACGTTCGGTAATATCGACTATGATACCCTGGATATACAGAATATGACCTTCAGCATCTCGCTTTACCACAGACCTCTCATCCACCCATCTGATCTCACCGGATTTTGTAAGAATACGATACTCGAAGGAAAGATTCTCTTCTCCCTTTGCCCACACTTCAGGTTCGGTGGTAAAACGTTCCAGGTCAGAAGGATGCACTATATCCCCGTAGAGGATATTTCCGGAGATCAGATCATCGGCATCGTATCCGAACTGTGAGATATTCTCGGAAACAAAATCCACCCTCCAGTCCTCTTCAGGTCTCCAGAAGAATACAACCGCAGGGCTGCTTTTGATCACAGTTTCCATTACCTTCTGAACCTCAATGAGTTCAAGAAGTTTTTTCTCCTTATTCTTCTGGTCTGTGATATCCCTGAGAATTGCCATTATGGCAGGTTCGCCTTCGTGTTCGATTATCGAGGAGTTTATTTCCGCCGGGGTATTGACCCCTTCTTTTGAAAGCAGTTCGATCTCATACTTCAACGGAGTCTCGCGGTTCTTTTCCAGGCTTCTCCTGAAACGCCTCAGGATGACCTGCCTGTATTCCAGTGGCAGGAAGTTCTCGAACGGTCTTCTGAGTATTTCGTCCTTGGAAAAACCGGTTATCTCGCAGAATTTCATATTTGCGAAAACAAGGATTCCGTTGCGAACTATAATGATACCGTCATTACTTTTCTCAACAAGGGTTGAATACTTCTTTTCGGAATCACGCAGTTCCTTCTCTGCCTGCTTTCGCTCAGAGATATCCCTGACATTCATCATAATTGAAGGTCTGTCCTCATGATGGATGAAAGAAAGCCCGATCTCCGCCGGCAGAAGATCTCCCTTTTTGGTATGGAACTCGATTTCATTGCTGCGTCGAAGGCTTCGCCTGTCCTTGAGCACTTTCTTGAACCTCTTGGACATCATACGCCTGTATTCCTCAGGTACATAGTCCAGAACTTCACTGCCAAGCAGATCATCCTTTGAGTAGCCGGTTAGTTCTGTGAATTTCGAGTTAGTAAAATTCAGCATTCCGTCCTGTATGATCACAATTCCGTCATTGCTCTTTTCAACCAGTGTGGAATATTTCTCCTTTGATGCCTCGAGCTGCAACTCCGCCTCTTTTCGCTCAGTAATATCCCTGATGTTGAGCATTATCGAGGGTTGGGAATTATGTACTATATAGGAAAAACTTACTTCCGTGGGTATAAGAGCCCCGGATGAGGTCAGAAGCTCCAGCTCATTGTTGCGATGCGGGCCACACATATCCTTGAGAACCTTCTTGAACCTCTTGGACATCATACGCCGATAGGTCTCAGGAATATTGTCTGAAAAGTCAGTGTTAATCAATTCCTTTCTTGAATAGCCGGTAAGTTCCGAGAATTTCTTGTTGGCAAATCTCAGCTTTCCATTCTGCAGGATGACTATCCCGTCATTAATGTTTTCTACAAGCGCAAAATAACTGTCATCCGGCATACTGAAGATTTCTTCTTCGTTCTGCGGACCGTCGAGTTCTTTGAATGTCAGTAGAATATGTGTATTGTATCCAGTTCCTGCATCCAGCCCACGGGCCCGCACGCGTAGTTCTGTCCTGCTGTTACTGGTGATATGTGTAGCTCTGAACTTATCTATTGAACTACCCCGACTGAAAATACGGGAAAGAAGATGCTCTAATTTATCTTCATCCCACTGGATGTTCTTGAGGTCGAAGAGCAAAGTTCCCCTTACTTCATCAGAGCTTACTGCAAAATTGCTATAAAACGAATGATTAGCATAGATGATCCTGAATTCCCTGTCCAGCACAACAAAGGACTTATCAATGGAATCAAGTATCGTCCTGAAACGATCGCATTCCCTGAGAACTGGATCATCGCTGGATACGCCTAACTCATTAAGAGTATATATCGGGTCTTTACAGGATACATCAGTTTCCATGCTTTCACACCTTGAATTTGGTTTTATATAATATTTTTACTCCTTTTTAAAAGAAAAAAGAGGTTAAATACAAGTTAAACAGATACTATTTGCTCACACCGACCGGACGCTTCCTTCAATCCAATCTACACAAAAGGATCTGTCTTGGGTGTGAGCAACCAGAAACATAACAGAAGCAACACACCATGTCTTTTTCAAAGTTCATTTGCTGTGGAATTTTGCCCGCAGATCATCAATTGTAGCATTTTTTAACACTTCATCGGCTATTTTCGGAACAATCGCCGCATCATCACAGTA
>JAALLR010000385.1_pt1 | contig 10906 bp, 11 predicted proteins | sample 7245931 | NCBI WGS metagenome assembly JAALLR01 (sample SAMN13049201, study PRJNA578106) | oil field metagenome | isolation source: filtered produced water from oil reservoir B9 | place: USA:offshore Texas | collected 2016 | reverse complement strand
CGTTGGCTTGAGTTGACAAACGTACCAGGTGCTCCATCAGATGGTGACAGTAATAAAGCTACCGGAGCTGCAAAACAACTTATAAACGATTTAGGACTTGATGTTGTCAAGTTTGCAAATGGGAGCAGTAACACCCTTATTCTGATTTCGAAAGACTAGTTTTGTTTGGGTCTGCTCCCGTCGTGCCGGGAGGAGACCCACTGACTCGTCCAGTAACTCTGTATGTGTCCTGTTTCTGCGTGGGTAAAAAGTAAAGTAGAGCTTCTGGCAGTCGCACCTATGGCGTTCTGGCCGCCGTAATTCTGCCCAACGCTTTCAACGCGGTGGAAAAGGCGAAGATCTCGCGGGTGATCGCCGACGTGCGGGCCATAAAGGCGGCCGGTTACGCCTATTACGCCGATTCCGGTGACTGGCCGAAGGCGGGGCAGTATTCTTATGACCCCGGCTCAGACGGCTTTCGGTATTTCGTGGAGGATGACGGTAGCCCTGGCTGGAACTACCCGTACCTGGAGAAGCCGCCCGGCACCACGCCCTAGAGCGGCCACAAAAGATATTGGAAGAGCAAAATAAACGGACAGGTTCGTGACGCCACGGGCAATCAGATTCCGATTAACAACATCAAATGCGCCGTAGTTACCATCAGCGGCTTCCCTAATCAGGGTATCTGCGATGCTGTGGACCAGCGCATCCGTGAGAGTGTCGGTTACTTCTATCTAGGGGAGGAAAGCGGCACGTACTACATCTCGGTGATCATCTGGATGGAGGGGTCATAGCGTCAGTGTACTTGTCGCTTGGGTACCCAGCGCCTGTCGTGTAGTTGGCTTGCCATAAGTATGGTAGAAGGGAAAAGTATGTTTTGGATTGAAGGATTTTTTTTCATACTGGGTCTTTTTATCGGCAGTTTCCTCAACGTGGTCGTATACCGCTTACCGCGCGGAGAAACGGTGGTCTGGGGCCGTTCGCACTGCCCGGCCTGCGGGCGGGAGCTGGCCTGGTACGACCTTTTTCCCGTATTGAGCTACCTTTTTTTGCGGGGCAGGTGCCGTTACTGCCGCCTGCCGATTTCCCCTCGATACCCTATAGTCGAGATTGTCACTGGTGTGGTATTTACCACCCTTTTTTATAATTTCGGTCTATCCTGGGTCCTGGTAAAATACCTTTTTCTGGGCGCCTTGCTGATAGCCGCCAGCTTCATCGACCTGGAGCATTACTTAATCCCCGACAGCCTGGTGGTGACCGGTGTCTGCGGAGGTATTCTTTTTAGCCTGCTGGCGCGGGATGTTGGGCTCCGGTCTGCCTTAGGGGGAGCCGCCGCGGCAGCAGGATTTTTGCTGCTGGTTGCCGTAATTAGTAATGGTGGCATGGGCGGCGGGGATGTGAAACTTGCAGGTATGGTAGGGCTTTTCCTCGGCTGGCCCCTGGCATCTCTGGCTCTTTTCCTTTCCCTGGTCACAGGCGGCCTGGTAGGCATTTGCTTGCTGGTCTCTGGCCTAAAAAAGCGGCAGGACCCCCTCCCATTCGCGCCATTTATCGCCATAGGGGGGCTGCTGGCATTGTTTTTTGGCGAGAAAATGTTGCCCTGGTATCTTGTCAGGTTTATGTAGAGTAATGAAAGGCGAAGCGCGACAGATTTATATAGCGGCAGTCGATATGGTTGGGACGGAAAAATCTGGCTCCAGGCGGCCGGTAAAGGGAAATGGCGGTTTTACCCTGGTAGAAATGGTAGCCGTCATGGCCATCACCGGTCTCCTGGCTACGGTGGTCCTGCCTATAGTGGCCAGGAGTCTTGCCTGGTGGCAAGTACAGACGGCGGCCTGGCAAATTGTTAATGACATCCGTAACCTGCAGCAGATGGCCATGGGTGGCGAGGACCGCCACCGGATGCTCCTTTTTGATACCGGTAATAAGCAATACCTCTTGAAAAAAGATACGACTATTATCCAGAAAACCTCCTTACCGGCTGGAATTACTATGGAATTACGTTTACAGCATACCGGTTCCATGCCGGGAACTGTTTACCCCAACGAAATATCCTTTACCATTGAGGGAGAACCGGTAAATAGCGGGGATATAGTCCTGAAGGACCGCTATGGCCGGGAGTATTATATAACCATTATGCCGGTTACCGGCCGGGTCAAGGCAGGGAGGACGACGTGAAGCTCTCCACCTGGCTGATAGATAAGCGCGGCCTGACCCTTATTGAAGTCCTGGTGGCCAGTGTCATCCTGGCGGCGGTACTGGCCCCCATCCTGGGGATGTTCACCACTGCCGCCCGGGGCTACGCCCAGGGCGGCCGGGAGACGGTCGCCCTGAACCTGGCCCGGGCGCACCTGGAGACCTGCCTGGCGGCCGGATATAACGGCCTCGAGGAAATGCCGGGTATGAACGGGTCCTGGCAAGAGGACCCCGGGAATAGCGATTACGAATATACAGTCTTGGTGTCTGAGTACGATCCGCTGCTGGAAGTGAAAAAGGTCGTGGTGCAGGTGCGGTCCGTTAATGACCCGTCAGGGCAGGTGGAACTGGCGACCCTGGTTGCCAGGTGGCCATGAGGTGGCGGGCGGGTTTTACCCTGGTAGAAACAGTCCTGGCCGCCAGCCTGATGGTCCTGGTCCTGGGAGCCTCTCTGAGCATCATGGGGGCCGCCTTGCGGTGGTGGCAGCGGGGCTGGGACCGGATGGACGCCCAGCAGAACGCCCGTATCGCCCTCATGCATATGACAGGGGAGATCCAGGCCGCCAGCCAGGTGGTGGCCGGCTCCAACGTACAGACCTTGATTATTGAGGATACAGGCGGTAACCTTTACAAGTATGAACTGGCCGGGGACAACCTGCGCCGGGCCGTGAAGAATAAGGGTTCTCTGGATTTCAGTGGCTATAATCCCCTGGCCTACGGAGTACGCACCCTGAAGTTTACCTACGACCAAAACCCACCGGTGCAGAGCAAGATGGTTACTATCCACCTGGTTGTCCGGGACGGCCAGGGGCAGGATTTCGCCGTTACCACCACGGTAGCCCTCCGCCTCAGGGTGATGAATGGGGAAAGTTAGGTGGCCCCACAGCAGTATTGGGAGATGAACGTAAGGTTTTGCCCTGCTACCCTGCTATCCTAGTTTCCTCGGTAACAGTAATGGTACCTGGACAGGAGAAGCCGACCAACTAGAGGTATACTTGCAGTGTAACTGGGCGTCCCTGTACAGGGAAAGGAGCAGGCCGGGGCTAATACCTACCTGTAGGTATAGCGGGGAATAGTGATATGATTGGGTTAAAAGAATACCGTATCGCTGATCTGGTAGTAGAAAAGAAATCGCCGCAGCCAGCCCGGATTTTGCGGTTCCTATGGTGCCGGCGGGGCAGCGCCCTGCCGGTGGTGTTGCTGGTAACCCTGGTCCTTTCCCTTCTGGGAGCCGGGCTCCTCAACCTGGCCTTGAGCGAGCGCCAGGGGGCGGCCACCGATTTAAAAATCAGCCAAGCTACTTACCTGGCCGAGGCGGGGATAAATCTAGCCCTGGCAAACTTACGCCGGGACCCCGGATGGCGGGGTGGGCTGAACAATATTCAACTGACGAGCTGGGGGCATATTAATCAGGTTACTGTCAGGGAGAAGCCTTTAAGTTTAAGTTTACAGGCTGATGCCGAGGTTGGTGGTATTCGCCGGTCAATCGTTGCCGATGTATCCCGCCCGTTAACCAGTTATGCTCTGATGGCCGGTAGTGGGCAGGGGAGTTTATGGGAGACACCACTGATGACAATTAAAGGCGATATCCTTTATTTGGGAAATCTGTATATTACACTGCAAACCCTGGACGGTAACGTAGCTGCTTCCGGCAATTTGACCAACGTTTTTGGAACTATCAAGGGCAATGCCGTTGCCGGCCATAACTTGATTAATTATGGGAGCATCAAAGGTAGAGCTTATTACGGTAATAGTTATTCAGGCAACCCGAGTGGTATGGGGAAGGAAATGGTTAACCTGGTCTTTCCCCGGGGGGTGAATGAGCCTGAAGCATCCTATAAAAATGGCATCCAGCTGACAAAAGAGGAATATACCCTGGCTGAATTGCAGGATATTATCGATTCCGGGGCGCCCGATGATATTCAAGTTTTATATCGAGACGGCGATCTGGTTATTGATAGATCGGACCTTTCCACTTATCACGGAAAAGGGATTATAGCTGCTTCTGGGACGATAACTCTGAAAACAAATTTGGAGGCCGAGCCTGGTAGTGCCTGGGCGCTGGTAAGCGGAGAAAAATTTTATGTCGGCGACCTATGGGGTTTATTAGGCAGTTTTAATATTCAAGGCATTATCATCAGTGGTGGATATTTTTCCACCCAGTTTATTTCTTACTTGAATATAACCGGGAGTATTGTCGCCCGGGGCGTTAACAGTTATTTGAGCCTGTTGAATATTACCTATGATCCTCGCTTTAATGCTGCTCTAAGTAATCAATTGAACTTGGGTGGATGGCAGGTCCTCTCCTGGAGAACTGCGGCTAATTATTAACTCCGAATTCAAAGGGGCGAACCTCGAACAAGGAAACAAGAAAATGAGTCTTCCGGAGGCGTTGACTACCTGTGCTCGGGACATTATTTAAACGCCGCCACTGCATAGGCGTTGATCTCGGTGCTACGGCTATAAGAACTGCTGTTTACCGGGGCCGGGAGTTACTCACGGCCACCCTGCCGGCCCCGCCCGGCGGCCTGAATGATCCCCAGGCCCTGGTCGCGGCCCTGGCTGAAGCGGCCTCCCGGACGGGCTGGCACGGCCGCCAGGCCGTGACTGCCATTACCGGCGAGAGGGTGGTAGTTCGCTACCTCCGCCTGCCGCAGATGGCCCCGGCGGAGCTGAAAGCCGGGATGGCTTATGAATTGGAAAACTACCTGCCTACCGGTGCCCGGGATATGGTTGTCGACTGGACCATCCTGGAAGACGGGTCCGGCCGGAACAGTAACCAGATGCACGTTCTCCTGGCGGCGGCGCCCCGGGAACAGGTGACTCAATTATATAACATCTTTCATGGCGCCGGGCTGGAACTGAGGGCCATCGATCTGGTCCCCCTGGCCCTCTGCCGTGCCCTGGCGGCCACTATCAGCGGGGCGGTGACCCTGCTGGACGTTGGCGATCGCTGGAGCCACCTGGTCCTGACCCGATCGGGTCAACCCCTCTTCAGCCGGGTAATAGCCATGGGTGCCGGGGAACTGGCCCGTCCGGGGATTGCCGGTACCAGCCGTCTGGCCGAACTGACCCAGGAAGTCCGGCGTTCCCTGGAGTTTTACCGTTCCCAGTCAGGAGGAGAATTTAACTCCGAACGGCTGGTCCTCACCGGGGAGGGCGTGGGTGTGGAAGGGCTGCTTGATTTCTGCCAGGAGGAACTGGGAGTGCCGGTGACACCCGGCCAGCCGGGCCTGGCGGGTGGAGAGGCGGAACCTGCCCTGGCCGTGGCCATTGGTTTAGCCTTGAGGGAGATCAAAGCATGAGCGTAGCCATTAACCTGTTGCCGCCGGAATACCGTCCCCGGCAGCGCGAGCCCCTGTCCAGAGTCCTCCTGGTAGCCTTTATAGCGGGGGGAATTATCCTGTTACTCTACCTGGCCTTCCTGGGCCAGATGTTGCTTATTTCCAGGAGGGTGGCCATGATTGAGCAACAACTGGCCTTTTACCAATCCGGGGCCAGTCAGGCGCAGGCCAGCCAGAGGGCCATTAGCGACTGGCAGCAAAGGGAAAAAGCATTGCAGCGTCTGGTTACTAAAGAACGCCGCTGGGAACCAATTTTAAAAACCATAAACGAAGCGCTGCCCGGGGAGGTATGGCTGACCGGCCTGGAGGAGGACGAGGACAAAGGTTTGTTAACCCTTACCGGGGGCAGCACTTCCCTGGGGGCGGTAGGTGATTTTTTAAACAACCTCCAGGGATGCAACCTCTGGCAGGCTGTGACCCTCCAGGAGGTTAAGGGCAACGGCAGCAGCCTTAACTTTACCATCCAGGCTGTCTTTAAGGGAACCCAGGGGAGCAGGGGGAACCAGGTTAAAGCAGATACGACCGGGGGTCCCCAGAGTAAAACAGATGGGGGCCAGGCAGGTTCCGGCAAGGCAGGCAACGTCCCATGAAGATTGGTAACTATGAGCTCAGCCGCCGGGAAGTGAGGTTGCTGGGTATAGTGGCGGCAGTTTTACTTGTTTTTTTCTTCTACCACGTGGTCTTGGGAAAGCAGCTTCCCGCCTACCGGGAGGTCAGGAGCCGCCTCCTGGCGGACCAGGCACGCCTGGCTGCCGCCCAGCAGGCAGCGGCCACTGCACCCTCTCTAGCAAAAAATGCCGATCAGGCCCGGGCCGCCTGGGAGGCTACCAGGCGGCGACTGGGCTTTACCCTCCAGGGTACCTCAGCCTTTCTGGATGCTGTTCAACCCCGGGACCCGGCCCTCCGGATTCTGGTCTTCAAGCCCCTCCCGGTTGAAAAAAGAGATCCCTTTCAGGTATATCCCTATGAAGTCACCGTCAGCGGCCCTTATCCGGCGTTACAGGATTATATAAGCCAGCTAGAATCCCTGCCGGCTTTGACGGCCATCCATAATTTAAAGATCCTTGCGCGCCAGGGAGACGCTGCAACAGTCGAAGCCAGCTTTACCATCGACCTCTACGACCTGGGCGAGACTCCACCGGTACCGGCGGCGGTAGCCCTCTTCCCCGGCGGCAGGGCCGACAGCTTTGCCCCACCGCCAGGGATTGCCCCGCCGGTATCGGGAGGGATGGTAACGGCCACCACCGGCCAGGGAGCCCAGGTAAGCAGCAACCCGGGCAGCCAGCAGGCACCAACCAAACCCGGCCCGGCAGGCAGCCCGCCACCGGCATCATCTCAACCGCCGGCCCTGACGCCACCTTCCGCAGCTCCGTCCCGGCCGGCTGAGGAGACTGGCGGGACGCCGGCCTATACCCTGCCCCGCCAGCAGGGGGGACGGCTGGTTCCGGGTCCTGCTTTTACGAACCCCCCGGCCGGCAACGGGGATGTCTGGCTGGACGAGCTGCGCGTGTTGCGGAACGTCGGTCCTTTCTTCGTCCTCTCCAGGCCGGCTGCCCTGGCGGGTATGAACCTGGGTCGCAGTATAGGCGTAAATTTAAGCAAGGGTCAAACTAAAGCAGAATTAAAGGTGGATCTCGGCGGCCGGTACACCCGTCTCCAGGGGTATACCGGCATCGACGATAGCTTTGCTAACACCAGCGGCGAAGTTAAAATAACAATTTTTGCCGATGGCCGCCAGATTCATCAGGGGAAAATCAGGCCGGGGGATTACCCCCGGTACCTGGAGTTGCCCCTCTTCCTCGTCCAGCAACTGACCTTCAGCCTGGAATGGCAGGCCGGCGATACTGGTAGCTACGATCAATTACTGGCTACCCTGGCCAGCATCCATTTTTCTCGCCAGTTCTAGCAGGAATATTTTCCCGCCCCTTGAATTATACTAAGAAGAAGTCAAAAGAAGGGGTGGGTCGATGCTTTTACCAGAAGCAGATCTCAAAGCCGTCCTGCAGGCAGCCCTGCAGCAGGGAGGCGATTTTGCCGAAATTTTCCTGGAACGCCGCCGGACTACCAGTATCAGCTGTGAAGAAAATAAAATCGAGCGGGTGACCTCCGGCCTTGACCAGGGAGCGGGTATCCGGGTCATCGCCGGGGAGAGTACCGCCTACGGCTACAGTAACGACTTGAGCCGGGAGAGTCTCATCGAAACTGCCATCCTGGTGGGTAAAGCTGTGCAGAGCCAGCCAGGGCCCCGGGAGATTAACTTCACCCGGCCCCGGTCCCGGGTAGAGTTCACCATAAAAAAGCGGCCCGACCGGGTGCCGGTAGAAGAAAAGGTGGAACTGGTACGCAGGGTCAATGACGCCGCCCGGGCCGTCGACAGGCGCATCACCCAGGTAAGTGTCGGTTATGGTGATATCATCCAGGAAGTAACTATTGCCAACAGCGACGGGATCCTGGTGGATGATGAGCGGGTCCGCTGCCGCCTGGTCGTCAACGCTGTGGCCACCGACGGTAAACATATCCAGACGGGCTACGAATCAGCCGGGGGCCACCAGGGTTGGGAGCTTTTTGAGAACGTGAATCCTGAAGAAATGGCCCGGCTGGCGGCCCGGCGGGCGGTGATGATGCTGGAGGCCCGGCCGGCCCCGGCCGGCAAGATGCCGGTAGTCATGGCCGGCGAGGCCGGCGGTACCATGATTCACGAGGCCTGCGGCCACGGCCTGGAGGCCGATCTGGTGCAAAAGCAGCTTTCCGTCTACGCCGGCAAAAAGGGGCAAAAGGTGGCTGCCGATATCGTCACGGTCATCGACGACGCTACTATTCCGGGTAAATACGGCTCCTACTCCTTTGACGATGAGGGCACCCCCGGTCAAAAGACGGTCCTGATTGAAAACGGCGTCCTCAAAGAGTACATGTACGATTATCTCACCGCCCGTAAAGAGGGGCGGCGCTCCACCGGCAACGGCCGCCGGGAGTCCTACCAGGACCGGCCCATTCCCAGGATGACCAATACTTATATTGCCCCTGGTAAGGATGATGCCGCGGCAATCCTCAGGGACACTAAATACGGCCTGCTGGTCAAACGTATGGGCGGCGGTCAGGTCAATACTACCAACGGTGATTTTGTTTTTGACGTTGCTGAGGGTTACCTGATCCAGGATGGCCAGATCGGCCCGGCCGTCCGGGGCGCCACCCTGACCGGCAACGGACCCGAGGTTTTACGGATAATCGACCGGGTGGCCGGTGACCTGGGCTTCGGCCTGGGCATCTGCGGCAAAGACGGCCAGGGTGTTCCGGTCGGGGACGCGCAGCCAACCATCAGGATCCCTGAGCTGGTAGTTGGCGGTATCCTGGATGAGGGGGCTAAAGAGTAATGGATTACCAGGAAATGGAGAAAAAATACCTGGACCTGGCCGGCCAGGTGGTCGAGAAAGCGGCCAAACGAGGAGCCCTGGCTGAAGCCTACATCACTGCCGGGGAAGAACTGAGCATCGAGGTCCGGGACCAGCAGGTCGAGGCCCTGACCACGGCCCGGGATCAGGGCTTGGGCTTAAGGGTCATCTGCGACCACCGGGTAGGCTTCGCCTTTACCACCGACTTCAGCCCGGCGGCCCTTGACGCCTGCATCGAACAGGCCCTGGCCAACGCCCGCCAGGCTACCGCCGATGAGCACAACTGCCTGCCGGCCCGCTATCCCGGTTATCCGTCCCTGGACCTCTGGGACCCCGAGATTACCGCTACGCCCCTGGAGAAAAAGATTGATTTAGCCAAAGAGATTGAGCGCCAGGCCAGGGCCTATGACCCGCGGGTCAAGATAACGGAAAGTTGTTCCTATAATGACTCCCGCTACCTGGTGGCCCTGGCCAACTCCCGGGGAATAACGGCAGCCTATCACGCCGCCAACTGTGGCGCCAGCACCTTTGTGGTGGCAGTAGAAAATGGAGAAAGCCAGACCGGCTTCGGCCTGGCCTACGGGTTGAAGTTCAAAAACATCGACCCTGCCAGGGTGGGCCGGGAAGGGGCCAGCAAGGCCGTACGCATGCTGGGGGCCAAAAGGGTCAACACCCAGCGGGCAGCGGTGGTGTTTGATCCCTATGTGGCCACCAACTTCCTGGGCGTCATCGCCCCGGCCCTGACCGCCGATGCCGTCCAGAAGGGCAAATCCCTCTTCCGCGGACGGGTCGGCCAGCAGGTAGCCGCGCCGGTTATCAACCTCATCGACGACGGCCGCCGGCCGGACGGCATTGCCTCCAGCCCCTTTGACGGGGAAGGGGTACCCACGGGACATACCGTCCTGATTGAAAAGGGCGTTTTGCAGTGCTTCCTCCATAATACCTACACCGCCGCCCGGGACGGAGTGAGTTCCACCGGTAACGGTGCCCGGGGTTCCTTCAAGACCACGCCTGAAGTCGGCACCACCAATTTCTATATTGAGGCCGGATCCCGCTCCCCGGAAGAAATCATCAAGGAGATTCCCAGGGGCCTCTACGTCACGGAGGTTATGGGCATGCATACGGCCAACCCCATTTCCGGGGATTTCTCCGTCGGCGCCACCGGTATCTGGATCGAAAAGGGCGAGTTGACCACGCCGGTGCGGGGGGTGGCCATTGCCGGAAACATCATCGGCCTCCTGGAGGCCATTGACGCCGTGGCCAACGACCTGACCTTTTTCGGTGCCATCGGCGCCCCCACCATCCGGATCGCCAGCATGACCATCAGCGGCTGATAAAGGGAGATAGGAAGCGGCAGGTATTTATAGAGCAGGCACTACCTAAACGAGCAATATTATGGTAAAATAGCAGCCATGAAGATTCTAGTTATAAACGGGCCCAACCTGAACCTCTTAGGCAGCCGGGAACCGGAGACCTACGGCCGGACCACCCTGGCGGCCATCGAAGCGGACCTGAGGCGGCAGGCCAGCCAGGCCGGGGTAGAAATCGAGTTCTTCCAGTCCAACCATGAGGGTGCCCTCATCGACTGCCTGCACGCCGCCCGGGGCCGGGTGGATGCCGCGGTCATAAACCCCGGGGCCCTGGGCCATTACAGTATCGCCCTGCGGGACGCCCTGGCAGCGGTAGACTACCCGGCGGTGGAGGTTCACCTGTCCAATATCTACCGCCGGGAAGAGTTCCGCCACCACACCGTGACGTCAGCAGTAGTGGCCGGCCAGATTAGCGGTTTCGGCCCCTTAAGCTACCGCCTGGGACTGGAAGCAGCCATCGAACTGGCCCGCCGGCGCCAGGAATTCCCACCTGGCGGCTGGTCTGAGCGGCAGGGTGAAAATTCCTGAAGGGCATTTGCCTGGAGAGAGAGCCCCGGTCCGGGCGCGAAGCGGCGGGAGGCTGTGCCGGGGGATGATAAAAGCGGCTGGAGCAGTGTTATTATAAGGG
>JAALLR010000387.1_pt1 | contig 10936 bp, 15 predicted proteins | sample 7245931 | NCBI WGS metagenome assembly JAALLR01 (sample SAMN13049201, study PRJNA578106) | oil field metagenome | isolation source: filtered produced water from oil reservoir B9 | place: USA:offshore Texas | collected 2016 | reverse complement strand
CACTTTGTTCAAAAATATCTCTCAATTATCAAACGTGGCATATATATTTTAACGCTTCTATGGAAAGTTGACGGGTTGTATCCCACCTTTGAAAAGGCGGGGATTAGCCCTTTCTTCTTCCTAAAAGAAAAATAATTTTCATAAGCATACTTTGAGATAATACAACCCAAAACAGAATCACCTAGATATTCTAGTCTTTGATTGTCCAAATCAATAAGATCTAACCGCTCAATGAAAGGTTGATGTTCTTCTGTAAATGTATGGTGGATAAGAGAGGACTGCAATGTTCTTTTATCCTTAAACTCAACTCCAATAATGTTTTCAAGTTCTACTAACTCTGGATTATTACATACAATTTCTTCATACAAAATATCTACAGGGAATCGATGAGATACTTTGTGAATCAAACTTAACAATGTAATGTTATCAATATTATTGAGCATTCCATCGTATAATCCATCATCAAATAACATATTAGAAGCCAATATTTCATCATTTGCATCATAGATAAGAACAGAAACTCTGTTCTTATGCATAATTTCAAAAGAAATACATAATTTAATCAATCTTGCATTTTTGAATTTACTGGTTTTCTTACCTTTTTTTGCTATGTGCCTTACAGGAAAACAGCACATATTTCCCTTAAATTGGTCTGAAGAAGTAAATAGATCAATATTTTCAAACCTATATATCATTTGATTTTCTTCCGAGGTAAAACCAGATGTTACATTATCCATCTCAGTTGCTCCTTTAGTAGAATTCCTCAATATTTGGTATATGATTCAAGTGTACAATAATTTGAATTATATTGCTGATTGTGATAACAATTGTCTATTTCTATTGAGATTGATTTTGATAAATCTTCTATAGAGCTATAAACACATAATTTTAGTTATCATCAAATAACATCAAAAAGTGAGTGCCACCTATAGTCATCCGTACATCTTTTACATACATCAAATTCAGTATTTTTCAACATGATCTTTAATTTGTTTTTTAGCATTGATGCATAATCTGAACTCGTAATATTGCTTAAAATATTCACTGCTTTTGCATCATTGCAGCATAAAATAATGTTTCCATCAGATGTAATGAAATGTACAGATGCAAAAGTACCACATCTGAAACAGCAATCATCTGTTTCAAGCATATGCAAGGATCTTGTATTTAATCCTCCACGAGAATGTTCTCTCCGGTAAAATATATCAAAATCCCAGTTAAGCGCAGCTTCTTTCACCAGAGAGAAGGATCTATGGTTAACACCAAGATCTATAAAATTAAGTTGAACTCTGAGGTCCGCAGGTTTGATTTCAGACAATTTCTGAAGATTGAAGTTAAGGGAATTGAAATCACCTCTGTTCCCTGTAAGATCATTATACACTGACTCATTACATGTAAGATAACTTACTTGAATCTGGTCAATTCCGCTTTCAATCAATTCTTTCTGTTTCTCTGGCGTCAGAAAAACACCATTAGTGACAATACACGAGGAAATGTTTCTTTCCTTTAGTTTTTGGATATAAGAACTAAGATTTTTGTTCAGAAGGCATTCTCCTAAACCGCTGAACATCACTATGGCATTATCTGGTAACCAATTGTACAGAATGTCAAAAATATCTGACTCCATAAATTTATTTTTTCGAACAACTTTATCACGAGGACAGAACTCACATTTAAGGTTGCAAATGCTTGAAACTTCTACATCAAATAGAGGCGCTTTTTCTATTAGGGAACTCTGTACTTCTTGTACTCTGGAGCATGGCCATTTTTGCACAGTTTCTCTTATAAGGTCGAAGTCTTTCACTTCTAAATCCTCCTAATGATTTCGAATTGATTCATTCTTCCACTCCATCTTATCTTTGATCGTTTGTCCATATGCAAGTCTTTTCTTTCTTTTGATCTCTGGCAAAATACGCATGAAAAAGGGATAATAACGATTATCCCTCTCAAGAGCTTCAGGACAGATGTAAGGATCCATTTATAACCACTCCATCAAGTCCTACTCGACCAGCTACATCAATGGCCTCTGAAGGATAGTGTACTATTGGTTTACCTTTTTGATTGTAGGAAGTATTGATAAGAGCTGGTATGCCGTCTTCCTCCCATAACTCAGACAAAAGACAATATATCCATTGATTATCCCTGTCCTTTGACCTGACGATCTGTGCTCTCAGCAGATCATTTCCATGGATTATCCCCTCGAAATCTTTTTTGGAATCTTCAACAATCTCATAAGCTCCCAGCATGAAATGTGAAAGTTCACTTTTTAGTGCCATATCCTCCAGGACTTCCTTTGCTGCAGCCTCACAAAGTATAGGTGCCACAGGTCTGTACCATTCTCTTTCCTTGATTTGTTCACTCAAACGTTCTTTTATTTCTCTGGAATTGGCTAATCCTATGAGACTCCGATGACCAAGTGCACGTGGACCTGCCTCAGCTGAGCCATTGCATACTCCAAGCACTTTTCCATCAAATATCATTTTCTTAATATCGTCATTGTCATCTTGATGTTCTCTTCTTTGTTCGATACCGAAGTGATTAATAAAAGGGCTGTTTATTTCCAGTTTCCCATGGTCGAGATATTCCATCCAGGCAGCAGCTCCCAGTGCCAGTCCGGAATCACTTGTTACAGGCGGTATGAAAATCCGCTTGAAACGGCCAGAAACCTCAAGACAACGATTAGTGGGTATATTTAAAGCTGCACCACCACTATAGTACAGGTTTTCTGCACCTGTTATTTCCTGGAATTTAAATATCTCCTCAATGACCTTTTCTTGAAAGTCCTTTTGTATGGAAGCACATAAGTTCATGAAAAATGGAGATCTGTTATTATAGGCTGTAAAATTGGTGTTCCACCTTCTGTTCAACAAATCCAGAATACTGGTTCCATTCCCCTGATAATCCAAGAACCAATTATTGATCTTCAACCAATCTGATATCTCTGAGTCTGTCTTTCCCAGCCCGCAATATCCCATCAGTTTTCCTGGGAGAGAAAGATGCTGCCATTCCTCCTGATGAAGAATAGCCATAGCCAGTGGATTTACATTGAAATTATTAACCTGATCTTTCAATAGATCCCAGGAGGCTTCCAGTAGTTTCGGGCAGTTTCCATCCCAATACCAGAAGGAACATGCTGATCGTGATGCACCTCCATCAATGTGTACTAAGAGACTATTTGGCAGGAACTCTCCTACAAAAGGAAGTACTGAGGCAATGTGAGCAAACTCGTGGCATATTACACTGGCTTCAGCCTCTTTTTGTCTGTCATCTGTGTCATACCACTTCATTTCTGCTGGGAAAAGGATGTTTTCAATGTCTATTTGTGAATTTGGCTCAATTCTCAGTCTTCCATCCCCTGAAATAAATGAACTTCCTGAAAATGAATTGGTATTAACAAAACGTACTTCTTCATCACAAGGCAGGTATTTGTCAAGTAGTTCATGTATATAGACTGGAAGTCTGTTGTCATGTTTGAGACGAGTATATCTTTCCAGCTGAATGGTCGTCAGGACTTTTCCATCTTTTATCAGAGCAATCCCATGGTCATGAGTATACATTGGATGAGGTCCAGTACCAACATCCTGAATTCCAAAAATACCCACTGTGATCATACGACCACCTTATGCATCTGCCCGTCCCACCAGAGAGCATATGCCTCCTCCTGCTTGATTAATACCACTCCGTCAAGTGGTTTAATCCATTTCCCATTGAACTGCTCACCACAGTAATGTGCAATAAAAGGCATGAGAATTGAATCATGGGATATGCAAATACCGTCTCCAGTACTGCCTTCTATGAATTTTATGAGACCTTTTAAAAGAATCGCACTTCCTTCCCCGGAAGATCTTATTCCAGGAAAAGACTGACCTTTGATCATTTCCCGCACTACTACTTTTGGGCCATGATCAAAGAAAGAGTTAGTTGCCTGATCCCCATCAAAAACAAATGGTCCAGGTTCGCCTAATAATTCCGAAATTGAATGAAGTATTCTTTTTCCATACCCATCACCTATCGAATCAATGGTCTGTGTACACCTGAGAAGTGGACTGGTCTTACACCATTCTATAGGTAATGATCTTAGGACTCTTCCTAATTCGAAAGCTTTCTCTTTTCCTTCCAGAGTAATATGAACATCACTTCCTAATGTACCCGGAAGTATGTTTTCCCTGTCAGAGTGCCTTATCAAAATCAACTTTTTTTCATTAAGGTCTTGCACCTTGTCCAATGACTTCAGGAAAGATTCAGGTATATTCTCCATCTCAAATCCTCCTTTTGATGAGACCTTCCGGAGAGTTATTTTCATCTGAGATATTTTGTTCCTGAATTTGAACCGATCCTATTTTATGAACTATTTCGCCTCTTTCATCAATAATAAGGAAAATACCATTCTTATCCATCACCCGGGCATGACCATTATAGAAAGGCTCTACCATATCATAACGTTCGGAATATACAGCCTCTCCTTTCATATTTATATGAGTCCATCCACGCGCATCCTTTGCTCGTGCGAATCCTTTATGAAAAACATCGAGATCAACAAATGAGTTCTCGTGGACTTTTGTCCCATCCTTGAATATATGATGTGCCTGTCCAGTATGCTCAAAAACAACAGCTATTCCGTATCTGTAATCGCCTGCATATATGAACCTCGACTGATAGGCAGGTTCACCGGAAGGTAAAATGTGATAATAGGCTCCATTCCTATCTTTCACTGTGCAAAGCCCATCCTGGAAGTTTCCTACCCATTTAAATCTATTATCATAGACAGGATTACCTTCAAGGTTAATATGACACCATCCACTAACATCAGTCACAGCAGCAAGACTTTCATAAAAACCGTATGCTCGGACAAATCTCTTGCCAAACAAATCGTTTCCTATGATATCTATATAAAAACATCCAGTGTCATCTTGTACCGGTGCGATTCCTGGATCATGGAAACTCTGGACAGCATTAAATCTCTTATTATACAATGAATTCCCATCTTTTAGATGGTGCGTGCCATCGAAGGAGATATAGATTCCGTTATATCCCATTAATTACCACTCCCTTCAACTGGCCTTCTCATATTACAATTTCTGCAAACACCGTTTTTACCAGCATTCCCGATAAAAGACTGATACTTATCAGATTGCCAGAGTTCCATAAATGGTGTATCTTTCACATTACCGAAATATCCGAATCCTTTTCGAAGCTCATCCGGTGCACAGCACACATTAAAGGTCCCATCCCATGCAATCCACGCTTCTTTCCCCGCAAACGGACATTCATAGTGTTCAGGCAACAGGTTGTCGGCGCTGTCTATAGGAATTTTAGACACGTTGGCCAGCTCAATTCTGTCTTTGCCAATAGCTACGAGTTCATCTACCATTCTGTTCCACTCAATACGGTCATGTACACTTCCAGTCAGAGATTCTTCCTCCAGTTCTGGCCAAGTGATCCATAGATGATGTCCTTTGAACCTGTCAACCCGATGATCGATAGCGAGCTGAAGAAGAGATTTCAGATCCTTGAGATTCTTCTTCATGAAAGTTACCTGGAAGGTAATTGTTGGCCAATTAGTTTCTTTGTCGCGCAGATCATCGCGTATCCTCATCAATGTCCTTATGTTTTCAAGGGTTGTTTCATGATCAATCCCCTTCATTATGCTTTCATTTATAGTATTAGACGAACCATTTATCGAGACCTTTATGTCACTGGCTAGAGGTAGTATCTGATTCCCCCATTGCTCAGCTCCACGACCAGGAAATGTTCCATTGGTTGTCAGATTGATCTTAAGTACATGTTCATTTGCCAATTCCAGTAATTTGTCAAAATGTCTGTACAGAAGAGGCTCTCCCATTGTGCTTGGGATTATCTCTTTAAGTCCATAAGGAGCAGCGTTCGCAATAACTTCTGAGATAATGTCCGGGTCCATTATCCTGATGCTGGCCTTTTTTTCCTTCCTGTACTCGCTGTGCTCCTCACACATGATACAATGGATATTGCAGGAATCAGGGTTCGTATCAAAAGTGATTCTCCAGGGTCCTTCTTCCATTTCAAAGCACCTCCCTGTACAATTCCTGAACAAAAGCAGCATCATCCTGAATGGACCTTACCTTTGTACTGCTCACATTAAGGACGTTCAGGATTGTTGGATCATCTTCTATCCTTTTCATGATACTTTTTAACGCATTTTTGTTACCTGTATCGAATGTAAAGCCGTCAATTCCATTTTCTACAAGTTCAGCCATCCCGCCGATATCAGACGTTATCACAGGAATGCCAGCCATGAACGCTTCCTGAATCACTAGTGGTGAATTCTCGTACCAGATCGAAGGAACTACAAGAACGTCAATTCTCTCAAGAACCTTATTGATCTCCCAGTTGTCAAAAGAACCATCGAAGAAGATATTTTTATCTACATATTTTTCAAGGAATATCTTTTGTCCACCTACCGAACCAAAGATATGAAGTTCACTTCTTTCAAGTTCCCTGAAGGCTTCCAGTAGAATTTTGATACCTTTTACGGGTATTACTCTGCCCATGAATCCAAAAGATATCTTTGAGTCATTTTCATAGTTCTTCTTTTTAGGAAGAATGACACTCTTGTTGAAACCATATTTCGAGAAGACAAGTTTGTTATCATCTACACCGTTGTTTTTGTAGAAATCCAAAAGGAAATGAGATGGTGATAGCAGAAGATTTATTTGCGATATTACATCGTCCATATGCTTTCTATATGTTTTTACATCTTCAATGTCCCATTTATCCTTGAACGTGCGCTTTACGCAGTCCAGACAGTTCTCATCAGAGGGACCTGCACATATCTGCAGATCAGGCTTGATCAATTGCCCACGATAGCATTTTAACCAGAAATCATGCAAAGTGTAAATCACAGGACAACCTTTTTTCCTTGCAATCTCTGGTAGATTGGTGGAAAGATGAGATAGATGGCCAATATGTACAACATCTGGCTTTATCTCTTCCAGAAATGCTTCAAAAACTACATCCATCTCTGGATCAAGATATTTGTCGGTCAGAGTGTAATCTCTCTGGGGTTTATTGACCCTGCGAACTTTCAGACCATGATAATCTTCATCATAATAAGTATACGAAGCTTCATACGGGTTTTCTATTCTTGTAAAGACATATACCTCATTGTCCTTAGTAAGTTCCTGACAGAGATTATACGTATAGACTTCTGAGCCAGCCATGTAAAATGGTGGGAATCCGTGAATAACCATCAATATCCTCAAAGCAAGAACACCTCCCTGAAACGGTCAACGGTCATTGGAATACCGTTTTCCGGTTTGACCCTGGCCTTGAAGTTTATTTTGCTGATAGCTTTGGAAGGTTCACCAACGAACCTATCAACATCATAGTTTCGGCAGTCCTTTTTAACAAGCTGTACATCCTGTCCAAGATAATCAGATATTATCCTGGCCACTTCCTGCAAAGTAGTGCCTTTTCCTGTCAGCAGATGGAAGTCATCATGCACGGGACAGCCATTTCCAAGATAATCAATTGTCCTGAAGATACCTTCCACTGTATCATCGATATGCGTAAAATCAATCAGCTGATTTCCACCATGGATCTCCAATGGCTGGCCTTTTAGAGCCCTCAAGATAAATCTGGGCAGCACCCTGTCCAGTATATCTTTTTCGTTACCGTATACATTGGAGAACCTGAGAATCATCGAAGAATTGCCTGTACGAACAGACCATTCTCTGACCGCTTGTTCTCCTGCGAGTTTTGTTTCACCGTAAATATTAATGGGCACCTTTGGAGAATTTTCCTTAACAGGAGTAGATGCGGGTTCGCCATATACCTCCCTGCTGCTTCCAAATATAAACCATGGATTTTGCCCTGTTTCTTCGAGACATTCAAGAAGGTTCTGTGTGCCATCCACATTCACTTCTTTGCATCTTTGTGGATCCTTCTCTCCCCAGACAACTCGGGAAACTGCTGCGAGATGAATTACACCACTAAAACTGTACTTTTCAAAGAAGCATTTCAGACCAGCTTTATTTCTGGTATCAATATTGACGGTCTTTACTGATCCATTCAAATGACTGAGATTATCCAGATCATTTCTGTGATCCAGACAGTGAACATCTTTTCCTTCTCTGATTGCTCTCTCAATAACACTTGAGCCTATAAACCCGGCTCCACCAGTTACCAGTATTCTTTCTTCTTTTGTCATTGTTAATATCCCTCTTTTAGAAGAGGAAAACAATCCGTATCATGCAAGTTAGTTTCAATCCTCATTCCTGAAACCGGAAGAGAACATTTATACAAAGCAACGGCTAAGTGCAAAGTCGTATACTTAGAATAGATTTGATCTAACATTGTTTGGACCATGTCTCCCTCGCTGCAAGTACAATCACCTTCAGACATCTGCTGAATGGAACGAACATGGGTCCCACTTGGGCGAAGTATTTGCACAATTAAATTGATCATTACTATGCAAATATTATTATATTTATTATTTTGTTATTAAGCTTTTTGATAAAATATATTATATAGCTTACCTATTGAACTCTCAGCATCATAATGCAGGACACCAATCCCTCCTGCATCTTCCCAGTTTTTTATATTTTCACTATTATCATCTATGAGAATACTGAAAGGGTCCGCATACATTGTTTTATCAGAACGTCTGCAGATAATTGCTTTATCGGCAAAACCCTTGCTAATCTCTCTGACCAACCAATCATACTTTCCTTTTATACTGAACTCTACTATGCGACCTCTCCTTGGATTCTGGTGTGCTGAAAGGACTGTTGTATTATAGTTCAATAGATGACTTACTAGATCTTTGCCATCTATTTTCCATTCCATCTGCGACCAAAAATTGATTCCTTGGGATTCGATCACCTTCCAGAAGTCATCCCGGTTGGTTCTATGCAGCTTGACAAGTCCGTAAGAAATACTGTTACAAGCAGCATCAAAGTCAGTGATCACATTGTCCATATCAAGATATATCTTGTAATTAACACTAGTATTAACAATAGATGCTTCTTTTATTTGCATTGGAAACCACCATGTATCTGCTAGTTGCTTGATATGCCTGCAATGATATTCGCTAAATTCTGGGCGGCATTCTCTCCCATTTGAATCACATGAAGTTTTATCCCATGTTCATTGGAGATTTCAGATGCTTTATTTCGTTCGAATTCCAGCTCTTGCTTTATGATATCAATATCAACGATTCTTTTCTTTTTTGTATCTCTTTGCCTGTGATCGAGAATGCGCTTAGGATTTGAGTCTAGCAATATGATATCAGTATAAAATCCATAGTCCCTGTGAGTGTAGATCACATCTATGTCACCTGTCTTTAGATTATAGACTGTGAGATGAGAGTCCACAAGAAGATCTTTCTGTTTTTGTTGTTGGATCTCTGCAAGAATGTCCCTAATCTTCAACCTATAGGCATACTTTTTCCTTTCGGGCAAATATTCAAATTGAGAATAAAGATCTCCCATTATTTCCTGCAGGATGTCAGACCCTGAAGTGAAAGATACACTTGGAAACAGTCCGTCAATTTCTTTAAGCACGCTTGACTTTCCAACTCCTCTGACACCTGTAAAACACATCCTTCTCAGTGAACTTACGTCAGGAAGATTTTCCGAAAAGGAAAGGACTGGTTCAATTCCAGTCATAGTTACCTCCTCTTTCCAGATAACTTCCCTCATCAACCAGATCAGTCAATTCCATACATTTCAGCTCTTCAAAAGCAATAGAAGAACGCTGATTATCATTGCTCAAAAGAATGTTCCCATCTGAACCAATTATTAGATAGGAGTTCAGCATATCATCAGCAGATTCAAAGGTTGGAATTGCACCATTATTAAGCAACAATTTCCCGTTTATGCTTCTGAATGCTTCGAACTCTTCGGTTGTGATGATCAAATCCAATGCATCATCATTCTGGCCTTTCATATAGAGTACCTGGAATACCTTCCATCTGTCAGGACGTAGTGATGATATGAACGTTTTCATATCCTCCAGATAATTCAATTTGGTAACTGTGGTATTGATCTTTAGCTTCATGCCATGCTTGCGAACAAGTTCACAAACTCTCTGAACGTGTTCAACATGGCAACCATTTCCCCTTCCAAGTTCCTTCTCTATATTTTCATCTGTAGAATCTACCGAGATACCTATCCAATCGACATAACAACTCAATTCTCTGATATTGTTCTCATTGAGCAAAGATGCGTTTGTAACAACACTAACAGTAAACTCCATATCCTTTGCCATTTGCAGAAGGTGACCAAGGTTCTTGTATAATAAAGGCTCACCACCAGCAAAGTTGACCTTTTCAATACCTCTTTCCTTTAAAGTTTCAAGTATATGTCTGGCTTTTTCGATGTCCTTGAACTCCCCGGTCATATTCTTGTAGAAACAGAATCTGCAGTTGTAATTGCAGTTCATAGTGACATGCCAGTTTGCAGACCTGATATTTGTAACAGGTGTGAGGTTTTTTCCCTTGATGGTTGCATAAGGAATAGATGAATGACGAATTATTCCATAATCATTCAAATGGACAATGTCCAGATTATTCCTGCAGTCCTGTATGCAAAGATCTGTGTTTGCCTGTTTTTTTTTCGCTGGTATCGTTGAAGCCTATAAGTTCAGCTTTACCAGAGAAGTATACTATATTTTCCCTTTTCATTGTTCTCATCTCCATGTGAAAGGGAAAAAATGTCATAAACAGACAAATTAAGTCCTGGTTTTTGTTCTGTGGCTTTGATTAAACATTTATACATAGTGCAAACTAAGGAAATAAATGTAGATTCAGAACAGCTAATACAAAATTGTCTTTTAATCATGTTCCCTTCCAATTTGAGCTTGCCACTACATCCACCTTCAGATCATATCTGAAAGGACGAACATTTGTATCGCACATGTGAACCAATTCACATGGGTGGTGTATTTGCAAACTTATCAA
>JAALLR010000379.1_pt1 | contig 11085 bp, 5 predicted proteins | sample 7245931 | NCBI WGS metagenome assembly JAALLR01 (sample SAMN13049201, study PRJNA578106) | oil field metagenome | isolation source: filtered produced water from oil reservoir B9 | place: USA:offshore Texas | collected 2016 | reverse complement strand
TTTAGGGGGTGAAATAATTGAGAACACTTAGATATGGAATGATAGGAGGAGGACCAGGTTCTTTAATTGGTGAAGTTCACAGAAAAGCTGCTTCTTACCACGGATTGTCTAAACCAGTATGTTCAGTTTTTTCAAGAGATTATGAAAAAAATCTATCTCTTGCACTAGATTATGGAATTGATGAAGATAGGGTTTACAATGATTATGAAGAGCTGATAGAAAAAGAATCTAAACGATCTGATAAACCAGATTTTATAATAATAGCTACACCAAATGCTTTTCATTATGAAATAGCCAAAAAAGCCTTAAAAAATATGTTTCATGTTATCTGTGATAAACCAGTTACTATTAATTCTGATGAAGCAGTTGAACTAAGAGATTTGGCAATGAAAAACAACCTCCTTTTTGGAGTTACCTATGCTTATACAGGATATTCAATGGTTCACCAGATAAAAAAGATGGTTTTAAATGGCAATATTGGAGAGGTGAGATATATATCAGGTAGATATATCCAGGATTGGATGGCAGATACTGAGAATATTTTAAATAACAAGCATGCCAATTGGAGATTAAACCCAAAAATTTCCGGACTAACAAATTCAACCGGGGATATTGGAACTCATTTGGAAAATCTTGTTAGTTTTACAACTGATTTGAAAATCAAAAAATTATCTGCAAGATTAGATAAGTTTGGAGATAATATTAAACTGGATAACAATGTAACTATGATGGTTGAATATGATAATGGAGCAAAAGGCCATTACTGGATATCTCAAATTGCTATAGGACATGACAATGATCTTGGAATTGAGATAGTGGGGACAAAAGGTTCTATAAAATGGCAACAAAATAGGGCTAATTATATAGAATTTTCAAAGTTAAATGGACCATCTCAGATAATCTCCAGAAACAGTTCTCTAATTTATCCAGAAATCAAAAAAGATTTTTTGACTGAAGGTGGACACCCCGAAGGTTATATAGAAGCTTTCTCCAGAACTTACAAAAATTTTATGCACGCTATTTTGAGAAAGGATTATGGAGCTGAAATTTCTGCCGGTTATTATCCGGAAATAGATACTGGGATACAAGGAGTAAAATTCATAGAAGCAGCTGTTGAAAGCTCAAACAATAACAATAAATGGATAGAAATATAAAACCCGGGTTTAACCCCGGGTTGTAATTTATCATTAAGTTCTAAATTTTTTCAATTCTTCTATCAATTTTTCAGAAAGCATCGATAATTCTTGACTTGAACTGGATACTTGCATTGCACCATCACTTTCTTGTTTTGAAGCTTCTTTTAAATTTTTTATTTTTTCTGTAATATCTAATATAGATTGAGTAGATTTATCCATTGCAGCAGACATTTCTTCTGCTGACGCACTTTGTTCTTCTGCATTCGCACTCATATTTTCTACTTTTCCGGCTATACTTTCTATTTGGTTCAAAATATTTTCGAATTTTTCTAATACATTTTTGAATTGATCATCAGTTTCTTTTACTTTGCTTACTGTTAGCGCGGTTGATTTATCGGCTTTATCTGCTTCATCTTCAATTTCTTTCAAAATTCTGGCTATTTGATCAGTTGCTCCTTGGGATTCTTCAGCCAATTTTCTAATTTCATCAGCAACAACAGCAAAACCTTTTCCTGCTTCTCCAGCCCTTGCAGCTTCTATTGCTGCATTTAATGCGAGAAGATTTGTTTGTTCTGTTATTGAATTTATTGTATTTACTATTTCACCAACATTTTTTGATTTAGTCACTAAATTAGTAACAACAGTTGAGGTTTGATTTGTGTTTTCAACAGCTTCATTTATTATATCTACAATGGTATTCAATGTTTTTTTCCCATCTTGTGCATCTAATGATGCGGTTTGAGCTTCTTTGGATAATTCTTCACTAGATTTCGAAACTTCTTGACTAGCGGAGGATACTTCTTCCACTCCCGATGTTACTTCTTCTATTGATGCTGCTGTATTTTGGGCTTCTGAATCAATCTGTTCACTGGTTGAGTTAAGCTCTTCAGCTGAAGCAGAGGTTTCTTGTGCTACAGATGCTAAGTCTTGGGAAGAGCTTGAAATACTGTCAGCTGCTATTTGAATTTCATGGACAATATTCCTTAAACTTTCAGCCATTTTGTTTAAATATTTTCCGATAGAACCAATTTCATCCCTTCCATCTTCATTGAATTTTACAGCTATATCACCTTTTCCAAATGTTTTGATTTGGTTTGTCAAACTATTGATTCTTTTTTTGATATTTCTTGAGACTAAAAAAATAACGAGTGTTATTACAATTACAGAAATTAGTAAGGTTAAAAATTGAACCATAAAATTATCTATGGCTTTTTCTCTTACCTGATCAACGTAAACTCCTGCACCGTACCACCAATCCCATTTATTAAAAGGAAGAACATAAGATACTTTTTCTCCTATTCCTTCTTCACCTGGTAAAGGCCAGAAATATGTATGGTACCCTCCACCTTGATTTGCTACAGCTATTAAATCTCTAATCAAAAAATTTCCATCTTGATCTTTGGTGGACATCAAATTTTCCCCAACTTCTCTACTTTGAAATGGTATAACTATATTCCCATCGTAATCATAACCAAAAATATAGTTTCCGTCTTCGAAGTTCATATTTCTAATTAAATCTCTTGCCATAGCTTGAGCCTCTTTAAGAGTCATTTCATTGTTTTCAACTCTTTGGTCAAGTCTTGATAACATACCTTCTGTGTACTTTACTATTTCCATAACCTGTTTTTTTCTTTCTTCCATTAAAGAATTATATGTTGAGTTATAAGTAAAAACCAACATAAATATAGAAAAAACTGTCATTAAAAGTAGAAAAGGTATTAGAAATTTCGATGATATACTTCTGCCCATAATTTTAACCTCCAAAAAACCCATTAATTAATCAAATGATATATTAATATTATATCAGATTTCTTACTCACCAGTAACTTTTTGTTAATTTAACTCTTTGATTTTATTAAATATTTTGCTTTCTATATTTTGATCGTATTCAAATTTAACAGTTTTTCCATTTTTTATGCTTACTATGTAACCTTCTTTCGGAATTCCAAAGTCTTTCAACAAATACAAGTAAAACGATATTTGGAATTTGTAATCTTTTATCTTTTCCTCATCGTATAATCCAGAATATTTGTAGTCTAAAATAGTTATTTTTCCATTGTCAATTATCACTTTATCTGGGATTCCAAAAAGCATGTAGTCTCTATTGTTTATTTCAATGTTTTTTACTATTCTCCACTCATTTTTAACAACTTTATTTTCAGGGCTGAAAGCGTATTTAATCATATCATTTTTGATCAATTTTTTTGGAAGTAATTCCCTCTCCACTAAATTTTCTAAATGGTGAAACTCATAAGAACTCTGGAGTTTTGCGTGTAAATCAGACCCTCTAAACAAAAGTTCTTGATCAGAAAAAAGGCTATCCAATTTCACTTTGTCTACTTTTTGTCCTTGTTCTTCTGCGTATTCTGATTCTGAAGGCTTTGTTTCGTTTATAAGATAAGTTGGTGCTATATATTGTTTATAAGCCAAATGTTCGAACTTCTTTAAATTGCTTTCTTGCACCATAACTGTTTTTCTGTCTGTTTTATCTTTTATTTCCATGTCTATTTCTTGTAAATCTTCTTCGTTTATTTGGTCTATTCCATTGTAATTGAGTTTGGTAAAAAAATCGTTGTAGGTAGCATTTTTCGTATCAACCAACAAAGGTAAAAACATCTCTTTTGCCCTGGTTACACCAACGTACATCAATCTGTGGTTTTCCGTTTGATCTAAAAAATCGTTGTTTTTAAACCACTTCAAAAATGGATCATCTGTTTCTTTCAATATATCTTCAAAAATACTGTTTATAATATAGTAATTTTCTCCCTCCGAATTGGGCAAAGAAAATTCCACTTCAGAAGATTTATTCTTTTTCTGGCTCTTGTACAACCCTCCCATAATGACTATGGGAAATTCTAACCCTTTTGATTTATGTATGGTCATTATTTTTACACTGTTAGATGTTTCGTCTTCCAACACGGCTTCTTCTTCGTCTATATCCGTAGATTTTTTTAAAAGTCTCACAAGTTCTGAAAAAGAACTTGCAATATTGTTATACTTTTCTGCGTCAGACAACAGCTTTTTTACGTTGGATATTGCCGATTCCGAATCATCCAACACAGATAGTTTCAAAAGATATTCTGTTTCATTTACTATACCTTTCAATATAGAAGTTGGCTTTAAAAAATATTTTAAATCTTTATACTTTTTCAAAACCTTGTAGGCTATTAAAATATTATTGGAATTTTCAAAAACATCTAAATTCTCTTCAAATGTTTCGAATAAACTATTTTTGTCTTTTCTCAATTTTGTTAATTTGTCGTATTCTATAAAAGTCATTCCACCTATTAAAGACATCATATATCTTGAAAATTCAAAATCGTTAAATGGGTTTTGAACTGCAGATAAAGCTGAAAAAAGAGCCTGGATCTCAGATTTATAGTAAAAAGATTTACCCCCTATTATGTAGAAAGGGATTTTGTTTTTGTTAAACTCTTGTTTTATTTCTTCTTCATACCCAGACATTTGTTTCAGTAGTATCGCTATATCTCCTGGTTGAATATTTCTTATTTCTCTAACTATTTTCCCATTTACTCTTTTTCTGAAAGTCATCTCTTTACCAACAAGGTTTTTAACAGTTTTCACCATGGCTTGTATTTCTGATTTTTTTCTTTCAGAATTGTTATTAGCTTCTGGGGTTATATTAATATACTTTATTCTTTTATCGTCTTCTCCAGTTATATTGGGGGTTATTATTTGATCTTTGGAATCTTCTGAATATGAGAAATCGTCTTTTTGAAAGTCTGCATCTTCAAGTATTTTGTAATCTATGTTTTCCTGGTTGAGATTCTTTGTGTTAAAAAGAACCTGTGAGGATAGTTCGTTTGCAAAATCTACAATCTCTTTTTCAGATCTCCTGTTTGTATTTAAAGAGGAGTAAAAATAGTTCTTAGACTGGAATTCATTTTTTGCTGTTGTAAATACAGATACATCTGCCCCTCTGAATCTATATATAGATTGTTTTCTATCCCCAACATAGAATAAATAATTATCTTCATGGTGTAATTTTTCAAATATCTCTTTTTGTAAGTAATTTGTGTCTTGAAATTCGTCGACTATTATATATTTAAACCTATTTTTATATTTTTCCCTTATTGATTTGTTATCAAGGGCTTCAACAGTTTTTTCCAATATTCCTTTGAAATCAAACTGAAAGTTGTCTAAAGTTAGGCTTTCAAAATATTCTTTTGATATATTCGCAATTATTTTGAACAACCATAAAATATCCGTGTATTTATTGGATAAATCAGTATCAGCAAGTTCAAGCTCTTCAAATACTTTTACCCTAACCATTTCAAGTCTCCATTTTTGAATAACTTCTTTAATGAGGTCTTTGAAATTATCCAGTTTAAGCTCATTCAAAATTACTAATAGGGTTTTTTTAAACTTATCCTTTTCTTTTTTTAGTAATTCTATGTTGTTTTTTATATTGTTTTTTCTTTTATCCGAAAGACTTCTCAACCATTCTATTTCTCTATCTTCATATAATTCCAATATAATCTTTAAGCTATAATAAATAGCTTTGTCTATTTCTCTATCTTTTTTAAATTCTGATACCATTCCAAAGTTAGGGTCTATCCCAATTTGTATATTGTTATCCCTCAATATTCTGGAACAAAAACTGTCGATTGTTTTTATCCAAGCTCTGGATAAATTTATTTTTACGTTGTTCCAATAGTTGTACCACTCTTCATAAACAGTGCCTTTAGGCGGAATTTCTTCTAATTTTTCGTAAACAGCTTCCATAATTCTTTCTCTCATTTCACCCGCAGCCTTGTTGGTGAAGGTTACTGCAACTATTCTATCCACTATGTCATAGTCTGGATAGTTATTTTCCAAAATACTTATATAATATTTTGTAAGGGTATAAGTTTTTCCCGTTCCAGCTGAAGCAGATATGAAAAAATTTCTATTTGGGTTTTTTTGTATTTCATTTAATAAATCCATATTAATCACCTATAAAAAGATTTTGGTTTTACCTTGAAATTGTCTAAATACTCTAAAGAAGTACAGAGATTTCTAAATTCACAAAAATCACATTCATAATATTTGTCTCCTGTATCTCTACATTCATATTTATTCTTCATTTCTATTATGAATCTTTCTATCTTTCTTGGTTCTTTCGCTATTGGGACAAAATATGAGTTTTCTATGTAATCCAATAATTTATCCATCCATTTATAGAATTCAGAAATATGAAAATTCACGTATTCCTTTGAATTACCTGGTTTTTTCAAAATTACCGTATCATCTTGGATTTTTATAAATTTATCCCCAACTTTTAGCTTTACTTCTGATAAAGGTACGAATTTTAGATAAACACTGCTATTTTCTAATTTATTCTTCCATTCTTGACTTTGTTTTAAAGTCATGTAGTACAAAAACAGTTGTTCACTCTGTATGTTGTATTTGTTTTTATAATCAATTATTGAATAAGCACTACCAGACATCATATCATCAAATTCATCCAACCTGTACTCGTAATTACCATTTAAAAGATCTATTCTATCTATACGTGTATTGAAGTTAACCCCTTTATGTTTTATGAAATCAAGCTTCTCTTGTAGAACTTCTTCTGTCTTAACAACTTGAGAATAGTTCAATTCCATGTTTTTTCTTATTTTTATGTATTCTTCAAGGTGATTTTGTATAGACAATAACAAATCTTCAGCTATTTTTTCTATTTCAACAGTTTTGACTGCTTCATACCTTGATATCTCATCATACACTGTTTGATCCCACACTTCAAAAGCTATCTTTTTTATTTCATTTTTTAGCTTTTCAGTGTCAATTTCCATCTCTTTCATTTGGGTATAATCTGGATACTTTATAAACAATTTTTCCATTATTTTATGTTTTAAATTTCCTTCTGCAAAAACGCTAAAATCTTTTTCGCCAGATATTTTAGCCACATTTGAAAGGTAGTATTTAAAAGGGCAATCAACGTAGGTTGATGTCCTATTGTGTGATAAATTGTTCACAGATGTTTTTTTAGGTGATATCCATTCGTTGTTTACTTTGTAATTTGATAGCTTTTCTATATCCATCTTGGCCTTTTTGAAAGTTTCATCTGAAATTTCAATTCCATTTAATATGTAATAAAGAATTGCTTCATTGTAAGAAAAAATTTCATCCGGATTCTGTTTTATTATCTCTCTTCTGTTTTTATACATTTTTTCTGGCTTTATATTAAATAGATTTATAAACTCCTTTTCATATGGAGAAGATAGAATTTGCTGACCCGATAATGTGGCAACAGGGTTTGTAAATATAATTTCATCAGAAAAAATCATGGATATGATTAGGTTCCTTCTAAATCCTTTTTCTGCTAGTCTCATCATATTCCCAGTTTCGTTAGTTATAGAATTTAAGAACGGATTGTTTGCTATCATTGGATAACTATCTTCAGTAAAGCCTGTATAGAACTTTTTCTTTTTATATACAAATCTTGAATCTGATAAATTCATTATTTCAACTGTATTGGAATAGTTTTCAGAATCTCTAAAGCTTTCTATTTGGGTTAGCTCTGATATAATTTTATAGAATTTTTCAATTTTGATGTTCTTTTCTTTTTTCAAAAGTTTTTCTAAAGATTTTTCGGTTTTTAGTAAAAGAGATTCAAACGCTTTTAATGCATTTATTTCAGAATGTATCATTTTGTTTTCGTACATATCATCCAAATAATCTTCAAGCCTTTTTATTTTCAAAATATCATTTTTAAACCATTTTTCAAGTAATTTTCTGTAAGAACTAACTGTAAAACTCTTTCTGTTTTTCAAAACTTCTTTTAATATATCAAAGAGGTTTAAAAACAGTTCTTTTAATTTTTCTGTCTCATCTATTTGTTTTTCAATTCTTTCTTTTTCGTCCGATTTATTTAAATTAACTTTTAATTCTTTTTCAAAAATTTCTATTTTTTCTATCCACTCTTTTTTCCTGGCGTTGAGAGAACTTTTTCCAGAAGAATAAATAAGATTTAAGTGCCTTAAATAGCTTTCAATTTGTTCCATAGTTAACGGGGAATCTCCGCCAAAACCTGTTTCAATCATTGCCAACAAATCTTCAACTTCATATCCTCTTACAACAGTTTTAAGAGGTTGAAGCAATATGTTCACAATTTGGCTTTCTGACAAAGGGATGTCTTGTTTGAATCTATAAGGAATCCCTATTTCTTCAAAGTAATCTGAAAATATGGAGCCATAGGAATCATCTGGAATTACTATTCCTATTTCCTCAGGTTTATAATCATTGTTTATCAAATGTTTTTTTATCATACCAGCGATCTTTTGTATCTCATCTATATTATCTGACATCTTTATTATTCTGAACTTCTTATTTTGAAAAGAAGTTTTTAATTTTTCTGATTTTGTAGAAATTTCAAAACCATTATCTAAAAGGTAATTATATACACCATTTAGTGAGAAAAATGACCTATCGTTTAATTTTTGAAAAACGAAAAAATCTACAGTTTCAAACATTTCAAATAATTTGTTCAAAACATTAGAAGTTAGAGGAGTTAAATCAAAAAAACCGGATATGATTAATTTTTTGTCTTTTTTCTCAATATTATAATCTTCCACAAACCATTTATATACACTCGTTGGGTCGTAGTTTTTTTCTGTGGTAATCGAACCATCAAACTTACTATTCAAGATATCTTCCAAAGATCCTTGCAAATTTTTATATAGTTTATACAAGTTAGATTCTTCGTCAAAAGAATTGTGAAATTCTTCAAAATTTTCAGAATACTTCAAAGATTCAGTATTCTGTAGTCTGGTTATTTCCCATTCTTTTTCAAATATATCCAAAATATAATCAGTAGACTTTTGTGATTTAGAAATTATCTTTAAATATTCTGAAAATTCAGAATCACCTTTTTCTTTTTCTATTAAATCCTCTATTTCTTTTTTTATGTATACTTTCAAAAAATCCCTTTCTAAAACAACTGAATCTGGTTCGCTATTTTTTAAGAGTTCTGTTATATACTGGTTGATGACTCTGAAAGCATCTCTATTAATTGTTTTATCTAATTTTTTAGCTACCAAATCAGCAACTTGTTTTACATAAAAACCAGAAGGTCCAATAAACAAAAAATTGAATGGATCTTTTTCATATTCAGGGATTATTAAATTTGCAACTTCCTCAAAATGATGTTGATTCAATGGAAAAACTTTTACATTTTTCATAGCTACACCTCTTTCACTAATACCTATATATACTATTATACATTTTAAAATCTCTCGTTGCAATTTTTTCAATAATTTGATTTTGTGAAGGGCTCTATTTATTACTTGTTATAATAACAAACTTTACTATTAAATTAATAATGTAGTTTGTTTTAGTCGATATAATTTTAGTAGGGAGGTGTTTACGGTGAAAATAGAAAGCTCAAATATGCAATTGAACTCGAATCGAATTTTTATGTCAAAACAATCAAAAAAAGAAAGACTTCTTTTTTGGAAAGGGAAAAGACCCAAAGAAACAGAAAATAAGAATGACTTGCTTAAAAAACTTAGAGATGATTTAAAATCTTTAGTAAAAAATCTTAGAGAAACTTTAAAAACGACAGATATAGCCAACATAGAAGAATTAGACTTAGAGGAGATGGAGATTGATTCAAAAGAAAAGATGGAACTTGAACTATTACAACAAATGCTTGAAAAATTAACTGGTAAAAAAATCAATTTTTCAACCATAGAAGATATGGAAGAGTTGAAAAAGAAGATTGCAGAAATAAAGGAAAAAACTGGAGAAATTCAAAAAAATCTACCCAAAAATAAAGAACAGTCAAGAAGATATGGTTGGGGACTTGAATACGATTCTGTAACAGAAAGGTCGGAGTATGAAAAAATGGAATTTTCTGCAAAAGGCATTGTAAAAACTTCTGATGGGAAAGAGATCAACATCGATGTTTCTCTTTTTATGGAAAGGGCTATGTTTGAAAAAGAAACTCTTAGCGTAAGAATGGGGGACGCAATCGATCCATTGGTAGTTAATTTTGATGGAACTGCTGCAGAATTAACTAATACTAAGTTTGAATTTGACCTTGATGCTGATGGGACAAAAGATTTAATTTCTTTTGCTGATGAAGGTAGTGGCTTTTTAGTCTTAGACAAAAATTCTGATGGTAAAATAAATGACGGTAATGAACTATTTGGACCTCAAACTGGAAATGGTTTTGAAGAATTATCTAACTACGATGAAGATGGGAATGGTTGGATTGATGAAAATGATAGCGTATTTGATGATTTGAAATTATGGACAAAAACTTCTGATGGGTCTGACGTTTTGTTTTCTTTAAAAGATAAAGACATAGGTGCTATATATTTAGGTAATGTTGACTCTGAATTTTCTATCAAGAGATCTATTGACGATGCACTAGGTGTCATAAAAAGTACCGGAATTTTTCTTAAAGACCATGGTGGTGCTGGAACCGTTCAGCATGTTGATTTATACACCTAAATAACTCCCTTTTAATTAAGGGTGCCCCTTAATGGGGTACCCTTAATTAAAAAATTGCATGTCTGAGCTGATTTTTGAGAGTTTGCAATTTTTAGCATTTTCAAGTGATTGAAGATACTATTTTTTCAATAATTTGATTTTGTGAAGGGCTCTATTTATTATTTTAAAAGATTTTAAAAAATTTCAAAATTGTTTAAAAACCTAAACTCCTCCCCTGCTTCACAGGGACTCCTCTGAAACATTCAGAGGAGATTAAAATTTTACAAAGCAAAATTGACTTATGAGTTGTCTCCATGCACTTCGTTTAGTCGACATGACATATGCAAAAGTCTTCAACAATGAATTAAATAATGAAGAAATATAAAAATGAAAAGTATTGGAGTTTTACTGAGTGAAACAATATAAAAATTGATGTTGAAAAACACGGATGTTTTTCATGCGAATTTATCCACGGATGGATAATATGAGCTGTACATCAATTTTATTG
>JAALLR010000377.1_pt1 | contig 11124 bp, 9 predicted proteins | sample 7245931 | NCBI WGS metagenome assembly JAALLR01 (sample SAMN13049201, study PRJNA578106) | oil field metagenome | isolation source: filtered produced water from oil reservoir B9 | place: USA:offshore Texas | collected 2016 | reverse complement strand
TTTCGTTGTGTCCACCTATGTTGTATACTTCACCTTTTTTACCATTTTCATATACCATGTCTATTGCTTGACAATGGTCTTCTACATATAACCAATCTCTTATTTGTTTTCCATCTCCATATACTGGTAAGTCTTTATGATTTAAGGCATTGTTTATCATTAGTGGTATTAGTTTTTCTGGAAATTGATATGGTCCATAGTTGTTTGAACATCTTGTTATGTTTATGTTTAGGTCATATGTGTCATGATATGCTTTTGCTATAAGGTCTGCACTTGTTTTACTTGCTGAGTATGGACTGTGTGGGTCTAACGGTGTTTTTTCTGTGAAATAACCTGTTGCTCCAAGTGCTCCATATACTTCGTCTGTTGATACTTGTAAGAATTTATGATTTCTATTTTTATCATAATATTTTTTGAATACGTGTAGTAGGTTTTGTGTCCCCAATATGTTTGTTTTTAAGAATATTTGTGGATCATGTATTGATCTGTCTACATGACTTTCTGCTGCAAAGTTTATAATTCCATCTATTTCGTTTTCTTGATATATTTTTTCTAATAGTTCAGTATCGTTTATATCACCTTTTATGAATGTGAATCTATTTTTTTCTTCTTCTGTTAGTTTGGATAGATTGTCTATATTTCCTGCATATGTTAGACTATCTAATCCTATTATTTTTCTATCTGTATGTTTTCTTAGGTAGTAGTATACAAAGTTACTTCCTATGAACCCTGCTACCCCTGTTACTAATATTGTTTTATCTATATATTTTCTAAATAAAACTTCTTTAAGTTTTTTATTACCTGAATCTAAAGTATCAATATCTTTAATTAACTTTCTAAAATCAAATTTAATACGTTTAAACCTAATTTTTTTTATTTGTGTATCCAAGACCAAATACGAAAAACCTTTACCATCTCTTTGTTGACCAATTGAGCCTGGATTTAAAATTATAGTAGAATTTATTTTTTTACACATTTTATGATGAGTATGACCTAAAATAACATAGTCAAATTTATTGAAAATTTTTTTGTTAAATATTTTAGAATCAGGGTATATTCTTCCATTAAGATTGTCTTCAGGCGAACCGTGATAAGCACCAAACTTCAAATTATCTGCTTCAAAAAAATAATATGGCTTTAATTTTTTTATATATTCAATGTTATTTGGGGTAATCTTTTCGTTCAATTTTTTATAGCTATTACCATATAAATCTATTAACTTTTCTTCATCAATTCTACCTTCTATAATATCAAGAAAATTTCTATCATGATTACCAAGCAATGAAATAATTTTATGTTCTTTAAAAAAATCAATAATTTCATTTTGGTAATAATAATAACCAAATATATCACCTAAAAAAATTATTTTGTCTGGTTTTTCTTTTTTTATATCTTTATAGAAAGAAGGTAAAACATATTTATTACCATGAATATCTGAAAAAAATAATAATTTCATTTTTATACATCCTTATTAGGTTTAATAATTTTTTAATATAAAATAATTATTAGTTTTGTCTAAATAGCCTTTCTTTTCAATTATATCTAGAGTATTTTCTTCTATATACATCTCATTCATATATCTAATGGCCATTCCTTTTCTTATCTTAAAATCATCTTCTATATCTTTATTTAAAACATATTCTTTAATAAGTGCTTCAACATCATTAAAACCAAAATATGCTCTAATTGGTGTTGTACCTGAAAACCTAACATTTAATTCAAAACATACTGCTCTGTTTTTATTTTTATCAATTCTCATTTGAATATTTAGAGGACCTAATGCTTTAAATTTATTTGCTATTTTCAGAGCTTCTTTTTTTATCATATCATTTTCAACAATTTCTACTTCAAATGAAGTTCCATATTTTAATTTTCTTCTCATTATAACTGGATTAACATTTATATCATTTTTAGTTCTATAACATGCAACAGTATATTCAGAATTTTCATCACCAATATATTCTTGTATAATATAATCACTATTTTTCGGGATTTTGGTTAAATCATTTTTATTTTCAATTTTAATTATTCCAATTGAACCTTTACCTTTTATAGGTTTAGCTATCAAAGGAAATCCCACTTTTTCTATCAAATGATTAAGTTCTTTATTATTATTAGCTAAAGCAAATTCAGGATAATTCAAATTGTTATTTTTTAACCATAATACTGTTTCAAATTTATTTTGACCTAATTTTAATTTTTCATAATCAGAACTTATAAATAATGATTTTGTTTTTTCTTTAAATAAATCTATATTAGAGGCTATTTCTAATATTATTTCTTCCACACCAGTTAAAACCAAATCTATTTTTTCTTTATTACACAAATCTATCAACCATGCCATAAAATTACTATCTGAAGCTAAAGGAGATACATAAGCTATATCACAAAAATAAAATCCTATAGAATTAGATTCTATGCAAGCTCCTACAATTTTGATTTTTATATTTGACATTTTTATTGCTTTTAATATACCTTGGCTAACATTTCCTCCTACACCTAAAACAAGAATATTTATAATATCCCCCCTTATTTAATCTAAAATCTTTTTTATTTTTGCTGGATTACCTGCTACTAAAGTATTATCAGGAACATTTTCTATAACAACTGAACCTGCTGCAATTAAAGAATTTGAACCTATTTTCACATCATTTATTACTGTAGAATTTATACCTATAAATGAATTTTCTCCAATGTTCACATTACCAGCAATATTTACTCCTGGAGCAATAAAAACATTTGAACCTATTACTGTATCATGAGATATCATAGCTCCAATATTAATAAATACATTTTCTTTTATTGTTACATAATTATCTATAATAGCACCTTGGTTAATAATTACACCGTTATGAATCTTTGAAAGTGAAGATAATATAGAATTCTCAGAAAAAAAAGAGATGAATTTTATTCCAATTTTTTTCAATGAATTATATCTAAAACCTCTCATCTTCATATTGTTATAACCTACACAAAATAAAACAGGTAAATTATCTTTTAAAAGATCTTTCTCACAATTATCAATTCTATCATCACAAACTAAATTATTAACCAAATTTGTTAAAGGTTTTATTTGTCTATAAACTTCACCATTTCCAAAAATATTTACTTTTTGTACATTAATTAATTTATTATTATATAGAAACATTTTTGTTCCCCTCAAAATAATTAACTATTTTTTCTGAAATATACTGAATTTCATTTATTTCTAATGAATAATAAAAAGGTAATCTTAAAATTCTTCTACTTATTTTTTCGGTTATAGGTAATTTATATTCTCCAAAATTCAACTTTGAATACTTTGATTCATGAAGTGGTATGTAGTGAAATACACCATAAATTTCATATTTTTTTAAATAATTCATAAGCTTATTTCTTTCATTTTCTGAATTTAATAATATATAAAACATATGATGATTTGTCGTTGAAAATTCATTTATTATTGGCAATCTCAATTTTTCTTTTTGTTCTAATTCTTTTAATTCGTTATAGTAAGTATCGTATATTTCTTTTCTTTTGTTGTTTATTTTTTCTATATTCTCAAACTGATTATATAGTACTGCTGCATTTATATCTGAAGGTAAATAACTTGAGCCAACATCTACCCAAGTATATTTATCCACTTGACCTCTGAAAAATTGATTTCTGTTTGTTCCTTTTTCTCTTATTATTTCAGCTCTTTCTATGTATTTAGGATTATTTATTGATATAGCTCCACCTTCTCCAGCAGAAAAGTTTTTTGTTTCATGAAAATTATAGCAACCAAAATCACCAATTGTCCCCAAATATTTATCTTTATATTTTGCATCTACTCCTTGGGCTGCATCTTCTATAACTATTAAGTTATATTTCTTAGCAATCTCAATTATCTTATCCATTTCACAAGCTATTCCCGCATAATGAACTGGTACAATTACTTTTGTTTTTTTTGTTATTAATTCTTCTATTTTATTTTCATCTATGTTTAAATTGTCTTCTCTTATATCACAATATACTAATTTTGCTCTTCTAAGAGCAAAAGCATTTGCTGTTGAAACAAAAGTATAAGAAGGAATTATTACTTCATCACCTTCTTTTATTTCAGATAATATAGCTGCCATTTCTAAAGCATGTGTCCCCGATGTTGTAAGTAATATTTTATTTGAATCAAATCTATCTTCCATAAATTTATTACATAGTTTTGTATATTTTCCATCTCCTGATACTTTACCCATTTCAAAAGCATCTTTAATGTATTCTAACTCTTTCCCAAATAAGTTTTGTTTGTTAAAAGGTATTATTTTCATTTTCATTTTCATTTCCATCTATATACTTTGCATAGCTTGATTGCCAATCATTACAATTTTTACAGAAAAGCGGAAGCTTATCCCAGTTTCCCATAATTTGATTTTCCCTAAATTCTTTAAGTGATGAATTCCACACTTCTTCAATTGAATTTTTTGTTATATCTCCCATTATATTTTCACAATTCAAATCTACAGAACACAAACAAACTTTACCATTATCTGCTATATTAATAGTATTCATTCCCCAATTACACGGAATTCTATAATCTTCATTTTTTAAATTTTTTGCTTCTACTTTTCCTGCCCAACTAACCATCGGTCTTATTTTACATTTAATATCATTTTCTCTCCAAAATTTTATAAAATCATTCAATTCATTTTTATTTTCATCCATCTCCACAAATTGGACAAAAATATCTTGATGATCATTTCCATATTTTTTTAATAATTTTTTATAATTTAAAACCCCATTTGTAACTTTTTCAAGATTTCCACCAACTCTAAATTTTAAATAAGTTTCTTCTTTAAAAGCATCAATTCCAACGTAAATATAATCTAATCCAGCTTGAATTAGTTTTTTTGATTTTTCTTCTGTGAATAAAACTCCATTTGTATTCAAAACAACATCTTTTAACCCTTTTTCTTTAGCATATCTTATTTTTTCTGGTAGATCATATAGCATCAAACCTTCACCAAAAAATGTAATCCAAATTCTTGCATCTGGTTTTTTTATGGATATTTCATCTATTATTTTCTTATATAAATCGAAATCCATTATATTTGGAGTTCTTTTCATTTCTTTATGAGGACACATACTACATCTTAAATTACAATAAGAAATTGTATCTATTAAAATAACTTCAGGAAAGGTATTATTTTTTTCATCTCTAATTCTATTCTTTAAAATTTCTTTATTATCAATTTTCTCAAACATAAAAATCACTCCTTATGATTTATAATAGTTTTTTTAGATATTTTGAATAAGCTGTATTTCCATATTTTTCAATTAAACATAAAAGCTCTTTTTTACTAATCCATTTTTTATTAAAAGCTATTTCCTCTAAACAAGCTATATATAATCCAGTTCTTTCCTGAATTGTTTTTACAAAATTATTTGCATTATTTAATCCTTCAAATGTACCAGTATCAAGCCATGAAAATCCTCTTCCTAAAACGATAATTTCTAAATTATCTTCTTTTAAATATTCATTATTTATATCTGTAATTTCTAATTCTCCTCTTAGAGAATATTTTATTTTTTTAGACTTTTTTATTACTGAATTATCAAAATAATATAATCCTGGAACTACATAATTAGATTTTGGTTTTTTAGGTTTTTCCTGCAATGAAATAATTTTTCTATTTTCATCAAATTCAACAACTCCAAATTTTTCTGGATTATTTACAAAATAACCAAAAATTTTAGCTCCTTTCAAATTTTTGGTATTATTTTCTAATATATTTGTAAATCCTTGGCCATAAAAAATATTATCTCCAAGAACTAAACAAACATTTTTATCTTCAATAAAATCCTCTCCTATTAAAAATGCCTCTGCAATGCCTCCTGGTTCTTTTTGTACTTTATAATCTATTTTTAAACCAAAATCTTTACCATTACCCAATAATTGTTTGTATAAATTTAAATATTCTGGATTTGTGATAATTAAAATTTCTCTTATATTTGATAACATTAAGATAGATAAAGGATAATATATCATTGGTTTATCATAAACAGGTATTAAATGCTTATTTATAGCTTTTGTTACCGGAAATAATCTTGTACCATATCCTCCTGCTAAAATAATCCCTTTCATTTAAAACCACTAACTTTTTTAAATATTTCTTTTATTTTAGTAATTTCTTTTTTTGACATTTTATTTTCAAAATAATGTATTCGATCTAATGAAATTTGTTTTTTCTCTTCATAATAATTATTATCATTATACAATTTTTCTAATTCTTCTAAATAACTATCTAAATCATTATTGATAGAGTTGTCATTTCCATAATAATCAGATACATCATTTGAATTTTTAGTTGTTATTATCGGCAACCCTGCTTTCATTGCAATAGTAGAACTAATACCTCCACCTTTTCGAATAGGATTCACATATATATTACAGAATTTAAATAAATTAATGAGGCTTCTTTCATATTCGTGAAATAAAATTTTATTATTTATGTATTTTGAATAAATATTATTAATATAATCAAAATTCCCACGACCAACTATTAACCATTTTGTGTTTTTTTTATTTTCCAAAAATTTTATAATCATATCAGTAAAATCTGGAGTAATTTCAGAATCTAATCTATTGCCAACTGTAACCAATACAAATGAATCTTCTAATAAATTAAGATCAAATACATTAGATATATTAGATTCATTTATTTCATCTTTAAAAGATATTCCTCTATTTATTATTGAATAATTATTTGATATTTTTTTCTCAATATAATTATTTCTATTTTTAAAAATATTTTCTGAAAAAATATAATGATCATAATTATTTATTGGATATCCGCCTGTAGTTCTATATACTATTGGAAAATAATCATAAACAATATCTAATGGAATTGAAAAATTTACCCAAGAATAAATAACATCTGGGTTATAATCTAATATTTTTTCTACTATATTTTTTATTCTTTGTTCAAAGGATAATTCTATATTTGGATAATAAATATTAATATTATTTTCAAGATAATTATAATGTTTATCTTTAAAATTTTTGGATCTTGGAGCCATAAAATAGTCAGGAGAAATTATCTCATTTTTATTAAGAGTATAACTATCTTCAGATATTATCATAAATTCAATATTTTTATCCTGTTTATAAAATCTATCTACAAAATCTAAAGCTAACTTTGTTGGAGAATGATTAAGTGATAAAAGTTGATTTAAATAAAGAATTATTTTAATTTTTTTATTTTTATATGATTTTTTTACAATTTTTATATTTTCTTTTTCTATATAATATTTTTTTAATTTTTTTAATAAATATTCTTTATCTTCATATATTTCTTCATATTCATTTAATCCTCTATAACTGGACCAAAAAAAAGTATTGTAAATAATAGAGTAATGAAATTCTTTATATTCTTTATCATTTATTGTATTTTTAATAAAATATTTTAAAATATATTCACTTTTTATATCTAAATTAATCAAAAGAGTTAAAAAATAAATTTTTATTCTAAAATCTATATTATTTTCCAATATGTTTATTATAATGTCTTCTTCGATTGAATTTAATGCCTTTTTAGATATTTCTTCTTTTAAAAATCTATATAATTTTATAAGAAATATATCATTTTTTTCATTATACCCTTGCAAGAAATAAAGAGTAAAATAAATCAAAAAATATAAATTATCTTTTAAAATATAAAATATACTATTATCTATACTTTTTAATCTTGATTCAGTCAATAATATCTTTTCATTTTCATAATTATTATAAGTAAATTGATATAAATTACCATTATATTCATATATTTTATTTTTTTTATTATGATTATCTCTTTTTATATCAAAATTAAAATTTTTTAAATTTTCAAAACAATTAATTGAATTAGTAGATAAAATAAATTTAGTTATACTAAAATAATTATTTGGATTTATATTCAAATAAATTTTTGAATATAAATTTTCTTTATTAATAGATTCAAAATTTGATAATAATTTTATTACTTTATTATTAGTTTCATTTTTTAAAAATTCTAAATTTTTATCATCTATAAAATAAATAAAATCATCTACAAGAAAACTATAAATTCTATACCAAGAAAATAATATTTGTCGTATATTTGAAAAGATAACTATTTTTTTTTCACCTTTGTATTCTTGTTCAATCATACTCAGTATATTTATAAGTATTTCAATATTAAAATCATCATTATTTATTCCTTCAAAATTATGAATATAATAATCATTTTCTTCAAAAGTATTTAATATTTTTTCATATTTATTTTTTTTATTATCAAGATTGTAAGGAAAAGATAGCAATATTTTTTTCATTATAAGCTCCTTTATATTATTTATATATATTTATTTAAAACCTTATATTTTACTTCAGCAAGTTTCCAATCTGTTTCTGTATCAATATCTTGTACTTCAAGATTATTAAGTATTATAGATTTTGATTTTTCCATATATAATTTATTTTGTTTATATAATTCTTCTGCTTGAAAAAAATAAAATTGACCTGCATCATGATATGTTTTCTCTAAATCTTGAGATCTTGTATTCATATTTTCTGGCCATCTCATTTTTAAATATCCATTCTCTATTTTCAAAGATCTCTGAATTGGAAAACTGTATTCTGTTACTGTAAATACTGAGTCAACATCTTTTTCTAATAAAATTTCATTTGCTTTTTTTAGTTTTTCTTCATTCACAAAAGGGGCTGTAGGTAATATCATACAAACATAATCAAATTCAGAACCTTTTTCTTTGTATTTATCTAGTACTTCTTTTACTACCTCTATTAATGGTGAATAATCATCTGAAGATTTTTCGCTTCGTAGAAAAGGTACATTTGCTCCATATTTTTTTGCTATATCTGCTATCTCTTCACTATCTGTCGAAACCATTACCTCATCGAATATATCACTTTTTATTGCTGCTTCTATTGAATATGCTATTATTGGTTTGCCTAAAAAATCTCGTATGTTTTTTTTAGGTATCCTTTTACTCCCACCTCTTGCTGGTATTATGGCTATTTTTTTCATATTTCTATCTCTCCTATTATTTCTTTTGCTATTCTTTTTGCACCTCGCCCGTCAAAAAGACTAAATAATTCTTTTATTTTAAAATCTTCTTTTGTAGTTAATTTTTCTATTTCTTCTTTTAGATTATTGTATTGTATTTTATCATGGTTTCCTAAGTTTGTTATCCCATATTTTTCTAATTCTTTTGCTATTAGTTTTTGGTTATCTGCTAATGTGTATATTATTGGTATTTTATTTAAAGTCAATATTTCATATATTGTTGAACCAGCTGCTGTTAATACATAATCTGAATTTTCTATATGTTCTTTTAGTGATTTTGGTTTAAAAATTATTTCATAACCATTATTGTTTTGTATTTCATTTTCTATTTGTTTTATATACTCTTCTTCATATGCAGGACCTATTATTATTTTTTTATTTATTTTTAATTGTTTTAATGATTTTGTGAATTTTATCATTATTTTGTTGATATCTGCCCCACCTGTTGTTATCATTAATGTTTTTCCTTGTTTCGATTTACTTTTAGTCTTATTAATTGTATTATTTAGATTGTTCCAATACTCTTCTCTCATAACTAAATACTTTGGTCCTAAAAAATGTTTTTCTTTATTTGAATAGTTCAATTTTTCTGCGTGTAGGTTCCCATTTATTATTATATCTGGTATTTCTGAGTTATATATATCGTTGTTATCGTCAAATATTATGAGTTTTGTTATTTGTTTTAAATGTTTTAGATATCCATCATTTGCAAGATATGAGTCGAATATTATTATATCTGTTTTTTGATCATTAATAGTTTGAATATCTTCTTTGTTAAATTTATCTGAGCTTATGAATTTGTAATTATTTTTTTGTATTAGTTCTATTGTTTCTTTGTTGGATATGAAGATAATTTCTATATCATTTTTTTCTACTTTTTTATTTTCATCTTTTATTGCTTTTGCTAATGATAGGCATCTGTATACGTGACCTAAGCCTATGTTTTTTCCACCATTTGTTCTAAATACTATTTTCATTTTTCCACTCACTTTTATAACATGCCATTCTTATTACATCACGAAATTTTCCATTTTTAAATATTTCTTCTTTAAAAAAACCTTCTTGTTTAAATCCTATTTTTTCGTATAGTGATTTTGCTCTTATATTATCAGAAAATAACTCTAAATATACTTTCCTTATTTTTAAATTACTAAATACATAATTTAATAATAATTTCGAAGCTTTATAAGCTATTCCTTTCCCTGAATATTGAGGCTCTAAGGCTATTCCATATTCACACTTTTCATTTAAATAATCTATTTTTGTAATATTTATTATTCCAACTTTTTCATCTTTATTTTTTATTATTAGATGTATATCGTTTTTATTCATTTGATTCAACCATTTTATGTGTTCAAAATCATATATTGGAGGGTTACTAAATAGGTTTTCATTTATTTTCTTTGTGTTTCTAATATTTATTATATATTCTGTATCTTCTTTGCTTATTGGTATTAATTCTATTTCTTTATTTTTTAACATTTTACCCCTCCATTTCTAATTGATCTAATTTTAATGGTTCACCTTTTTTCATATCTTTTTTTACTGTTTTTCCTATTACTTCATCATAATATTTTGGGTGTAATCCATACCCTGGTCTTACAGACCTTATATTTTTTTCGGTTATTTTATCCCCTTTTCTAATATCTTCATTTACAAATAAAGACCTCATAAGTTCTCTACTTTTTTCTTGTTTTTCATATAATTCATAATTTACTTTTCCTATTGCTTTTTCTGCATCTCTTACAGAATCTACCATTTGTTTGAATTCTTCTGGTTCTAATGAGAAGCTTGAATCTGGTCCCCCAAGTTTTCTATCCAAACATATATGTTTTTCTATTATTTTTGCTCCAAGAGCCACTGCGGTTATTGGAGTCACTATTCCTGGTGTATGGTCAGATAAACCAGATACTATATCGAATGTGTCTCTCATATTTGGTATTGTTTTTAAGTTTGCCTGTTCTATTGGTGCAGGGTATGAACTCGTACATTTTAGTAATGCTATTTCTTCTACTTTGTTTTTTTTCATTGTTTTTATTGCCAGTTCTATATCTGATATTTCTGCTAC
>JAALLR010000375.1_pt1 | contig 11173 bp, 6 predicted proteins | sample 7245931 | NCBI WGS metagenome assembly JAALLR01 (sample SAMN13049201, study PRJNA578106) | oil field metagenome | isolation source: filtered produced water from oil reservoir B9 | place: USA:offshore Texas | collected 2016 | reverse complement strand
TCCACGCCAAGTTCCATCAGGACTTCGGGGCGATCTTCGACAAGTGCCAGGTGAAGATCTACACGGACGAAGCCAAGGTGAAAGAGCTTTTGCCGGTGGCCCAGCAGATGTACAGGACCCGCGACGAGCGCATCGAGGGCATGACCGATGAGACCACGGAGATCTACTACTCCTGTACGCTGTGCCAGTCCTTTGCGCCCACCCACGTGTGCGTGGTGAGCCCCGAACGGACGGGTCTTTGCGGCGCCTACAACTGGCTGGACTGCAAGGCTTCCTATGAAATCAACCCCACGGGCCCCAACCAGCCCATCGCCAAGGGGGAAACCCTGGATGCCCGCTACGGCAACTGGAAGGGCGTGAACGAGTTCGTGGAAAGGGCCTCGCGCGGTGCCGTGACTTCCTACAACTTCTACAGCGTGGTCTACGATCCCATGACCACCTGTGGGTGTTGTGAATGCATCGCTGCGGTTCTCCCCATGTGCAACGGCGTCATGACCGTCAATCGCGAGTACATGGGAATGACCCCCTGCGGCATGAAGTTCACCACCCTGGCCGGGACCATCGGTGGCGGGAACGTCACGCCCGGCTTTGTGGGCCACAGCAAGTACAACATCACCCAGCGTAAGTTCATCGCCGGCGACGGCGGCCTGAAGCGCCTGGTGTGGATGCCCAAGATGCTCAAGGAAGAAATCCGCGAGCGTCTGATCAAGCGCGGTGAAGAGATCGGCATTCCCAACTTCATCGACATGATCGCCACGGAAGAACAGGGAGTCACCGAAGACGAAATCCTGCCCTTCCTCCAGGAAGTGGGCCATCCGGCCCTGGAGATGGAGCCGATTCTCGGTTAAGGACGGGCCGGGGCGTTGGCCCCGGCCTTCCACGGGTTGAACGATAGAGACGATGAGGAGACGAGCTGATGGGCTTGACAGGAATTGAGATCTTTAAACTTCTTCCCAAAACCAACTGCGGTGATTGCGGTGTTCCCACCTGCCTGGCCTTCGCCATGAACCTGGCGTCGGGAAAGGCCGAATTGGACGCGTGTCCCCACGTGTCGGAAGAGGCGAAGGAAAAGCTGGCGGCCGATTCCGCCCCTCCGGTTCGCCCTCTGACCGTGGGTGCCGGCGACTATGCGGTGAAGGTGGGCGGCGAGACGGTTCTTTTCCGCCACGAGAAGACCTTCGTCAATAAGCCGGGTTTGGCCACGCTGGTGACCACCGATGAAGATGAGGCCTCGGTGAACGGCAAGCTAGAACGCTTCAAGGCGTGCCAGTTCGAGCGCGTGGGCCTGAACCTGCGCCCCGAAATGTTCGCCGTTAAGGATACGTCGGGCGATGCGGCCAAGTTTACGGCACTGGCCAAGAAGATTTCCGATGCCACCGGGGCGGCTCTGATCCTCATGTCCGACAACGTGGATGCTTTGAAGGCCGCCGCCACGGAGCTCAAGGATCAAAAGCCCATGATCTATGCCGCCACGGCGGACAATGCCGACGCGCTGGGCGAGCTGGCCAAGGAGACGGGATGCCCGCTGGCCGTCAAGGGCGACGGGACACTTGACGGCGTGATCGCTCTGACGGAAAAGCTGACCGGCATGGGTCTCAAGGATCTCATCATCGACACGGGCACGCGCGACCTCAAGAAGGCCTTCGAAGAGCAGATCCATATCCGTCGGGCGGCCATCAAGGACCGCTTCCGGCCCTTGGGCTTCCCCACCATCGTGTTCGCCAATGAGATGGCCGACGATCTGTTGAACGAAGGCGTGGTGGCGGCCACGTTCATCGCCAAGTACGCCGCGTTCATCGTCATGAGCGATGTGAAACCGGAAGTGACCTTCCCGCTGCTGTTGGAACGCCTCAACATCTACACCGACCCGCAACGGCCCATGACCGCTGAGCAGGGGATCTATCCCATCAACAACCCGGATGAAAATTCGCCGGTGCTGGTCACCTGCAACTTCTCGCTCACCTACTTCATCGTGGGCGGCGAAATCGAATCCAGCCGACAGCCGGCTTGGCTCTTGGTCCAGGATACGGAGGGCCTTTCGGTCATGACCGCCTGGGCCGCCGGAAAGTTCAACGGCGAGACCGTGGGCACCTTCGTGAGCAAGTGCGGAATCATGGACAAGGTGAAGCACAAATCCATCGTGATTCCCGGCTATGCGGCGGCCATCAGCGGGGAGCTGGAAGAAGAACTGCCCGGCTGGACCGTGGTGGTGGGTCCGCGGGAAGCGAGCCACATCCCCAAGTTCCTCAAGGAATTCAAGCCGGAGTAGGCTTCCTGCGTGTTGGGTGCAGGGGCGCCGGAAGGGCAATGGGTGGCCTTTCCGGCGCTTCCCCGCCCTTGGATCGTGAGACCATAACCTCGAAGTGGAGGAGGGGACGAACCCATGAAGCTCATTGGCGAAAACTTGAACATCATGAGCAAAAAGTACGGCAAGGCCCTGAAGGAGCGCGACGCCAAGACCTTGCAGGAACTGGCGGTGCAGGAAGCCGAAGCCGGCATGGACTATATCGACCTGAATATCGGCCCTGCCGGGAAGACGGGCGAAGAGCTCATGTCCTGGCTGGTGCCCGTGATCCACGAAGTGGTGGATCTGCCGCTGGCGCTGGATACTTCCAACATCAAGGCCATCGAAGCGGGCCTGAAGGCGCACAAGAAGGGCCGCGCCATGATCAACTCCATCATGGTCCGCCCCGAACGCATGGACGCCCTGCTGCCCCTGGCCAAGGAATACGACGCCGAGTTCATCGGTTTGCTGTGGGGCCCCGAGGGCATGCCCCGCGATGAGAACGAGCGCGGCGCCCTGTGTGCCGAGCTGCTGTTCCGGGCTAGCGAAATGGGCATTCCGCCCGAGAGGATCTACATCGATCCGATTCAGACCCCGGTCAACGTGCAGCAGAACCAGATCATGAGCGCCCTCAATTTCATGAAGATGTTCCCCGACATGGCCCCGGGCTGCAGCTCCACCATCGGCCTTTCTAACGTGTCCAACGGCGCTCCGGAACACCTGAGGCCGATTCTGAACCAGGTCATGCTCATCCTGTGGAAGCGCTGGGGCATGCAATCGGCCATCGTGGACACCTTCGACTATGAGCTCCACAAGATCGCCCGCGGCGAGCGCCCCGAACTGGAAGCCCTGGTGGCCAAGGTGGAAGACGGCGAAGAGATCGACATGGCGTCTCTCACCAAGGAAGAACAGGACTTCGTGAAGACCGCCCGCGTCATTCTCGGCCACACGCTCTATTCCGACTCCTGGCTTGAGGTGTAGCTCGTCTTTGCAACCTCGCTTGCCGGATCCACAACTGAACAAAAACCCCATCTTTTGCGAGGTGGGGTTTTTGTGTCTTGGTACGCCGAGTTTGGGTTGTTCAAAGATGTTTTGAGTCCGCCCTTGCAAGCGGTTCAAGGTCCGACCGGGAACTTGCCGTGAAAGCGGGATTCATCCTCCCCCGTCACGGGGTGCCCGTGACAACAGTGGAGTAAGCACGCTTTTTAGAAGTGCATGCTCATGAGGGTCAAGGATTGTGCGCCCCTGCATCCCGTGGGCATGGACGATAGCTGGAAGGCACTTAGAGGCGGGGGGGGGACCTGGCCGATTCAATGAAACGGTTTCTGGTTGTTGAACTGGGGCAAAAGTTTCTTTGGAGGCAGGAGGGAGAGCCGGATCATGGGAAAGAAATTCGTCTACTTCTTTGGTGAAGGCCAAGCGGACGGCAGTGCGCAGATGAAGGACTTGCTGGGCGGCAAGGGAGCCAATCTGGCGGAGATGACCCGCCTGGGAATTCCCGTGCCGCCGGGCTTTACCATCTCCACCGAGGTCTGCACTTACTATTACCAGAACAAGGGGAAGTATCCCGAGGGGCTGGAAGAGGAAGTGCGGGAAGCCCTTGCGCGCTTGGAAAAGATCATGGGGCGTCGTTTCGGAGATCCGGAAAAGCCCCTGTTGGTTTCCGTCCGCTCCGGTGCGGCGGTCAGCATGCCGGGCATGATGGACACCGTGCTCAATCTCGGCCTCAACGACACCACGGTGGAAGGGCTGGCCAAGGAAACAGGAGACCCCCGGTTCGCCTACGACTGTTATCGACGCTTTCTTTCCATGTACGGGGACGTGGTCCTGGGGCTTAAGCCGGAATCCGAGGACGATATCGACCCGTTTGAAGAGATCATCGACCAACTGAAAAAGAGCCGGGGTGTGGAGTTCGACAATCAGCTCCAAGCCGAGGACTTGAAGGAACTGGTCCAACGCTACAAAGAACTCATTCGAAAGAAGACCGGACGCGATTTTCCGCAGGAGCCGATGGATCAGCTGTGGGGGGCCATCGGCGCCGTTTTCGGCTCGTGGGACAATCCCCGCGCCATTGCCTACCGGGAGCTGAACGGCATTCCGGACGACATGGGCACGGCGGTGAATGTGCAGTCCATGGTCTTCGGCAACATGGGAGACGATTGCGCCACGGGCGTGGCCTTCACCCGAAATCCCGCTACGGGCGAAAACGTCCTCTATGGGGAGTACCTGGTGAACGCCCAGGGGGAAGACGTGGTGGCGGGCATCCGCACTCCCCAGCCCATCAACAAGGCCCAGAAGACGGATCCGGCCCAGGTGTCCCTGGAAGAAGCCATGCCCGAGGCCTACGCCGAGCTGGAGCGGATTCGAAAGATCCTGGATCGCCACTACCGGGACATGCAGGACATCGAGTTCACCATCCAGCGGGGCAAGCTGTGGATGCTCCAGACCCGCAACGGCAAGCGCACCGGTTTCGCCGCCTTCAAGATCGCGGTGGACATGGTGCGCGAAGGCATCCTGACCCAAGAGGAAGCGCTCATGCGGGTGGAGCCCAACCAGCTCAACCAGCTGCTGCGGCCCATCTTCGACCTGGAGGCGAAACAGAAGGCCGTGGCCTCGGGGGCCCTCTTGGCCAAGGGCCTCAACGCCGGGCCGGGAGCCGCCTCGGGGCGGGTGGTTTTCAATGCCGTGGACGCGGAAGAATGGGCCGAGCGCGGTGAGCAAGTCATTCTGGTTCGCCTGGAAACGTCCCCGGACGACATCCGCGGCATGCACGCCGCCCAGGGGATCCTCACTTCCCGGGGAGGCATGACGTCCCATGCCGCGCTGGTGGCCCGTCAGATGGGCAAGGTCTGCGTGGTGGGCTGCGGGGATCTGGAGATCGATTACAAGAAGCGGCAGATGTCCGCCAACGGCCGCGTGATCCGGGAAGGCGATTGGATCTCTCTGGACGGCTCCACCGGCGAGGTCCTTGAAGGGCGTATCCCCACCAGGCCGTCCGAAGTTCTGCAGGTGGTGGAAGGAACGCTTAAACCCGAGGAATCCACCATCTATCAGGATTACAAGTCCCTGATGGAATGGGCGGACAAGGCCCGCCGTCTGGGGGTCCGCACCAACGCGGACCAGCCGGATCAGGCGCAAACGGCCTTGGCCTTCGGAGCGGAAGGCATCGGTCTCTGCCGCACCGAGCACATGTTCTTCGAGGGCGAACGGATCAACGTGGTCCGGGAGATGATCCTGGCTCGGACCAAGGAAGGCCGGGAAAGGGCGCTGGCCAAGCTGCTGCCCATGCAAAGGGAGGATTTCAAGGGCATCTTTCGCGTCATGAACGGTCTTCCGGTGACCATTCGGACCCTGGATCCGCCTTTGCATGAATTCCTGCCCACGGAAGATGCGGATATCCGTGCCGTGGCGGAGCAGATGGGGGTGGAGGAGGAGGATGTGCGGGCCAAGCTCCAGGCCTTGCATGAGGCGAATCCCATGCTGGGACATCGCGGCTGCCGCCTGGGGGTGGTGTATCCTGAAATCACGGCCATGCAGGCCCGGGCGATCCTGGAAGCGGCCTGCGAGGTGACAAAGGAAGGCGTGGAGGTGCATCCGGAGATCATGATTCCCCTGGTGGGGCATGTGGCGGAACTGGAGGATCAGAAGCGCGTCGTGGACCAGGTGGCCCGGGAGGTCATGGAGGCGCACGGCGTGGAGGTCCATTACCTGGTGGGGACCATGATCGAGGTTCCCCGGGGCGCTCTCACGGCCGATGAGGTGGCCAAGGAGGCGGCCTTCTTCTCCTTCGGTACCAACGATCTCACCCAGACCGTGTTCGGCATCAGCCGGGACGACGCGGCCAAGTTCCTGCATCACTATCTGGACAAGAAGATTTGGGATTTCGACCCCTTCGAGAAGATCGACCAGGAAGGGGTGGGCCAGCTCATGCGCATGGGCGTGGAAAAGGGCCGGGCCACCCGCCCCGACCTCAAGGTGGGCATCTGCGGCGAGCACGGCGGTGAGACCACCTCGGTGGAGTTCTGTCACCGGATCGGGCTGGACTATGTGAGCTGTTCGCCCTATCGGGTTCCCATCGCCCGGCTGGCCGCCGCCCGTGCGGCTATTCGGGAAAAAGGTAAAAGGTAAAAGGTAAAAGGTGAAAGGTGAAAGGGGAAAGGTGAAAGGGGAAAGGGGAAAGGGGGTAGGGGCTTCGTTGTTCGGGGAGCCCGGTCTGATCCAAAGGCGCTGCTGTGATGATGCTGGAGCCTGAGTGCGAATGCCCGTGACCCTTGCGTAACGACGAAAGAGACATGCCTTTGCGAACAGGGTGTAGGGGCGAAGGATCCTTCGCCCCTACGGCATGCGTGCATGGAAGCGGGCATGTCTTGTTTCCCACAGAAAAGCGCACCGCGGATCAGGAAGGCCAGACCCCTTCAGCGGACTTTTCGCCTTGTCCCTTTCCCCTCACCCCAACGGAGAGGCCATATGGAGCGCCCGATCCGACTGAGACGTTCCCTGTTGTCGGTCCCCGCCAACCGGGAAAAGATGGTGCAAAAGGCCCTGGGGCTTCCGGCGGACGTGGTCATGCTGGACCTGGAGGACAGTGTCCCGGTGGAGGAAAAGGACTCGGCCCGAGCAGCCGTGGTGGAAGCCCTTCGATCGGGGGACTGGCACGGCAAGGTGCGGGCCTACCGCATGAACGACATGGGCACCCCCTTTGCCTATCGGGATGTGATCGATGTGGTGGAGGCGGTGGGGGACCGGGTGGATGTGATCGTGGTGCCCAAGGTGAACGATCCCGCCGAGATCAAGGCCCTGGATTACCTTCTGACCCAGATCGAACAGCGCATGGGGCTCAAGAACCGAATCGGCCTGGAGGGATCTATTGAAACGGCCCAAGGGATGGCACGGGCCTGTGAGATCGCTGTCAGTTCCGAGCGCCTGGAAGCCTTGGTCTTTGGTGTGGCCGACTACGGGGCGTCCGTGGGGATGCCCAGCCGGGGGGTGAGCGGCCACGGGGATGCGGAGGTGGACTATCCGGGGCATCGATGGCACTATCCTCTGAGCCGCATGGTCATGGCCGCCAAGGCGGCGGGGCTGGCCGCCATGGACGCCCCCTACGGCGATTTCCGGGACGAAGAGGGCCTTCGCCGCTCCTGCGCCCTGAGCCGCGCGTTGGGATACGACGGCAAATGGGCCATCCACCCTGCGCAACTGGAAGCGATCAACGCCGTCTTCACCCCGGATGAAGAAGACGTGAAACGGGCCCTTCGCATCGTGGAGGCCTACGAGGAGGCGCGGTCCCGGGGGGCGGGGTCCGTGGCCGTGGATGGAAAAATGGTGGACGCCGCCTCCGTGCGCCTGGCCCGGGTGACCGTGGCTTCCTGGCGCTTGATCGAGCAGAAGAGGAAAGAAACACCTGTATCGGAATAATTCCGTAGTATTTACTCCGGTTTCATTGAAAAGCCGGCATGTTGCGTGTCCATCTTCCCGTTCCTTTTGCCTTGAATGTGGTCCGGAGAACTTGGGGGGGCGGTGGGAAACGTTCTCCTTTGGACTCGGATGGTCTCCAGGTTGCAGCGATCGCTCATTTCCCGTTTCAGCGCCAGGTGCGTCCGGCTGGTAAAGGTTTCAGCAAGGATTCGACAAGGAGTTGACGGATGACGACAGGCCGGTGGAATTCGGGGAGTGAGTATTTGCCTGCGGGGGGGACTGCCCCCCTGGATCCCGCCTCGTTGCTGAAGGAAAAAATCCTTCGCCAGCACAACGAGCTGCAGATTCTCTTTGACATTTCTTCGGCCATCCATAGTTCTCCCCGCCTGGAGGACGTTCTCCATCAATCGCTCATGGCCATCTTGCGCACCCTGCGTTTCAAAATGGGAGCCATCTACTTGCTGCGTGCCGACGAACGGGGGCAGCGGGTCATGTCGCTGGCCGCCCAGCAGGGCTTTTCGTCGACCCTGGTTTCCAGCATTCGATCCTTCCCGGTCAAGGAATCCTGGCTACGCGACTTCGGAAGAAGAGAGCCCGTGGTCTGGCTTTCCCTGGACCATCTCTTTTTCCCGGATCTGCGGGAGAGGATGGCCGGAGAAGGGATTCAGGAGATCGTGCGCATCGCTCTGTTCACCCAAAACGGGATCCTGGGGCTTCTCTACGTGGCCAATCACGGGGAACTGCAGATTCGCCCCGACCGCAAGGAATTCCTGACCACCATCGGCCAGCAGATCGGAGTGGCCATCGAAAACGCCCAGCTTTTCGAATCCGTGCAGCGCGCCAAGACGGAGCTGGAAATCAGTTTCGACGCCATCCAGCACAGCATCTTTCTCGTGGAGGCATCGGGGCGGATCCTGAGGGTGAACCGGACCACGGAAGACGTGTACGGGGTCAAAGAGACACTCCTGGGGGCTCCCTACTGGCGCGTGCTCTATTCCACGGCCGAACCTCCCAGCGGCTGCCCCATCCGGGAGTGCATGTGGTCCAAGAGACCGGTGCAGAAAGAAGGGCCCCATCCCCGATGGGGCGGTTTCTATCGCTTTTATGCTTTTCCCGTCCTCAACTTGTCGTCCCAGTTGGAACGGATCGTCTATTACGAAAAGGACGAAACGGAAGCCCGGCGCCTGGAACAGCGCTTGCAACAAACGGAACGCCTGAAGTCCCTGGGAACCCTGGCTGCGGGCATCGCCCACGAGATCCGAAACCCTCTGGCCACCATCAATTTCAACGCCCAGATGCTGCAGCGGGAACTGGAGCTGGATGAGAGCCAATCCCAGATGCTGGGGGACCTGCTCCAGGAGGTGCGGAAAATCGACACGATTGTGCGGGAAGTGTTAAGTTTTGCCCGGCCCAGGGAACCCCAATTCCTGTCGGCGAATCTCAACGACATTGTGCGCCATTGTCACAATCTTTCCAAGGTGCACATCCGGAAAGCCCATGTGGACTTCCGCATGGAGTTGGAAGAGGCGCTTCCCGATCTGGTGATGGACTCGGACCAGATCAGCCAGGTGGTGATGAACCTATTGATCAACGCGGTGGAAGCCATGCCCCAAGGGGGAAGGCTGACGGTGCGGACCCGCTATGCCGACGAAATCCCCGCCATCGTCCTCAGCGTGGAAGATACGGGAGAGGGCATCCTGCCGGAGGATGAAGGACGCATCTTCGATCCCTTCTTCACACGGAAGGCGGAAGGCACGGGTCTGGGACTGAGCATTTGCCGTCGCATCCTGGAGCGGCACGGGGCCTACATGGAAGTGGAGAGCACCTGGGGCGAAGGAAGCACCTTCCGAGTTATCTTCCCCTTGGACCAGAAGCACCGCGAACCGGCGGCGGAAGGAACCCGACTGAACTGATCCCCCTTCCCTGTGGGGGCGACGTGGAAGTTACATGCGAGCCAAGCAAAAGATTCTCATTATCGACGATGAAGCGGGGTTTCGGGGCGCCATCAAGCGCTTCCTGGAAAAGGCCTACAGCGTGGAAGAGGCGGAATCCGCCGCCCGGGGTTTCGAAAAGGCGGTGGAGACGGAACCGGACCTGGTGCTTCTGGACATCGGACTGCCCGACCAGAGCGGGTTGGATCTTCTGGATCGATTGAAAAGCCTGCGTCCGTCGCCCACCGTGGTGATGGTGACCGCCTACGAGCAGGTCCGGGATGTGGTCCAGGCCATGCGAAAGGGGGCCTTCGACTACCTGGTCAAACCCGTGGACCTGGAGGAGTTTGAGCTCACCGTCAAGCACGCCCTGGAAAACGCCAGTCTCCGGAACGAAGTGGACCGGCTTCGCAGGGAGGTGGAACGGCTCCATCGAGTGCACAAGCTGGTGGGCAGTCACCCAGCCTTCCTGGAGGCTCAAGAGCTGGCCATCAAGAGCGCCCAGAGCGCCGATGCCGGTGTGCTGCTCCAGGGCGAAAGCGGCGTGGGCAAGGAACTCTTCGCCCGTCTCATCCACAGTTCCAGTCCCCGTTCGGCTTATCCCTTCGTGGCCCTTAATTGTGCCGTCTTCAGCCCGGAAATCATCGAAAGCGAGCTGTTCGGCTATGAGCGGGGCGCCTTCACGGGGGCGCGCGCCGAGGGGAAGCAGGGGCTTTTGGAAGCCGCGGACGGCGGGACCCTTTTTCTGGATGAAGTGATCGATCTTCCAGCGGAAGTTCAGGCCAAGCTCCTTCGCGTGTTGGAAGAAAAGGAATTCTACCCGCTGGGATCCACGAAAAAAAAGCGAGTGGATATCCGGGTGGTGTCGGCCTGCAACCGGGACCTCTGGGAAGCGTGCGAAGCGGGGGAGTTTCGCAAAGACCTCTATTTCCGGCTGGCCACCATCCGGATTTTTCTCCCTCCCCTGCGGGAGAGGCGGGAAGATATCATCCCTTTGGCGCGGTTTTTCCTGGAACAGCTCAACGACAAATACATGAAGAGGTTTCGGGACATCAGCCCGGAAGCCCAAGGGCTGCTGCGGTCCTACTCCTGGCCGGGAAACGTCCGGGAGCTTCGAAACACCATGGAAAGAGTGGTTCTCCTGGAGGACGAGGAGCTGGTCCTGCCGCGGCATCTCCATTTCCTGACCCCGGAAATGGCAGGGGCTCCCCCAAGGGATTCCGCTCTGGCCTTCCTGTCCGAACTTCCCGAGGAGGAGCTGCCTCTGGAGGAGGCGGAGCGGATGATCATCCAAAAGGCCTACGAAAAGTGCGGCCGAAACAAGTCGAAAACGGCCCGTTACCTTCGGATCCCCCGGCACGTGCTGGTGTACCGGATGAAAAAGTACGGCCTGGAGGACCCATGACCTTTGGAGGCATTGGAGAATAGTGTTCATTGGGGTCGAAGGGGGTGAGAATAATCTTCAGGGTTTGTGAGCCATTGGAACAAGCCGGCCGGGATGGGTTCGCAAGGGCGCTCCTTGCGAAAAGGACCCCTGCGTGAA
>JAALLR010000372.1_pt1 | contig 11253 bp, 9 predicted proteins | sample 7245931 | NCBI WGS metagenome assembly JAALLR01 (sample SAMN13049201, study PRJNA578106) | oil field metagenome | isolation source: filtered produced water from oil reservoir B9 | place: USA:offshore Texas | collected 2016 | reverse complement strand
TCCGGAATGGAAACCATGAGTATACGCTCAGCAAATTGACGCAGCACCATTGACTCCACGGCAAGCAAAAAGGCAAGGTAACCCAGGACAAACACTGTATTTAAATACGGTCCCACCAATTCCTCCCCTATTTCAATTATGCTCTTACCGGGATACTTGTCCATAAGAACGGCTACAGGCAGAAAGGCCGGTAGGCTTATAAGTACCGCCAACAGCACCACCATCCATGCGGCGGACAAACCCAAACTAACCATTAATGCCGGAAAAGTGAGATATATTTTAGCTGCAATAAATACCACAGCCAGGCTCACCGCCTCCACAGGGCCAATACGCTCATTTTTAATTGCCATTTAAATTGTCACCCTTATCCCTTTTAATCCAGCGCCGGCTCAGGGGAGGCTGTTTTTTATTCCTGAGGGGTGCCACAAAACCCGGGCGCTCCTCCTGCTGCCACACAGGCTTTCTCCAGATAACATCTCCTCCGCCGGAATTGGAGCCCAGCGGGGACAAAAAGGGTATTCCGAAGGATTTTAAACTGGACAGGTGGTGTAAATGGATATAAAATCCCAGTATAATGCCGAAGAAACCCCAAAGCCCCCCCAGAATAATATAGACAAACCGAATAGCCCTTATGGACAAGCTCAAAGTATAATTGGGAATGGTAAAGGAGCCAATGGCTGTTACCGCAACAATTACTATCAATATGGGACTTACTATTTTAGCGGCAACGGCGGCCTGTCCCAGTATGAGAGCCCCCACAATTCCCAGGGTGGGTCCGATAACCCCCGGAATTCTAATTCCGGCCTCCCGGATTAACTCAAAGGCAATCTCCATTATCAAAACTTCCACTATGGTGGGAAAGGGCACCTGCTCCCGCGCCCCGGCAAAGGCCATCAATAGATCGGTGGGTATCATCTCGTGATGATAAGCATTTACCGCCACATAAATTCCCGGCAAAAAGGTAGCCAAAAACACCCCCACCAGACGAAGCATTCGCAGCAATGAGCCGTAAGGCCACCTTATATAAGCATCCTCTGCGGTCTGCAGTATACCGAATATATTCATGGGAAACACCAGTACATGGGGTGACCCTTCCGCCAAAACGGCTACTTTACCCTCTATTATGTGATTTATCACCCGGTCCGGCCGTTCGGTGCTAAGCACCTGGGGGGCCAATGCATACGTCCTGTCTTCTATAAACTGCTCCAGTATACCACCGGTGCCTACATAATCGGTTTCCAAAAGGCTGATACGCCTCTTTGCTTCCTTCACCAGCTCCGGATTGACCACCCCCTCCAGGTACATAATGCCGCAATTAATGCGGTCTTTGTTACCCACCTTCAATATTTCGGTCACCAGATCCGGGGAATGAAAACCCTTACGAATAAGGGCGGTATTGACCCGGAATGTTTCATTAAATGCCTCGTGAGGCCCCCGTACCACCATTTCCACTTCGGGTTTATCCACATTGCGGTGCTCCCATCCCTTTGTCTCCACCACCAGTGCCCTATGGGCACCGTCAATAAGCACCGCGGTATCACCGTTAAGCACCCCGTCTATAACGGCGTGCATCTCCCCGAATATTTCCACCTGGTTGCCGGGAAGAAGCCTTTCCCTGACCATGTCCTGCGGCGACCCCTTTGAGGTGTCAATTCTAAGACGGCTGAGTAACATGAGGGGCTGCAGCACTGAATCATTTTGCACTGCCTTATTGGTCATCCCGTCAATAAATATAACAATTGCCCGCACGGGGTTATCTATACCAATGGAAAACTCCCTAAATACCACATCTTTATTTTTGGGAAAGTGAAAGACCCTCTTTAGGTAATCCACATCCCGGTCCAGTTCACCGGAAATTTTCTGCTCTCCGGGATTAACCACCGGTTCCTCATTTTCCCCGGGTGACTCTTTCTTTTCCTCCTTCCCATTACCTTCCCCGGACCCCACCGGTACGGGTTTGCGTATTCCCCGGGACCTACCCCTGCTTCTTTTGGGGTGACGCTGCCCCTCCGGCACTTCGATACCATGATCACCGGCCCGATCCGGCGGGGCATTCCTTTGCTCCCCGGCATCTTTACCGGTATTAACATTTTGTTTTGTGGTATCCTTCAGCTCGAATGACATATCCTGGGGTTCCTGAAAGGTTAAAACATCCTTTAACCTCTGCCAGACAGAAATGGGAACCGCCTCCCTTAATATTCGTTAATTCCCGGATAATTACAGCAGTTATTATCTTTTGCCATCGTAGTCACAATTATGTTAATAAGTTTTAAAAGAAATCAAAATAGGAGGAAGGGAAATTAAAAAAGGCGGGAAAATAAAAAATGTAACGAAATAACCCTATAAGGAGAGATTTATATTTCGGCCAATGAATTAACAGTAATGTACGGTGAACACCCCAAAAGCATGGTAAAAACAATTCTGGACAGAATAAAATTCCCTCATTCCTTATCCCCTGGAAAATTGATAGGAATCAAACCCAATTTAGTACTGGCCAAACCCTCGAAGACCGGGGCCACCACCGACCCCCGGCTGGTTGCCGGCCTCATTGAATTCCTGCAAGAAAAGGGCTATGAAAACATCAAGATTTTGGAAAGCTCCTGGGTGGGAGACAAGACCTCCAGGGCTTTTGAGGTATGTGGTTACCAAAAAATATCCCAACAATATAATGTGCCCCTGGTGGACCTAAAAAAAGACGAATACATTACCCGCCGGTGCAACGGGCTGGAATTAAAAGTGTGCAAAAGCATACTGGAAGTAGATTACCTGATCAATGTGCCCGTATTGAAGGCCCACTGCCAGACAAAGATAACCTGCGCGCTAAAAAATCTCAAAGGATGCATTCCGGACGGGGAAAAACGCAGGTTTCATACCCAGGGTTTGCACAAACCCATTGCCTGTCTGAACAGTATAATAAAGACAGATCTGGTGATTGTGGATGGAATTATAGGAGACCTCACATTCGAAGAGGGCGGTAACCCTGTCCAAATGAACCGGATCATTGTGGGCAGAGACCCGGTACTGGTGGATTCCTATGCCAGTGAACTCCTTGGTTTTGACAGGTTCGCCGTTGAATATATTTCCATGGCGGAAAAAATGGGGGTGGGAAAAGGTAATGTGGAAGACGCCAAAATATATGAGATTAACAAGGATAGCAAGCCGGAGAAAATCCTGCAGCCCTCGGAAAAAATAAAACACCTGGCCCGTTGGATAGAAGAAGATAACGCGTGTTCCGCTTGCTACGGAAGCCTTATCCATTCCCTGGAGAGATTACGTGAAAAGGGAAAGTTGGACAAGTTAAAGGAGAAAATTCTTATTGGGCAGGGCTACAAAGGAAAACCCGGTGGACAAATAGGTGTTGGGGAATGCACCAAAAACGCGACCCGCCATATTCCCGGCTGCCCACCCAGGGCCGGCGACATAGTAAGAGGGGTGGAGCGGCTTATAGGCCATTAGACGCAATGCGGCCCTCGACCCCCGGTAATCGAGCGCCAAAAGCAACCCAATTAAAAAGTTGGGGGCCAGACCCCCAACTTTTTACTCTTATTTAAATTTTTTACTGACCTTTTCCCCACTGTAACTAAATAAGACCCTTTTATTATCCAACACCGTTTCCAGGTAAACGGGCCGGCCCCATAGGTGGTATACATGGGGCAGCGTCCGTTCCAGGTAATATACATCCAACTCTACGCCCTCAAAAACATGGCGCAAGTACAATTCTCCCCTTTTGCCGAAATCCCCGTCTTCCACCACGATATAGGGAAAACCCGAATTTACCAGGTTGGCCACCAGCCCGTCTCGCACCTTACGCCAATCCTTCTCCACTATTTTCCATTCGTAGCCGACCTTCTTATAGAGGTAGATATCTTCCTTTTCCACAAATTCCTTGGTTAAATAATTACGCAAAAAAGAAATATCATTATCCAGTTCCCGCACTTCGAAAATCTTTTCCCTACCCTCACCGCCGGCTCGCCCGTACTTTTTCTTGTCCTCTTCGCTCGGTTCATCCCAGCGCTTTTCTATATATTCAAACAATTTTAACCCCAGGAAATAGGGATTTATTCGCACTTTGGACGTTTGGATGACTCCGGCGTGCAGTTTTGCAAACTCCAGGGCTTCATCCTCATCCAAATCCAAATCCCGCATTATCCGCAGGTGCCAGTATGTGGCCCAGCCCTCGTTCATTATTTTGGTTTGCACTTGGGGCCAGAAGTAAAACATTTCCTCCCGGATAATGGCAATGATGTCCCGCTGCCAATCCTCCAGGTCCCTGGCATATTCCATTATAAACAATAACAAATCCTTTTCCGGTTTCTCCGGGAATTTCTTGGGCTGGTCATTTTCCTTAGGACAAGTATGCTCTCCCCCCAGGTGATCCAGTTCCCAGAGATCGTCGTAAGGTGTTTCCTGTTTGGAATCATTATGTTGATGACCGCACCCCGGGCCACAACCGTTATTATTGCAGCCATCCTTTTCACATCCCGCATTTCCACAGCCCTGAGCGTTACAGCACCCTCCACCGTTTTCCCGGATCACCTTCTCATTTTTACCCAACTCCCGGTAGGGATCAATATGCTCCTGTATGGAAATTACGGAATCCAAAAAGGACTCCACCTTTTCCCTGCCGTGTAGAAACTCGTACTTTCTTATCCTTTGCGCGGCCACCGACATGGACTCCACCATTTTGCGAGACGTGCGTTTAAAATAATAATTGTTCTTAAAAAAATCACAATGGGCCAATACATGAGCCATAACCATTTTATTTTGAATGAGAGAATTGCCCTCCAGCAAAAAAGCATAGCAGGGATCGGAATTGATAACCATCTCATAAATACGGCTCAAATTATAATCATACTGGGTTTTCATCTTGTGATAAGCCTTGCCGAAGCTCCAATGCGAAAAGCGGGTAGGCATGCCGTAGGCACCGAAGGTATATATAATATCGGCAGGGCAGATTTCAAAGTACATGTCGTAAAAATCCAGATTATAGCCCCTGGCGATTTCCATTATCTCTTCCAGAGCTTTTTCCAGCTGGTATCTTTCATCCTTGCTCACAACGTCACCTCCCTGCTGCCGGTTTAAACCGGGGCAAGCGGGCCGGGTCTACCCGCTTGTCAAGCCTTTAATTTACCCAAATCCGGATTGAAAAAACTTTTAAGAGCCGGGAAGACGCCGCTTTTATCCCGTACGGATACTGTGGTAAAGTTGGGTTCTTCTATTTTCTTGAAGGCGGCTTTGAGGGTACTGCTGTAGTAATAAGGCCCCTCAATCTCGCCGTAGCCCACCAGGTTGCACACCTTTAGAAGCTCTTTCACCAAGCGCACGCATTTTTCGTTATCTGAAGATAGATTGTCACCGTCAGAAAAATGGAAGGCATAGATATTATAATCCTCGGGATTGAACCTTTCTTCTATGACCTTCAGCGCCAGTTCATATACCGAGGAACAGCGGGTTCCCCCGCTGGCCCCCTTGGTGAAAAATTCTTCCTCGGTGGTTTCCTTGGCCATCACATGATGGGCCAGAAAGACAATTTGCACATTCTGGTATTTGGTGCGTAGAAATCTCACCATCCAGAAGAAAAAACTGCGGGCGATATATTTTTCCCACGGTCCCATGGAGCCGCTGGTATCCATCATGGCCAAAACAACTGCGCTGCTCTCATGTTTATATACCGGCTCCCATGTTTTATAACGCAGGTCTTCCTTTGTTATTTTTCCCAGGCCCTGCTTACCTTCTTTAAGGGCCCGGCGCTTCATGGCTTCAAATATAGTGCGCTTGCGATCTATATTGCTCTGAATACCAACCTTGCGCACATCCCGAAACTCAACCGACTCCGAGGCCAGCTCGGGTTTTTTCTTTTGTTTCAGGTTGGGCAGGCCCAAGTCTTCAAAGATCATTTCCGCCAGTTCATCTATGGTTATTTCGGCTTCGTAATAGTCCACTCCGGGCTCTTCACCGGCGCCCTGCCCCTGGCCGGGGCCTTTCCCGGCCTTTTTCTTGGAATCGCTCCCCAGCACGTCACCGGGCTTACTGTCCCCGTCACCCTGGCCGCCGTGCTCCTGTTTATTGCGGTTGAAGCGAAAGTGGTATTCGTCCAGGGAGCGAATGGGTACCTTGATCACCTTTTTACCGTCGGAGAGGATTATACTCTCCTCGCTGACGATGTCCGCCAAATTCTTTTTTATGGCTTCCTTAACCTTTTCCCGGTGACGCTGGCGATCTATTTCACCCTTGCGATGTAAAGACCAGTCTTCCCGGGAAATAGTGTATTTGCCTGACATTTTATTTCCCTCCTGTACCAACCCCCAAGCATAGTTTATCTGTTCAAAAGACTTCCCACGTACTTTAGAAGTTCATTGGCACAAATGGGACAATAGCCGTATTCGTCTATCAATTTGGCGCTCACTTCGTTGATTCTCCTCAGCTGTTCCGCGTCCGGGGTCTTTGTGGATGTGGTTATTTTGACCACATCTTTAAGATCGGCAAACAGTTTCTTTTCCACGGCCTCCCTGAGGCGCTCGTGAGATTTGTAATCAAACTTCTTGCTCTTCCGAGCATAACTGGAAAGACGAATGAGTATTTCTTCCCGGAATGTTTTTTTGCCGCTTTCCGATATACCTATTTGCTCCTCTATGGACCGCATTAATTTTTCATCCGGGTCTACTTCCTCGTCGGTAATGGGATCCCGCATTTTAACACCATTACAGTAAGCTTCCACGTTATCCAGGTAGTTATCGAAGAGGACCTTGGCCGACTCCTCGAAGGAGTAGACAAATGCCTTTTGTACCTCTTTTTTGGCTATCTCATCAAACTCCTGGCGGGCGACGGAAATGAAATTCAGCAGCCGGTCCCGCTCTTCCTGGGTGATGGAGGGGTGCTGACCCAGCCCGTCTTTTAGCCCCCGCAATACATCCAGGGCGTTTATACACTTAGTGGTTGTTTTGATCAATGATGAACTGAGACGGTTAATCACATAGCGGGGGTCCACGCCGCTCATGCCTTCATCGGGATGCTCGGCGCGCAGTTCATTGACATCCTTTTGTTTGAAGCCTTCTACATCCTCACCGTCATATAATTTCATCTTTTTCACCAGGTCCATACCCTGTTTCTTACTTTCCTTCAGGCGGCTGAGGACCGAAAAGATGCTGGCCACCCGCAGCGCGTGGGGCGCCATGTGAATATCCTTCAGGTCGCTCTGCTTGATCAGCTTTTCGTATATTTTAACCTCATCTGACACCTTTAGGTTGTATGGTATTTTCATGACTATGATACGGGACTGCAGAGCTTCATTTTTCTTGTTGCCGATAAAGGCTTTGTATTCGTTTTCGTTTGTGTGAGCCACTATCATTTCATTGATCGTATATGATAAGACCAAAAAAGAAACCCGGAAATTACGCGGTTTCCCGGGTTTCTTTTAATGGTCTTGGTATAATATCCAGTTCATACGTTCCTTTTCCTGTTTTTGTTAATTCAACCTTTTCAATTACTGATAGAAGTAATTCGTTCTTTTCTGTTTTATTCAAGTTTCCGTTTTTATAGAACTCCAAAACGTTTTTGACGTTCTCTTTAAATTCATGGGCCGCCTTTTCAATTTTAACTTCTTTGTTGGCTTCGGTATTTGGTTGTAATTCCTTTATTTCTTTTAGTTCTGTTTCAATCGTTTTCTTTCTATTTAAAAAGTCTTCGTCCGAGTAAATCCCTTTTTCGTATTTATCAAATATAAATTCCAACCGCCGCCGAAGTTCCCTTTCCTTTTTCTTTACCATTTCCCCAACGTCAATATTAACATCGGCTTGTTCCCTTGGTGCTAAAACTTCGCCGTAAATCTCTTTTAATTCTTCAACATCAAGTTCATTAAAGGTTTCAAGGGCGGCCAAAATATCTTTTTCAACGTCCCTATATTTAACAAAGGTGCAACCGTTGGTAGTACACCAAAGAAATTCTTTATGATAAACACTAATGGAACCGTCTTTCTTCTTATAATGTTGAACGGAATATTGGCGAACCATACGCCGCCCACACTTAGAACAAACAACCAACCCGGCTAGTTCGCAAGGGCTAAAATCCAACTTGGCCCGGGGAACCCTTGGTCGGTTATTAAGCTTTTCTTGGGCCGCGTCCCAAAGGTCTTTTGAAATTATAGGTTCATGGGCTTGTTCAACAATAATGTGTTCTTCTTCGGGCCGGTTATAATATTTATTACCAATTCGTTTCCGTGTTCTATATTTAAGTGTTCCAATGTAAGCGGGGTTTTCAATAACCCTTTTAACAGTCTGATATTGCCAATTTCCGTTTCTTGGGCTTGGTATTCCCAAGTTGTTTAAATAGTTTGCAATGGCCCGAAACGAAACATCTTTTAAACTTCCATCGGGTTCCGGTCGCCCGTTAACGTATAAGTCGAAAATCATTCGAACAAGTTCGGCTTCGTCTTCTTTGGGTTCCAACCTTGTTAATTTATGGTTTAATTGATAACCGAACGGTGCGGCCCCGACAACCCAACGTCCTTCGTGGGCTAAACCAATTTTTGAAGACAACATTCTTTCCCTAATCATTTCAAATTCTTCCCGGGCAAGGAACAATTCAAAACGAATTTGCCGGGCGTCCGTGGGGTTTTCAATGTCGTAAACCTTATAAGGTGTAATAATATAAATCCGCTTTTCTTTTAATAAATCAAATATAAACCCCATATCAGAATAAGAACCCCGGCCAAGACGGGCAATTTCTTTAACGGCAATTGCGTCGTATTTCCCTTCCTTTAACCATTCCAACACTTGTTTAAATACTGGCCTTGATTCTATTTTGTCGCCGCTTCCGATTTCTTCGGCGGTTTCGTAAGGAAGCGAAACTTCGTCCAAAACTTTAACCATAATTTTCTTTTGTGTTGAAAGGGTGTCTTCGCCGGTTTTACGTTCCCGCTCTTCGTCCTGCCGCGACCGGCGAAGGTAACAAATAATATTACTTATGTTAATGAAAGAATTTTTATCGTAAACCATATTTTCGCCCCTTTCTCTTAGTTTGGTTTTTGGGTATGTAGTTACATTATAATATTTTACCAATAAAAAGACAAGCTTAAAAATAAAGGGAATATACCTCATAAACTTGAAAAATTAATAAGCTTTATAATATGATGAAGACAGTTATTACAAGAAAGGTGGGATGCCTATTGGCCGCCAGTAACGAACGTGTTTATTGGATTGGGCTTCGTGAAGACTTGACAACAATTAAACGTGTCGTTGGTCAAGAGGAATTATCCGAAGTTGCAACGTCGTTAATATCCGAAGGTCATTCGATAGATGACATAGTTGTTGCGGAAGAACGGGAAGTTCGGCTTAAAATTGCCGTTACCGACCCTTTAAAATCCGGTTCCAGAAATGGGAATTCAAAAGCCAACAGAAGAAAGAGAGAAAAGAAAAATAGCCCTTCGTAAAGGGCCAAATCAAAACATTTCATAGTATTACAAACTTAGGAAGCGAGATTTAATTATTTAACGTCTTTGTTACTCCATAATATTCATACCCGCTTTCGGGATTGAATACGAAACGGTCAAGGTCGTGTAAAATTCGGTGGGCGTCGATTAAAGAACCAACGTCGCGAAGTTTCATTCCTTTGTCAATAAGATATAAGGTTTTTTCTAAATCCGCTTTTAGCTTTTCATTTTGGGCTTGATTTAAAACGGATTTAACGTTTTTAACGGCTTCGGGTATTTCGTCGCGTCCGATAAGTTCCCAACCCGTGTCTTCTTTTAGGAAACGCCAACCGCCCCAACAAACAGTATTATTGATATTGTAATGAGCAAGACTAATATATTCTTGCGTTTCTTCAGTTATATTAATTGATTGTCTAATTTCGGAAAGTGTTTCTTCGTCCGGCGGGCTTGCCGAACTATAATGCCCGTTAATAAAAACAATTAGAACCAATGACACTAAACCAACCAACCCATATAAGAGATATTTGTTTATTTTCATTTGTTGAACCCTCCTAATGTTTTGTTATGTATAACGGGGAAATTGCCTCCCCGTTTTTTGATTGTTAATTTTCAATAACTATTCACTTTCAAAAAGTCCAATCGTCCAAGGTTCAGCCTTCTCAACTTCCCGGCGAAGGGTTTCGGCTAATGCTTTTATTTCCCATTGAACCCCCTTACCGGTTCTTAAATTGTGAAGGTGTAACAATTCCCGAAGGTTGACCGTAAAGGTAATATTAGTTCCTGCCGCATTTGGCAGAACAAACCGGGCGTCTTCCCCGGGAATACCGTCTTTAACCAATAGGTCGTAAAATTCTTGGGCCTTTTCCATTGCAAGGGCGAAAATTCGGTTAGCATATGGTTGTTCTTTTACTTTGGGCGGAACAACATATTTAAAGCCGCCCTTCTTCCCTTCGCTTTTATCGGTAACGTAACGTTGGGATTGCACCGAATATGCAACCCCGACACGGTGACGGGTTAGTTGGGCCAGTAATGACCGGGAAACCCCTTCAAGTGCAAAGGTAAAATTAACGTGTTCAAAGGTTGAAGTATGGCCCTTACGTTTCATTAAACGAATTAACCGGTCGACGTCGGTTCCTGGGCCGCCGTCTTTGGCTTTACGGGCTTCGTAAACGTCAAATTCAGCATTATAAATTTCTTCCGGGTATAGATGAGAATAACAAGTTCTTATTGCAGTAAACAAAACTTTCCTTGGGTTCGGTGTTGTTGCCAATAAAGTAATATTTTGCTTTACTTCGTTATTCATTCGTTAATTCCTCCTTTAACGAATAATTTTCGAACAATTAACGAATAAATTTAATCGCAATATCCGTCGTCTTCGTTTTGAACAATATAAAAGTTTCTTTCCGGTTTAACGGGTTCTTCTTTGGCCTCAACCCCGGTTGAACCAAAACCGTCGGCCCCGCGTTCCGATTCCTCCAGTTCGTCAACTTCAATAAATTTCGCTTGGTTGACTTTGGAAAGAACGCCTTGGGCTATTCGGTCGCCTTTGTTAATTTCAAAAGCACCATGACCGGCGTTGTGAAGAATAACCTTAACTTCCCCCCTATAACCCGCGTCAACCGTTCCTGGGCTATTCAAGACCGTTATTCCATGTTTGGCCGCTAAACCGGAACGTGGGCGAACTTGAATTTCGTAACCCTCCGGTATTTCAAAAGCCAAACCGGTTCCAATAACCGCCGTTTCCCCGGGTAAAAGAAAGCCTTCGTCAGTTGCGTGGAAGTCAAAACCGGCGTCCCCGGGCTTGGCGTATGTTGGAACAATTGCGT